>ENA-OQHR01000238-OQHR01000238.1-human-gut-metagenome-genome-assembly--contig:-NODE-238-length-46967-cov-5.175176_pt1 | contig 46967 bp, 42 predicted proteins | sample MGYA00242566_ERZ504725 | MGnify/ENA primary metagenome ERZ504725 (study PRJEB26092, sample SAMD00036217) | human gut metagenome | host: Homo sapiens | study: EMG produced TPA metagenomics assembly of... | reverse complement strand
GGAGATTTTCCTCGGAGAGCCATTGTTAAAAGGAAAAGTATCAGACTTCTTCCAGTTTTTACACCGTCAGGTAGGGGGAGACTGCTATATTGCAGCGGACGAACTCGCAATGTTCTGCCGGGATCTTCTGCCGATGGTGAGGGAAAGCTTCGATGTAATCCCGGAAGGATTTGACGAGGCGCTTTACGTTCCGCCGAAGCCGGAATTTGAGTTATATCTGGATCGTCAGGCAATGGATGTTGTCGGTGCGAAGCTGGTCGCAGTCTATGGGGACAATAAATACAACGTGCTTGCCAAAGTAGAACCGGGCGAGGTGCGTGATCTGTCTGAGGAGCTGCGCATCAAGAGCCTTGTGGAGCCGTATTTCAATGAGTATGACCATTCGAAGACATTTTTTGTCATTGCAAAAGACGAAGATCTGCTCTATCAGCTCGTGGCGGGTGGATTGCAGCGTTTAAGCCATTTTATGGCAATTTACACGTCGGACAAGTTCCGCAATATGAAAGTGGTCAATGCGCCGAGCGTATCCGTGGGTGTCTCCTTAAAGAGTGACCTTCTGGAATTAAAGGTACACTCCGATGAAATGTCCTCCGAGGAGCTGGCATATCTGCTTTCCAAGTACGACAGAAAGAAAAAGTATATCCGTCTGAAAAACGGGGATTTCTTAGATATCAAAGAGGATGGGATCAGTGCGCTTGCAGAAGTCAGTGAGGACTTACAGCTTACCGAGGCAAGCCTGAAAAAAGGAACCGTCGTGATCCCAAAATACCGCGCTATGTATCTGGATGCAGCACTGAAAAATAACCAGCTGCTGTCTATCGAGAAAAACAGGGAATTCAAAGGCATGGTGCGGAACATGAAAACCATCGAGGACAGTGATTATGAGGTGGTGGATTCCCTGAAAAATGTTATGAGAAACTACCAGAAAAACGGTTTCCTCTGGCTGAAAACGCTGCGGGAGAACGGTTTTGGCGGAATCCTTGCGGACGATATGGGACTTGGAAAAACGCTTCAGGTAATAAGCCTTCTTCTGGCAGAGCGTCAGGATTATGATGCAGGGGAAAAGGAGCGCCGCAGATCACTTATTGTATGTCCTGCATCTTTAGTTTATAACTGGCAGAAAGAGATTGAGCGTTTTGCACCGGAACTTGAGACTGTGACGATCACAGGAAGTGCACCGGAACGAAAAGATATCATCCGGCACACCACGGACGGGCAGATCCTCATCACATCCTATGATCTGTTAAAACGTGATGTGGAGTATTACAAAAACATTGTGTTTGCAGTTCAGGTCATTGATGAAGCTCAATATATTAAAAATGCCGGAACGCAGGCGGCAAAAGGCGTCAAGAAGATCACGGCAGCCTTTAAGCTGGCGCTGACCGGTACACCGATCGAGAACCGCTTAAGTGAGCTTTGGAGTATCTTTGATTACCTGATGCCGGGATTTTTGTATACATATCAGAAGTTCCGTGAGGAGATCGAGACACCGATCGTTGTGAACAAAGATGAGAACAAGATGGAACGTTTACAGCGCATGATCCGTCCGTTTATCCTGCGCCGGTTAAAAGGTGATGTATTAAAAGATCTTCCGGAAAAACTCGAAGAGAATGTTTATGCGAAGATGGAGGGCGAACAGCTGGCTCTTTATGATGCGCATGTGCAGCAGATGAAGCAGATGTTAGATGGCAAGAGCGAGGCGGAATTTAAGTCCAACAAAATCCAGATCCTCGCAGAACTTACAAAACTGCGTCAGCTCTGTTGTGATCCGGCACTTTTATTCGAAGATTACAAGGGCGAATCCGCAAAAGTCCAGATGTGTATGGATCTGATCGGGAACGCAGTGCACGGTGGACACAAGGTGCTGTTATTCTCCCAGTTCACGACCATGTTAGACCGTCTGGCGGAACAGCTGAAAAAGCTGGCGGATGCGGATGTGCCTGTACTGTGGCGGCCGCTTATGGAGGCGGGCGGCGACTGGTTCTGGTGGGGGGCTTCCGGTGCGGATGCCTACCGCTGGCTGTGGGAACTGATGTACACCCGTATGACGGAGTACCACCAGCTGAACAACCTCCTCTGGATCTGGAACGGACAGAGCAGCAGCTATCAGGTGGACAAATCCCAGTACGATATCGCCTCGCTGGATGTCTATGTCAAGGACAAGACGGAGGCGTACGGCAGCCGGTACGAACAGTATGTGGCGCTGCGGAATATGACCGGCGGAAAACTTCTGGCGCTCAGCGAGTGCAGTACCGTCCCCGACATGAACGCCATGTTCCGTGACAATGCGGTGTGGTCGTTCTTCGGATTGTGGTATGCGCCGTATCTGGGCGAGTACACCAGCAACGATGCGCTGCTCTCGGTCTACCACTCGGAGGGCGCACTGGTGCGGGGCGATTATCAGCCCTAATCACTGGATTCTATTTCTTTTGCCATAGATTTGAGAGAAGAACGTATTCCGGATGGAATGCGTTCTTTTTTTCTGCTTTCCTCCGAATTTTCTTTGGAAAATTTGTTTTTGGGAAAATCATTATTTTCTTCCGAAAAACGCTTGACATTCCGCCGGATATTTCGTATAATGAACATATGAACAATCGTTCATATGAAAATATCAGGAGGAATTGTGATGAAAAAGGTATATCGTTTGGAGAATCTGGACTGCGCAAACTGCGCTGCAAAAATGGAGGCTGCCATTCAGAAGCTGGATGGCGTGCAGTCTGCTACTGTTAGCTTCATGACCCAGAAGCTGACGCTGGAGGCAGAGGAAGCAGACCTGCCGAAGGTGCTCAAGGAAGTGCAGAAGTGCATCCATCGGGTAGAGCCGGACTGCGATCTGATCGTCAAGTAAAGAACGGAGCAGAAGAACGTCTGTTCCGTATTGTAAGAGAATGCGGAACGGGCGCTTTGTCTTTTTTTGCAGCATAACAGGCGAGGAGGAATCTGTATGACAAAAAGACAGCGAAACTTATTGGTGAAGATCATTGCGGGTGCGGTGCTGTTTGCCGTGGCCGTGGTGATAAAGCATGTGGTCGATCTGCCATGGTGGGGGGAACTGATTCTCTTTCTCGCTGTTTATGCGGAGGCGGGATGGGATGTCATCTATAAAGCTGGCCGGAACATCGCACATGGTCAGATTTTCGATGAGAATTTCCTGATGGCAGTGGCATCCGTGGCAGCGTTTGCCATCGGAGAATATCCCGAAGCAGTGGAGGTCATTCTGTTCTACCAGATCGGAACGTGGTTTGAACAGATGGCGGTGGGCCGTTCCCGGCAGGCGGTTTCGGATCTGCTGGATCTCTGTCCGGATGAGGCAACAGTGCTGCGGAACGGAAAGCCGGAAACCGTTCTGGTGGACGAGGTAGAAGTCGGCGAACACATTCTGGTGCGTGCCGGCGAGAAGATCCCGCTGGATGCCGTGGTATTTCAGGGACACACCACACTGGATACCGCTGCACTCACCGGAGAATCCATGCCGGCATCTGTCAAAGAGGGCGACGAGGTGTTCAGCGGCTGCGTGAACCTGAGCGGTGCCATTGAGCTGACTGTGACGAAACCGGCTTCGGAGTCCACAGCGGCAAAAATTATGGAGATGGTGGAGAGTTCCGCCTCCAGCAAGGCAAAGACCGAGCAGTTTATCACCAAGTTTGCACGCTACTATACCCCCTGTGTGGTCATCGCTGCGGTGATTCTGGCAGTGCTTCCCCCGCTGATTACCGGTCAGGCGTGGAGCGAGTGGATCTATCGTGCACTGACATTCCTGATTATCTCCTGCCCGTGTGCACTGGTTATTTCCGTTCCCCTCAGCTTTTTCGGCGGCATTGGCTGCGCCTCCAAACAGGGCGTTTTGGTCAAGGGCAGCAACTATCTGGAGGCACTCTCCCATGCGGAAATTGTGGTCATGGATAAGACCGGCACACTGACAGAGGGCAAGTTCCATGTGACCCAGCAGAACGCCGTGGGCATCTCTGAGGCGGAGCAGCTGGAGCTGGCAGCACTGGCGGAGTCCGCTTCCAACCACCCCATCGGGCAGTCACTGCGTGAGGCATACGGAAAGGAACTGGACACCTCTCGTGTGCAGGACATTCAGGAATCCGCCGGCCATGGTGTTTCGGCGCTGGTGGACGGAAAGAAAGTGCTCGCCGGTAATGCAGCGTATTTGCAGGAGGCCGGGCTGGAACCGCTGGTGCCCCGGCAGACGGGCACGGCAGTGCATGTTGCCGTGGATGGCGTGTATGCCGGCTATCTGCTCATCGCCGATGCCGTCAAGCCGGATTCCGCCGAGGCAGTGCGGGAACTGCGCCGTTCCGGCATCGATTGTCTGGCAATGCTGACCGGTGACAGCGAATCGACGGCAAAGGCTGTGGGTGAGGCATTGCAGCTGGATGAGGTGCACGCAAAGTGCCTTCCGGCAGACAAGGTTTCCTATATGCAGCAGTATCGGGAGAAGCTGTCCAGCGGCAGAACACTGGTCTTTGTGGGTGACGGCATGAACGATGCGCCGGTGCTGGCACAGTCTGATGTGGGCGTTGCCATGGGCGGTCTTGGCTCGGACGCAGCGATTGCCGCTGCCGATCTGGTCATTCTGGACGATAAGCCTTCGAAGCTGGCGTTTGCCGTGCGAGTTGCCAGGAAGACCATGCGTCTGGCACGGGAAAACATTGTGTTCGCCTTGGGCGTGAAGGCAGTGATTCTGGTGCTGGGTGCCTGCGGTCTGGCCGGCATCGGCTGGGCGGTGTTCGCAGATGTTGGCGTTTCTGTGATCGCCATCCTGAACGCCACTCGTGCAATGCGGCAGAAGTAAAACGTGATGGAATAGAATCGTATGGATTCCGGAGCACCTGTGCGGGACGGCATGGGTGCTCTTTTTTGTGCTCGAAATGTGCGGTAGGGGGCAGTGGCGGGGCTGGTGTATCAAAATAGTGAGCGGAAATCGCTTTTAGCTGCATTGATTTGCGTATATTACTTTCTTATCTAATAAAAAAAGTTCTTGCAACTTAAAAAAACATTATTTTTGAGAAATCCGATTGACATTCGGCGGAAACTGTGGTATACTATAATAGTCGCCATGAGGAGACAGTAAATATCGCGGGATGGAGCAGCTCGGTAGCTCGTCGGGCTCATAACCCGAAGGTCGTCAGTTCAAATCTGGCTCCCGCAACCAAATGGAAAAGAACATTCAAGCAAGTGAAACAGCTGGAGGTGCAAGTTTAGCTGTTGATTTGCCTGAATGTTCTTTTTTATTATGCTCTATTCTAGAGCATTTGTCAAATATTGTGAGGTGAGTTTTTGGCTCGGTTTTTGTTGCATTTTTACAGAAAAACCGATTTTGACCCCAATTTGACCCCAAAACATCAAAAAAGAAAAGTGGAGCAGGACAACACATCCTGCTCCATTTCCTTTATAGATTGACAATCACCACAAATTCACCATGTTGCAAAATGATCTCGTTCACAGGTGTCGGCGTGGGCGGGTACATTGTGGCTAATTTTTGGGCAATGGTGGTTTGCAGACATTGAATGCCGTATTGCAGATCGTTTGCCTCAATGCTCATATCCTCAAAGTCCACAGGATTCAGCAGAAAGCCACTTGGCATTGGTGTTACAGCGATTGCATAGGACTGTACTTGCGGCATATCGGGCAGAGTGAAGAACTCCTCCATGACTTTCATTTCCTCTTGCTTCTGACTGTCCAGAACGTGCGTATAAGTATCCAGCGTAAACGAAACCGAGGAATGTCCAAGCAGAATTGAAGTGGTTTTTGCGTCCATGCCTTGTTCCATGGCACGGGTGGCAAAGGTATGTCTGAGGGCGTGAAAGGTGTAGTGTCCAAGACCAGAGGCTTTCAGAATCTCATCGTAGGCATCCTTGAACGTTCTGGGTTCCAGGTATCCGCCAAATGGGTTGGTCACCAGAAAGCCGGAGTCCTGATAGGCTGCACCAGCTGTCATGGCATCGTTCTGCTGTACATTTTTCCACTGTTGTAACTCGCTTGCGATATTGGGAATCAAGGGGATAGAGCGGATAGAGTTTTTCGTTTTTGGCTCTTGGATAACAATCTCCGTGGAATTGCCCACACCGTTGTAATCTACTTTGGGCAGACGATTTATTGTACGGCGGATAGAGAGCATTCTCTTGCCAAAGTCGATATCTTCCCAGCGGAGTCCCAGAAGTTCACCCAGACGAATCCCTGTGGCAAGCGTCAAACGAATGAAAATGCCGTATCGGTATTTGTAGCTGGTATAGATGAGCTTTTGCTGTTCCTCACGGGTGAGAATCTCGACCTGCGGTTTTTCATTGCGTGGCAGACTGACTGCATCACAGGGGTTGAAATCGATGTAATGTTCCAGCACTGCCTGATTCATGGCCTTGTGCAGGCAGCGGTGAAGATTCAGAATGGTTTTGGGCGAAAGTCCCTGTGTATTCTGCTTGTAGTTGTAGAAGTCCTGCAGGAGTTTTGTCGTGAGATCTTTCAGCTTGAGGGTTGGAAAGGCTGGTGCAAGATGATTTTCGATGTAGCCCCGATAGCTGACATAGGTGGACTGCTTGACCTTGTTTTTCATGTAGGTTTCCAGCCAAAGCCGCAGCCAGTCGAGAAAGGTGGTGGAAGTCGGGTCAACGTGTTTCTGAAAGTGAATCTTGTATTCCTCTTCGTGCAGCTTTTGAATTGCCTCTGCCTTGGTTTTGGCATAGTAGGAGATACGTTTCGGCTTTCCAATCTCAAAATCGTAGCCTGCTGTGACACGAATCTCAAATCTGCCGTCTGCCCGTTCCCGAATGCTGCCTTCGTTGTGGTTTCTCTTTTTGCGTTCCATATCGGATACCTCCTATGTGATTTTATGGATTTGTTGCATATCCGATTAAAATGGATTATTTTGCCTGAGCCGATAGTAAGAAGAACGGGAGATATTGAGTGCCTGCAATGCCTGTGAAACCGTGATTTCTTTTGCATCAATTTGTTTGACTACAGTGTCCCAGTTCTCCGGTTTTGCAATTGCCGGACGACCAAATCTGACATTTTTCTTCAAGGCCGCATCAATTCCCTCACGCTGTCTGCGTCTGATTTTCAGACGTTCATTTTCCGCAATGCTCCCAAGCACCTCAATCAGAATCGCATTGATCATATCCATGACCCACATTTGTTCTGGTGGGAAGTCAGTTAATGTAGTTGGAATGTCCAAGATACGTATATGCACACCGTGATTTTTGAAAAACTCCAACTCCTGCTTAATGTCAGACTTACTTCTGCTGAGTCTATCCAATTCCTTAATCACCAGCGTATCGCCGTTCCTAAGAATCTGCTTTTTCAGATACTGATAGCCCTCACGCTCAGTGTCCTTGCCAGAACATTTGTCCACAATGATATTATCTCTGCTGACACCATAATTTGTGAGAGCCTCGATCTGCCTGTCCTCATGCTGTTCCCTGCTGGAAACACGGGCATAGCCGAATGTTCTGTTGTCCATAAAAACACCTCCAATTGTCTCAAAAAGTCCTGGCACTTTTGGAACGTCCCAAAAGTCAAAAACGGACCTTTTGGCACAGGTTTTTGAGAAAAAAATGACTGCCTCAAAAAGTGTACTTTCTGAGACAGCCAAAACATTTAGCAGCCAAAACATTTAAAAGATTGCCGTATTGCTTTCTTGACACTGAATTGCACAAATCGTATCATGAAGAAAAGTCGTATCACACAGCATTTCCTCGATCTCATCGGCAGAGTAACCATAGTCCAGCAACAGGAAAATGTCATCTTCTGTCACACCATAGCAATTGCACATCTCCAACAGCAATTCCTCCTGCTGGGTGTAGTACTCCTCCTCCAACTCATCATACCAATCAACCCACTTGCCGAACCGGAAACTTTCTTGCACTTCAAAGGTGGAGTAGGTCAGAAAGCCATAGCGGTCAATCTTCAAGATCCTGCCCTCTTCCACATGCAACACTTCAAACGGATACTTGTGGAAACCAACTTTCTGCAATGCCTTTTTCAGAATGCTTTCGGTCGAGGCATAAACGTAAAGACCTAGCTCTGTGAAGTGGAGCAGGCACATTGGGTTTGAACCTTTCACCAGATAGAGCGTGTTGTCCTCGTCCAAGGCGGTAAAGCAAAAACTACCCTGCACAGATTCTGCCATGCTTTTGAGTGAATCGAAGTCCAACTTGCCCTGCTGCTCCAACAGCTGCACTGCAACATAACTGTCAGTTTCGATCTGCGTTTGCGGCAGGTGCTTTTCCACACGCAGTTCCTTATCATTGTACAGCACGCCATTGTGAGCAAAGGCAAATTCTACGTTGGCATGACCATAAAAGGGGTGGTTGTTGTAGTTGAACTTCTCGTTGCCCTGTGTGGTCATACGAGTATGTCCCATAACGGCTCTTGTGCCGTTGGGTGCGTTAAAGCGAATCTTGTGGGCAGGTTTCGGTCTTTTGTAGATAGTAACCTTGTCGCTTTTCACATAGGCAATCCCAGACGCATCTGTTCCTCGTTCTTCTGCCGCATTTGCCAACGCCTGTGTCAGCTTTTTCAACAGCCTGTCCGACACAATGCCTTTGTAGTCCAGCCAACCAAATAATGCACACATTTTACATCTCCTCCTCTGCACAAACTTCTTCATTTACGTACAACTGACGCTCTTTCAGATACTGAATCAATTCTGGCTCAGTGATGTCAGCCACAAAGTCAGACCATGATAACTTCGCAATGGAATCATCGGTGTTGTACATAGCGGCATCACAGATTCGATTGACCATCTGAATGGTCGCAATGAACGTGTTGTATTTCAAAGTGCCTCTGAAAAGTCTGAACTCCACAGTGTGATAGTTGCAGAGATTGACTGCAGCATAGCGACCATTGCCACCTTTTTTCGCCTTGTCCATAATCGCCTTGGGCGTATGCTCGTAACCATATCTCGCAGCCCAACGGTTTATAGCGTATTCGGAACGGCGGCTGAATTTCAACAACTCATTCCAGTGATGCTCTACAAAATACAAAATCCTTGAAATCACCTCGTCCTGTTCTTCCTGACTGTCGGAGAATGCGTTGCGGTTCACATGGAGATGCAAGCCGCAGGTTGAAGTCTGATGCGAGCGGTAGCCTTGACGAATGGCACGGTGCATGATATCTTCCCACGGGAACTCGTTGATGTGATAGTCCATGGTGCAAGGGTGGGAGACTAGCTCCATGCCATCGTCCAGCGAGCCATCTGTCTTGATGTAGAGCAGGTCTGCATGGGCGTTTGCAATGTCCAGCAACTCTTCGGCATAATCATCGTCTCTGCCTGCTCCGTCAATTTCCAGTTCGATGCCAAAGTAACGATTGCCCTCACCGTAGAAAATGGGGTTTGGCTTGTAGCCGTATTCGTGAATCAAATTGCTTTCTTCACGTTCATCCTCATAGCAGTCACGGCAGTACGTTTCACCGTCCAGATAATAGGCATCGTCCTCATGTAGTAACGCATCACAACAGCTGCATCTAGTGTAGTTGTGATGGTAGCAATGACTGCACAGCGTGATGTCGTTATCGCCATAAACATCCTCGTCCCAGATGCGTTCCCCACAGCATTCGCAGGTGGTGGTGTGGTTTTCCAGGCAGTCGGAGCAGATGATTTGCCCATTCCATTCCGTGTAGTCATCATCATCAATGAGACAGCCACAGCACTCACAATACAAGGTTTCTTCCTGTTCGGTTTTTACTTCTTCGCTCATTTGTTTTTCCTCCGTAAAATGAAAATAGCCCTACCGAATGGAATCGGTAGGGCTTTGTGTTTGGGTTTAATATTCTTCTGCTAAGAGCATAGTCGAGTGGTCTATGTCATCAATGACATAGACCTTTTGATTGACTAGATTGGCAAGGTCAATCATATATTCCTTGCTGTACTCCGGTTGTTCGGAAAAGTGGTGGATGTGCTGTTTTCCATTGAATACATCAAGCTTGAATACCTGGAAATAGTCCCGTTCTTTTGGTAGCTGGTCAATGCAGTTCCATAGGAATAGCTGTAACTCCATCGGTATTTCTGCTTGTACGCCTCTGGTCAAAAAACGCTTGTTCTGGAACATTCGGATACCTCCTTTCGCTGGTTTGTTATGTCCCTATGCTCCGCCCGAAGGCGGTTTTTCTATGCGGTCGACATGATCGTATCATCAGTACCTGGCACAGATTCATTATTATGATATACAACTGAAAAACAGAAAAAAGGCAAAGCACGTAAGCGTACTTTGCCTTTTGAATTTCTTGTGGGTTGTCTTGTATGCTTCACATCAGAATTTCGTCTGAAATGGAACGAAGTTTCGGAAAGTGTATCCGTGAACAACGCCGTTTTTCAAGCCGTGTTCTTTGTGGTTGTAAAGATTGCCATTGATGTAACACTCGCCCTGTTCCATGGAAGTGAGTTCTGTTACAGGAACTCCGATGGCCTTGGAAATTGATTTTGCCGAAATGGTATCGGGCTGTAGAAAGACTCTGAGTGCTGCAAGATTGATTACCTTTAGGAGATCTTTGTTGTTGCTGGGAAGGAACTGGGTTGCATAGTTCAAGCTGATGTGGTACTTTCTTCCCTCTTTTAGAATCTGCGAGATCGCACCATTGGGACTGAAATTCTGATTCTGGATCTCATCAATGAACACGGCAATGTGCTGTGTCGGGTTGTTACGCTGTGCGTAGAACAGTGACATCAGAAGCATATCCACAAGTGCAGAGCCGCTGGAACAAGATACAGCATCTGTTGAAATGACGATAATGCCTTTGCTGTCATCAAAGAATTCGTCCCAGCTGCGGTCACTGCTGTCATATTCCAGAAAGCAAGAGAGCATATCTTCAAACTGCATGACAAGGCTGTCAGACATAGATGAGTCGGTTAGTCGTTCGTACAGATCAATCATGTTGATCGATTGGTTTTCCATAAGATCGCTGATTCCAGTGCGTAAGGCAGCTTTTTGAACCTTACCCATATTCTGAATGTGTGCAGATACAATGGCATCAATGATTTTATGTTTGGTTTCGGGGACACTTGGATATTGGAGATTCAGAAGATCTACTGGGACACCAAGCTCTTCTACCTTGTGAAATGTTACATTTTCGGTGATGAATTGGTCTGCCAGTGCTTTCGCATGATCATCTCCGCCAGCTGAAAGATTCTGGAGTATTGCTTCTCGTGTGAAGGAATCACTGGTGTCTAATATCACGATTTTCTGACCAGCCCGAAAAAGACTGCACATACGTTCTGTAAGACTGTTGGTTTTTCCGCTTCCGCTTTGGCCGAGATAGAAGCAGTGCATATTGTCAGCTTTCTCAAACTCGTATCTTTGGTACACCTTTTCTCCCAGTCGGTTGGTTGCAATAGGAAGCAGATGTTCGGCAGGAGCAGTTTCTGAGAACCATGCCGCATACTTGCTTTCTTGAATCTTCAGGCATAATGTTTTATCAAAAATTCCCTCCGATTCCATTGCCAGAAAAGTCACTCTCTGAGCCGTTCCGTTCTGATAAACCGTCAATGGATATCGCTTTTTCTTTGTTGCGTGAAGCAGTTCCACATGATCCAAAGCTTTGATGATATTATGCACACATTCCGTTGTTTTCATTTTCGGAAGGATCACATTCCGAATTGTACATTCTTCCAGCATGATGAAATCATCCTTTACAATGAGTTGATGTGCACCTGCAATGTAATTCATTTCTTTGCTGTGCAGAACGATTGAAATATCTCCGGATTGAATGCATTGACGCAGGACAGCAGAAAAGTCATTGACGATCACATCATCGTTGTCAGCAGAGATTGCGTTTGCCTCTATATAGGAGTGCAGAAGAAAATTGGAAACGTCATTGCTGTTAAATGAGCAGGATAGTTGCAATTCCACAAAAGATGCAATGCTTTGAATGGCAGCAAAACTGATATTGCTTTGCATATTTGGAAGTTCGGTATGTATATCTTGACAGATCTCATTGACAATATTCTTTTGCTGGATAAGTCTCTTACAAGTTGATAAAATAAATTTTTTGAATTCACTGAAATTTTCGCAGGCAATGTCAATCAGATAGCGTGTGATACAGTTAAGAGCATAGCACATTTTGTGTTCTTCCTCCTGTGTCATCTCTGTATAGAAGTCATCGCTGAGGCTGATATAGATCTTGTTGTCTTTTTCGAGAACAGATGATGCAAAGTTTGAGAGAATCGCAGTGCAGTGTGGTAATGTTTCATTATCTTCATGCAGTGCCAGAATGTAATGAAGTGCTTCATTTCTTCTTGTTTCGTTATCGATGATATTGCAGTCATTGATGACAATCGTATCGTCTTTCGTGCTTTGAAAAACTCGTCTGATTTTGGCTTTGTTTGTATCAAAAGAAATCGGTGTTTGTCCTCTGTTAAAACCTTGCAGAAAGAACGCTGCCTGTCTTGCAGAATCGGTATTTGGATAGGAAATTACAACGATTTGCTTTGGCAGGTAGTGAATATCATCCAGAATACTTGAAAAAATTCCGCATAGAGAAATGTTGAAGAGCATACGTTTCTCCGGTTTGTTCAGATATTTTTCAACATAGGATTTGATTTTTTCAGGTGCTTTCTTATCTCCTGTCATGTAGTTGCTGCGGATGTTTTCAGAACAGCATGAAAGAATTTCTGGCGGTATAGAACCATCATTGCAATAAAATTTTGCGTATTCTCTTTCCTCTTTCATGTATGTGGAGAATCCAGCATGGTATGGAATCATGTCCGCAAAATCATTTTGGTACATCGAGGTGATATACCATGCAAGAAAGCGATCGGCCATTTTAGAACTGGAGCAGACATATGTGAATCCAGGAAATCGGCTGACCAGTTTCTTTTCTGTAAGCTCTTTTTCTGTGATTACTGTTGTTCGAGGATTTCCGATTGTATCCTGATATGCAATTTGGAAAACGTTTTTATAACTGTTTTCATCGCAAATGGCATAGTTTCTGACGCTGTTGATTTTAATTCTTCCAATTGTTGTACGGTTGCCATTATGGACGCAAATTCCAATATTGCTGCTGTTGATAGTAAACAAGTCTGGTTGTTCCTTTTTTGTGCGTTTCATGTTTTCCAGATGCATTCTCAGCATTTGATTTTCTTCTTGTGATACTTTTAAATCATTTGTTGCTTGATTGACATATGCCAGACTTTGATTGACCATCTGACTTAACGCTTGAATGGAAGAATTTTGTTCTTGTTGCGGAATGCAGGATTGCGGCATATTTATATTGGGATATACTTGTTGATTTGGATGACCGCAATAGGGGTTTTGATTTCCAATTACTGTTGTATTCTGTTGTACCGGTTTATTTTCTCCTTGAAACACAAAAACATCCTGAAAGCTCATGATTCCTTCCTCCTGAAAATATCGTATAGAGTCAATACAATTGGTGTATTGCTATTTATATTGTACAAAAAATCAGGAGAATAGACTACGTTGATTTTCTCAAAAAATGAAATGGACTTTCATCTTGGAGCAGGCAATTGAGATGAGGTATCGGGACTATCTTTTAAATTGCCAAGCCATAAAATATCCAGTTTGTTTGTCTGTTTGTGAAGTAAGAACCGAACACAGCAAAGATAATTCAGATCTTCTCCGAGATAGATCGGAATGGTGAATATTCTGCTGAGAATGGGTTCTCGCTTGTAATTTTGCGTGGTATCGTAAAGGTAAATGATTTCGTCAGCAAGTTCATTGACCAAAGTATCAAGTGAACCTTCTACAAATGGAAGCTGCCTGTTTACCTCTATGGCTTTTTTGAAATTTTCGTCTTCCATGGAGAGAGCTTTGACTTTACTCATATAATGAATTGCTTCTTGTACGATTTTTTCTACTCCAGGCAGACGAATTCGGCGATATGGTTTATCCCAGCACAAAAGGCAGATAATCAGCCTGTGATAAATTTGAAAATTTGGTTCCACTCTTACGTTGGAAAGGTCTTGACGTTTCGCAGATAAAATCTTAAAAATGTCAGCATTGAGAGAATATAACGTTATCCAGAATTCAAAACTGGATGTGAAAATTGCAAAAACGATCGGATAGAGGCTGTGATGTAAATACTTTTTCGTTTCAATACTATGTGGAGAGAATATCAATTGGATCAGTTTTAAAAGACACTTATCTGCCTGAATCAGATCCTGAATAACGTCCTTTGCTCCGGTGGATAAAAGAAAACGCAGAGTCAGTCTTTTTATAAGAATCTGTTTTGGCAGTTCAGGTGCCTGAGGCAATAGCTTGACTGCTGAGGTAAGCGTATGTTTTCCACTGCCATAGTATCGAATATATCGATCTGTATAAGATGTCTTTTGTTCGGAAATCGACATCAATTCCTGTACAATAATGACCCATTCCAATACAGATATTTTCTTTTTGGATTTCCAGAGCTTTGAAACTTCGGGAGCAAATCGAATCGCAAATTGATAGCTTGTATTTGAAGTGCGGATAATATCTTCTATTGTCACAGATTTTTTTAAGAGCAGAAAACTCCATATATGATGGATCGATTCATTTTCGAGATCAATATGCTTCTTGTCTATGAGGGGAAAAAATGATTCCCAGGTCATGTGCTCTGAAAAAACTGCGTGATCATTCAGTGCAATGACTTTTGGTGTAAACCGATTTGCATCAGGAAACTCATAAGAACTTCGGCGGCAATCCTCAACTTTTGCGATGATACGGCTGGAGAGCATTATGTTGTAAAAAGTGTCAATGACGTTCTCTCCCTCGTGCTTGCTTTCAAGGATTCCATTCTTTTGGATTTCTTCGATAAAAAATTGAAGTTCTGCAATCGCTCTTTTTAATTCGTCAGTTTTCGTGTGGGTTTCACCCATTGCGAATTGACACAGATGAGTTTGGAGGTATTGCCAGTGATCAGCGATCCTTTCAATTTCCTTTTCTCGATATTCAGGATGGCTTACACCCTGACGAAGTTCAGCAAGGTCTTTGGCAAATTTTTCTCCATAAACAGCATTGGGACTATCCGTGTGTTCCAAGGATGGATTTGCAATAAGATCGATAATGGAAATCGATTTTTGGGAGGAGAATGCGGGATAGCACGTATGAAATAAAAAGTACATCAGCTTTAGGACATTGAATTTTTCTAGATCGTTTGTTGCATAGGATTTGATGTCAAGCCGCAATAATTTTTTAGATTTATTTAAGATGCCGCTGGAATCTCTTCTCTCGAAAATTTCTCTTGAAGTAAAGGAATTCGATGTGATGTAAGGTTGTTCATTATCAAGAGTTTCATACAGTCTGGTGTATGTCAGAAACTCTTTGAATGCTTTCTGGTAAGCTGTTGCCATGTGATAGCTGAATGATTCGGGCATAAGATCACCTCTTATCACATTGTAGCATAAAACATTACTGCCATCAAGTTTTTGGAGAAAAATAAAAAAGTGTACTCTTTTTCAGAAAAAAACTTTTTGGGTTTTCAAAATCAGCAGGGCTTCAGCATTTTACAAACTGAAAAAATAGAAAAAGAGTACAAATTTTTTGAAAAAGCAAAAAAATGATTCACGTGTTATTCCTGGGAAGTGTGTTTAAGAGGTGGCTTATGAGAGGCTTTGAAACGCTTGCGATTCAGTATCTGGTATGTGATTCACGAAAGAAAGTATTACTTTTTCTACAAACGACCTAACATAAAAGTAAAGCTGAATCGAGATAAATCAGCTGTTATGCAGTCATATCGATACAAATGTAGCCAAATCAGATGCAGGGAGACAGAGGTATTACCATTACCTCTGTCTTGCAGAATTTACCAAATAACAAATAGTAATCATCAATCAATATTATTTAGTCTAGTAATCAATCATAATATATATAATAGTATATACATACATATATTGTTATGATATATAACATAATAGAGTATGTAGTATATCAGTATATATTACTATTACATGATTATATATCATCTCATAACCAGAAGGAGGAGCTATCATGAGAAGTGAAAGAGAAAAGAAATCCATTACAAAGAGCATTAAGCTCTCCCCATTACAAGTACAACAAATTGAAGAAAAAGCAAAGGAAAAGAATCTGACGTTTAGTAGTTACATGGTAGATTGTGCCGTACATGGGAATAATAGCATTACACCACAAATGGCGGTTCGGATGCAGGAACTTGTGAATATAGTGCTTGAGATTGCAGACAGTATTGACAGCACGGAATATATTCGAAAAGAAGAACTGCGGCAGAAAGCGCATGATCTGGACGGCTTATTTACTTCTGTATCGCCGCAAGAAAAGTATGAAAACTTACAGCAAAAAATGGGCTTGTTTGTAGAGGGAGGACTGGACTTATGGGAATCTTTAAAGTAATCAGAAACACCAATGACGAGCTGGACTACTTATATAACGTTCTGAATTACACGATGGGCATACATACTGATTATGATAAACGTTATAGTCCAAACGTAGATATATACAATGCTTACGAGCAGTTTTTATTGGTAAAGAAATATTTTGGTAAGACAAGCGGGAATCCTGCATTTCATTTTATTGTCGTGTATGATGCAAGATCGACTTGGGGTGATAATTATGAGCGGGCGGAATCTATGAGCCGGAGCATTGCCTCTTATTTTTCGGACAAGTATCAGATCGTTTATGCAATACATCGAAAGCCTTGCTCAAAGAAATATGGTGGTTGTTCGTCGGTATATCATGCTCATTTTGTTATGAACTCGGTCAGCTATATGGATGGAGCAATGTTCGCAGGGAACAGATCAGAACTGTATGCTTTTCTGGACTATATCAAGCAAGTTACAGGGGATAAATCTTGGATAACACAATATGGCTCTGAGAAAGGAAAAGGTCATAAAGTCGTTTCTGATGCTGTGGCAGTGTGATTGAGCCTGTTTGGGTTTTGACTGCATTGTGGCGAAATGGCTTGTTCTCAGTGAGGGTGTGAAGTTAGTTGTGGGAGTTCTAATTGAAAATGCTGTTGTGTAAATGATAGAATTCTGATATAATAGAGATAGAGCGATTTCTGATATTACAGAGAAAGGAACAACAATGACGACAAGAGAAATTGACCGAGAGAGTTTTGAGAAAGCCAAACAATTATTTGTAAGCGGTGAGATTGATAGAATAGAAGTTGGTACAGTAAAAGGTTTGCAGGCAATCCACAAGTTCCTTTTTTACGGGTTATACGACTTTGCCGGAAAAATCAGAACCTTAAATATTGCAAAGGGCAATTTCCGTTTTGCAAATAGCTTGTACTTAGATGCAGTTCTTTCGGCAGTCGAGAAGATGCCTGAAAACACGTTTGAGAAAATTATCGCAAAGTATGTGGAAATGAATGTGGCACACCCGTTCATGGAGGGCAATGGCAGAAGCACAAGAATCTGGCTGGACATGATTCTCAAAAAGCGTTTGGGGAAAGTAACGGACTGGGCGAAAATTGATAAGGTACAGTATTTGCAGGCGATGGAGAGAAGTACAGTAAATGATCTGGAACTGCGATTTCTGATACAACCGAATCTGACGGATAAGGTTGATGACAGGGAAGTGATTTTCAAGGGAATCGAACAATCGTATTATTACGAAGGGTATGAGAAATAGAGCAGCCAAATGACTGGATTACATCGGATTATTTTGATTTTCAAATTCCGAGCGATCCAGTCATTTTTTTCTTTTCGTGGAAAACTGGAATAACTTGTGGAAATCCGATATAACTTGAAACCACATATAATATCCCATGAAAAAGTCAGTGTATCCAAGTAAGCCGTATAAAAAAACACCAAATGCTCCAAAAAAATACGAACATATTAGTAAAAGACAGGAGGTGATAAATATGATAGCTATTCAATATACAGAAACAAAGTATTTGCTGAAAGTTAGCGAGGCAGCAAATATGCTGGGTTTGAGTGTGCATACCGTTTACAGACTGATCGAACAGGGGAAATTGCAGTGCAAGAGATTAAGCGTCAGAAAAACGCTGATCCCTGCATCAGAAATTGAGCGATATGTCAACGAGCATTAACGGAAATAGGAGGTCGCATATGCTTACAACAAAGGAGATACTTACAAGAGAAGAGGTCATGGAGATTTTGAAAATTGGCAGAAGTACGTTTTATAAGCTTTTGCAAACAGGACAGTTAAAAGGTTTCAAAGAAGGTAACCGATATAAAGTGCCGGTTGAGTCGGTGGAGAAGTATGTAGAGATGAGAATGAGAACATGAAAAAACGGTATGTCCTTTATGGGCATACCGTTTCTTGTACAATGAAACTTTTAGTTTGGTTGGGCTTAAAACTATGGGTAGAAAAAGTAATCTCCAGAGTTATAATAAGGTTAAATTCAGCCAGTCTAACAATAAAAACAAAGGAGATATCGTCATGAAAAGAGGCGATATGAGTAGTTTAGCACATGTGAAGTGGGATTACAAGTACCATGTGGTACAGGAGAATGGTGATATATCATCAAATAAAAATGGATATCGGAAAAATACTAAGAAAATTGTGTGAGCAGAAAGGAATTGAAATTATAGTGCTTTCTCAAATTACCTGTTTAACAGTGAAATTCGTTGTGATTAAAATTTTTCTCTAGTTGATAATCCATCGTTTCTTGGGAAATAGCAAATGATTTTAGCTGTAAATTTATTCCTTGAACTTTGATACATTCCAGTGTTTCAATCATAGCATCAAAACGGAATTTAGTAACAACTGATTTATCAGATAAATAATCGATAACATCTTTTTCCGTCAACATTTCTGATGACCATAAACGATAACTTCTATTTTCAGTCCTTATGTTTCCTTTTATAATAAAATTACTAAGTTCATTAATGAATCTCACTGGATGTCCATTAAGGGTTAAACCATTAAATGATCGATTTCCAAAGACAATGCATGTCAATATTTTACGTTCTTTATATTGAACATTCCAGTTTTTTAGCATTTCCTTGTGATAGTTTATATCCAAAAATGCTTCTCTCCACAAGTCTAGTTGCTTAGTTGCTTTTAATAGGTGGTCATAATTTCCCCGCATTTCAAAATTATTTACTGGAAAAAGAGGACACTTACATTCAATTATGATAATATAATTATCTGTTACAACAAATACATCCATTTCTCCATTTTGATTCTTGTATTTGATAGACCTATTAACAAGAACAACAGGTTTTAATGAGCATTTTTTGAAAATCTCTTCACATTTTTTAACTATTGGTTCCCTCATTATATTAGCTTCTTGATTTCCTTGAGTTCTAGAAGTTTCTATACAATTGCGTAAAATATTACTTTTAGCTGTTAATGATAGTGGAATATAATAACGATTGTCAAAATAAAAAAGTGGTGTGTACTGCAAATCTAACTTCTTTTCGAAGTTAGGTGTGAAAAGCTCAATCATTTCAGAAACTTTATCTTTGTCTCCAAAAGCTTTCATAAGAAGGTTACATAATTCTTTTTTTGAAAATGAAGGCAATAGTGAGTTTAGAATAACATTTCTTGATTCATTAGAATATAAAAAATGTTTTGTTAGATAATTTATGAAAATAAATACTCTCTGAAATTTTATTACATCATATAATGTACAATGCTTAGATACTTTTCTATTTAGTAATTCTTTTTCATCATTAGTATAGTCATGAGAGAATTGCCTAATCGCAATGATTTCCTCCAAATACATTTGTTCTTTATTAATGCTATTCAACATCATAATAAGTTTAGAATCAAAATTAAAAACCAAGCGTGTAATTCCATGCTCTTTTTTTCTAATGGACAAATTAATGTTTGAACTTTTAATATATGACTTACATACATCGAAAATGGATACTCCAGTACTTTTAGAAGTGACTTCTTTATAAGTAAGAAAATGCTGAGTTTTTTGAAAAATATAGGCTAACCTATAGCTTTTTTCGAAATCTTGAACACGATCTTGAATAATAACGTCTTTTAGGTTTAGATCATTCACATTATAATTAAAAAAATCAACTAAAACTTCCCATTCATTTAATTGACATATTTTACATCCCAATAAAATTAATTTTTGTAGATCATGAGAATCTATGGTTTTAGGATTTACAATATATCTGTTTTGAGGATTTCTTGCAATATTGCCCATAGCTAAAAATAATAAGTAGGACACGCTTTCGGAAATTTGTTCAATGCTATATCCTGATAAATCATCATATCGACCATGAACCACATTTTTTTCTTTACTAAAAGCATCTTCAATATAAGCTAATAAATCTTTAATGATGCTTTCTTCGATATGTCCATTTAAATCATCTTTTATTATTAATCTATTCCTATTCAGCTTTTTAAGACCTTTGATAATGCGATTTTCGGAATCTATATAATAATCGTATAGCCAAGATAATTTGAGTTTATTATTTAAAAAGGAAAGTGTGTAATCAGAATAATTAAACAGTTTTTGACTATCAATCAGAGACTCAATTATAATTTTAGCAAAATTTTTTTCATGCCAAATCTTATATCTAAATATTCCTTTTTTTCTTGCCTCAAAAATAGCATTATCAGGTTCCCAGATAGAATATACTTTAATGCTATTTAGTGTAATCCAATATCCATTGTCATTATACTTGCTAATATGAAGTAGCAATTTATTTTTATCTTTTTTTGTAAGAGTAGGATGTTGAGATCTAATATGTTTAATAATTAAGGTGTCAAATATGGTGCTTAGAGGCATATTATCAATGTATTTAATTATATCATCTATTGACATGAAAACTGAAGACATTTAATCCGCTCTCCTTATATATAATATGTTTAATTATACTACACCTATATAAAAAAGTCAAATATTTCTATATATAGAGGATGCACAATAAAACTGAAAGTAACGTTAACCCCATTATATTTATGGATTTTTATATCGCTATTTTTATGCCTTTATGAAAAAACATAAAAATACTTATACTAAAGAGAAGAAAGTTGCATATGCTTACAACAAAGGAGATACTTACAAGAGAAGAGGTCATGGAGATTCTGAAAATTGGCAGAAGTACGTTTTATAAGCTTTTGCAAACAGGACAGTTAAAAGGTTTCAAAGAGGGCAATCGGTATAAGGTGCCGGTTGAGTCGGTGGAAAAGTATGTAGAGATGAGAATGAGAACATGAAAAAACGGTATGTCCTTTGTGGGCATACCGAATTTTTTATGATTGATGATATTTGAAAGCAATCATCTTTTCTACAATTTCGGCGATTTCCACCGATTCTTCTTCTGAAAGGCACTGCATTGCCGTTTGGATTCTGTGGAAAGCCTCTATATTGGTTGGCTTTACTTCTATGGAAACATCCAGAAGTTCATGGAGCGGGATTTTTAAGCCCTTGGAAATTTTATAGAGAGTTTCGATAGTAGGGCATTTTTCTCCACGTTCTACTCGTCCCAAATAGGCAGGGTGTATTTCTGACTCAAAGGCAAGTGCTTCTTGGCTAAGTTTTTTCTGTGTGCGAAAGGTATAGATTCGCTGTCCGATAATATATGAGATCTGTTCACGATCGATATCCATTTCGTCCTCCTTTGTGCTAAATGTACAATTAAGTAATACTTTAACAGCTTTGAAAGTAAGATTCAATGTTCGCTAGAGCATAAATTATGTGTCTAAAGGTATTGACAAAGTGAAAATATGATGGTATAATAAAAAAGAAAAAAGTTAATAGACAGCATGTGAAATGCAGAAGTTAACTGAAAAGTAATATTAGGAGATGGATTATATGATTCAAGAGTTAGACAAGGATATATTTGATAATGGTAAACTGTACAGAGTGAGAGATTATCTATTTGAGCGTATTAACGCACTGCCTGTTGACACAGAATTTACCTTAAAAGAATTATTGCCTCCAGATTATACCCCTATAAATGCACTGAATCAGCTTGGCAAAGAGTTTGCTGGCTTGATTCAAAGTGGTCAGTGGCTGGGGATTTCAATTATATCTGAAAATCCAAATCGATATAAAAAGTGTGATGACCTGAAGAAGGAGGGCTTATTTCATCAGGTAAATATGCTATAAATAAAATGAAATTTATGAAAGGAGCTTATAATGAATGGCTTGATGAAGAGACTATCAGCAGTAGCAATGGCAGTTGGTATGCTGATGACAACAAATATTTCGCATTTACCGACAGAGCCTTTCATTGCAAATGCCGCAGAATCAGAAACATCTGATGCAGAAGAAACGGTGCACATTTGGGATGGAACGACAGATGTCAGTTGGTATGATGATGAAGAAACAGAGTTCCATATTTCTACGCCAGAGCAATTGGCAGGAATGGCTGCAATTGTGAATACTGGAAAGACAATGGAAGGTAAGACATTTATTCTGGATAATGATATTTACTTGAACGATGTGTCCACTTATGATGAATGGGAAACAACACCTCCAGAAAATAAATGGACTCCATTAAAGATTTTTAGCGGTACTTTTCTTGGAGAAAATCATAGTATTATTGGTCATTATGGAATTTCTGGATTTTTTTCGTCTGTTGTAAATGGACATATATCAGAAATTCATTTAGTGGATAGTTATGCATCTAATTTTGTAAAAAGAACTACAAGTTGTGGCATGCTAATAGACGAATCGAAAAGTTCATTAATCACAAATTGTTCAATTCAAGGTACTTTCAATTTTTCGTCTACTTCGGTTTATAATGGAAAAAGTTATGATTGTCCCAATATATATATAGGAGGAATAACTTCGTCCAGTAGCCATGATAAAATTGTTAATTGTACTAATTCAATAAATTTTGAAATTTCTGGAATTGCAAAGAATCTATTAGTAGGTGGAATTTGTGGAACATCTGATTCTTCTAATATTGTAAATTGTGTCAATAACGGAAATATAACTGCAACATATAATGTTGTGACTTCTTGTTATGTTGGTGGAATATGTGGAGAATCAAGTGGGAAAATTACAAACTGTAAAAATTGTGGTGATTTATCATGTATTCCTAAAAGTGCTAGCAGTGAGCTTTCTGCAAGTGGGATTTGTGGCTTAATAGAAGATACAGTTACTGATTGTTATAATATTGGAAAAATCGAAGCGATGAAGTGTGCTGGAATTGGGATATGTTCTGCTGATTATTCGATTGCGATTGAAAATGTTTATAATATTGGGGCTATTGTAGAATCTTCTGAAGAATTTTCTGAAGAACCTTCATACAAAGGTTCTTATGGGATAACTTATCGTGAGTATTCAAAGAAATGTTCATTACAGCATGCATATTACCTAAGTGGAACAGCTTTAAGAGGAATGAACGGCACCGATTCGACAATTGTTAAATCCGAAACAAATATGAAAAAAGAATCCTTTGCAGATAGCCTTGGAGAAGCATTTTATTATGTTGAGGGTGAATATCCCAAGCTTGCATTTGAAGTAGGAAGAACAGTGTCTAATTTTGATAAAACGAGTCTTTCTTTTAACGAGTATGGGGAAACACAGACATTAACACTTGATACCACATATCTTGGAACTCCTGAGTGGGTATCTAGCGATACTTCTGTTGCAACAGTAGACGAAAATGGTGTTGTGACTGCAGTTGGAAATGGTACAGCAATGATCTACGCTCTTTGTTCGGATTCAAAAGCAGCTTGCTCTGTATCTGTCGGTTATGATTATTATCTTAGTGACAATGAGTTGTCCCTGAAAAAAGGACGAGTTCATGATTTAACAGTGTATAGTGCTTCTACCAATGAAGAAGTAACTGATGTTGAAATTGAATGGAATTCATCAGATGATTCTATTGTTAGTGTAGACAACGAAGGGAAACTTATTACAAATAATAAAGGAACAGCAGCTGTTACAGCCAAAATAGCCGATATAGAATTAAGCTGCATTGTAAATGTGTATGAATATACCGTTCCAGTAACACCAACCGAAGATGATAAAAATGCTCCGCAACTTTCTGAAACAGAATTTACGATTAGCACAATTGAATCAAAAAAGCTTTCAGTACTGAACTATACGGATTCTATTACTTGGGTATCTTCCAATACTACAATTGCTAAGGTGAACGATCAAGGGCTTGTAAGAGCTGTTGCAGAGGGGCAAACTTCGGTTTATGCACTATTGTCAGATGGTAAGTGCTTGAAGGCAAATGTTACAGTTACTAAATCTGAGTATTCAATGGGTGATGTCAATCTGGATGGAGAATTTGATGTTGCAGATGTTGTGTTGCTTCAAAAGTGGCTTTTGGCAGTTCCAGATATTGAATTGAAACACTGGGAAAACGCTGATTTCTATGAAGATGGTATGCTGAATGTTTTTGACTTGTGTATGATGAGAGAACAGCTGATCTCATAATGATTTGGACATAAAATAAGAAATTGTATATAGCAGAATAAAAGGAGCAGGTGAAAAATCCTGCTCCTTTCGTTGTGCAACAAAACAGGCAGATACATTAATAACAAAGTATCTGCCTGTTTTGTGTGTTATGACCTGCTGTACGGACTTTCCATAATAGTCAGTAGAGGAACAGGTCAAAAACCTGTTCCGTTTTCTTCTGCCCAATGACAGTTCCTACTAGTCCATCACATATTTCGTAAGTCTGCCTTTTCCAACTGATTTTATCAGATGCTCCGCACACATTTCTTTCAGCAGTTTATACGCTGCGGTAACTTTTAATCCTGTTATTTTTTCCGTTTCCAGGCGGCTGATAGAACCATTCTTTTTGATATATGCCATCACAAGAGCTGAAACATCTGATTCTGGCGTATCATCTGCAATGGCGTTCATATTGGGTAATGTCAACCGAAAAGCTCCGGCTGCGGATTCAAAGACTGGCTTTCTGGAAAGCTCTTTATAAGCCCGACGGATTTTCCCGATTCCAGTTCCGTAGCTTTCAATCAGCTTCATTCGATAGAATACGGCGGCAAGATTTGGATTCCTGGATTGAGAAACACCCATGTAAATAGCGTCCATTGACAATCCCTTTACAAGTCCGCCGAGAGACACAAATTCAATGCGGTCATCATAGATATTGACAAGTGTGCTTGCACTAAAAGAGTAATCCCGATGCACAATGCAGTTGAGAAGTGCTTCTCGCAAGGCCTCTTCATCATAATCCCTTTTGTCAATACGATAAAGTCCCTTTATGGTCGACTGGGTTTTGTTATATCGATCAATCGCTTCGTACATCTCATCTAGCTGTTTTAGTACTGAGCCAGAAAATTCTTTTCGATCACGAAATACTGCTTTATCTGTCCCTTGAAAAACAGCAAGTTTCAGGGTGTGTTCACATTGATCGGAAAGTAAAAGTGCAAGGTTCGTGTATAGCCCGTCCTCCCCGATCAGGTGCAGTGTCCTAAACTGAGATACTCCTATGTCCAGTTTTCGTTCTTTCATTTTTTCCGTGAAAGAAGTGAAAGAAAGCTCCTGATTCATCGAACGGCACGTTTCATAGGAAATCCCGCTTGTCTGGATGATAATCTCACGAATCGCCTCATCACTGACAGGCTGCGAAGAGGAACCTTTTCGTACATATACTCCCGATGGCTTTAGCCCTTTGTCCGAAAGGTAGTACGGTTTGTTCGTACCCGTGGCTACTTCTATTTTGACAACATTCTTTCCCTCCAGTTCCGCACTGGAAATTTTCACAAATGGCATAACATCGGGCTTTATTCCGTCTTTCAAGGCGCTTGATGCCTGTGTCATCACAGAATCAAGGTGATCCAGACCGACCACTTTTCCATCATCAGATATGCCGATGTATATCGTTCCACCGTCTGTATTGGTAAAAGCAACAACTTCTTTTTTTACGTCATTTACATAGACTTCCTTGAATTCAGTATTGCTGTCTTCCAAAAGCATATGATTCATTCCTTTCTTTTTCTTTCACTTTCTTTCGTTTCTTTCACAAGTATAGCATAAGAAATAGAAAAAGTCAAGTATTTCCCCTGCAGTCAATCTTATGATTTCACGCTGGAATCGATTCTATACAGAAAAAAGCATCGTGATGCCAACTGCTCACAATGCCTGCTCAAAAATTTTCGGTGTGTTCCACCTACTTTATTTTGACCCCAAAACTGACCCCAATATAGCGTACGCAGTGCGTAAGCTGACGAATGTCAAAATGAAAAAATAACGCAATATCGCCATGATTGTACGATTTGCGTATGTCTGAAATGCGTCAAAAACATGAAATAAAGTCCTCATAACCCGAAGGTCGTCAGTTCAAATCTGGCTCCCGCAACCATAACTGCACTGCACAAATGATACAATTGTGCAGTGCTTTCTTTTTGGAAAAATGCCGAAAATGCGTGGCTTTTTCAACTTTATTAATCAAAAACAGCCTGCTGGAGAGCGTTTTCCTGGCAGGCTGTTTGCGTTTCTGAAACAACAAAAAAACGATAGGGTAAAATAAAACGGTAGGTCGAGGCTATCGTTTTTTTGTTAAAAGCAATATTTTGATAGAAACACAACAGATTAATGCAGCTTAAATTATCGAAAAATTCGAAAATAGTATTGCTATTTACGAAAAGATGCTGTATACTTATATTAGATGCTAAATTTTCCATAAAGGGAGAGAAAAAATGAGTTACAAATTATTTTTAAGTCATTCTTCTAAAGATGAGAAAGTCGTTAATGCATTTGTTTCGTTTATGTACAAAATTGGACTTATAGAGAAAGATATTGTTTGTTCTTCTGTACCAGAAACAAAAATTGCAATAGGAAATGATATTTATGCATATCTAAATCAGCTGATTTCTGATGAAAATATATATGCGATTTACTTTTTATCTGATAATTATTACGCAAGCCCTGTATGTCTAAATGAAATGGGAGCTGTTTGGTTACGGAAGGCAGATAGTTTAAGTATTTTGCTTCCAGGATTTGATTTTAATGATGTACAAGGCGTTGTAGAAAGAAATAAAGTTGGAATAAAACTAGGAACTTGTGATAACATGACAAAAGCAGCTTTTAATGAGTTTCTTAAGATATTAAATGACAAATTTGGTATTCATCCTAATCAGACGCATTGGGAGAATGCTAGAGATGAGTTTTTGAATTTGACTTTAGAAAATAATCGAAAATTTAATATGGCTTTTGCAAGAAGTTATTGTATTGATGATTTGGAGAATGATGGTTGTAAGATCATTAAAAAGGAATCTAATCAAGAAAAAATAACTGCTATAATAAATTTTGAAAAAACAGAAAGTAAATTATGTAGCATTGTTGTATTTGCTGAAAAACGAAATTTTACAAATTATATTGCAAATGATAGAAACTTGTGCTTTGAAGCTTATATATCTGAAGGAATAACTTTTTTGGACATTGAAATTTGCCTTAATGGCATTGACGTTTCCTACGAGATTTATTTAAATGAGGATTTGAGAGAATTCAAAATTCCGCTTGCTCAATTCCAAAGTACTTTTATGTTTTGGAAAGATGTTTCTGAATTGAAATTTGTGTTTCATAGGAAAAACTTTAGCGGTGAAAGAAAAGTTATAATTGAAAATCTTCGTATCGAATAAACAAATAATTGAATTAATCTTATAAAAATGATCTGCTATGAAAGTGTTTCTAACAGGTCGTTTTTGTATATAATATTATAAGTAGTATATTTTTGATAAAGTTTGGATTCGACAAAATAAAAAATATGTTTTTATTTTAGAATTTCTGATTGAAAAGCTTTTAGTCCCCTTGCTTTTTAAGATTTTTTATGGTATTATGGAAGCAAAGACCTGCAAATAAAAGTCAACCCCTAAAATTAAAAAAACAGAAAAAATTTTCTGAAAGAAAAAAGGACACGACAAAAAGACTGCCTGAGCAGCCTAAAAAATTTTTAGCGGGTCGGCAACCTTGACAGAACATCATAAAAATGCTCTGTATGTCGTGCCGACGGTAAGGAACGCATGAATAGACAATTATGTCATCTGTTCTGAGACATTCAAAACTTCTTTTACTCTTGCATAATAGATACGCAGGAATTTGTTTGCAGCTGCATTTATGTATGAGTAATAGTGCTTGCCTTCAGATTTCTTTTTAATGAGAAAATCATAAACAGGATTGTCCTGCGGCTTAGTTTGCAGAAGCACCTGCATAATGATGAACAATGTTCGTCTGAGAGCTCCGGAACCTTTCTTTGTCATCGGATTTGATCTGGTAGTTTTCTGACCTGAATCGTTATTCTCGCTGTCATAGCCAAAATAAGCAGTAATTGCTTTTCTGCTGTGAAAACGTCTTGGATCTCCTATTTCAGCCATAAGCTGAGGACCTACAGCTTTTCCGACACCATACATGTTCATTACAGTATCATATTCAGGAAGCTTAGAAGCAACACGGTTCATTTCAGACTGTATGGCATGACAGTTCTCCGTAGCAGAAATAAGCATTTTTGCCGCTTGTACAACAGAGAAAACGATTGCTTTATCAGAAGAAACGCTGCTGACACAATCCTTTGCAAAAGCGTATATTTTCTCGCATGATGATTCTGTGAAGTGATATGAGTTTTGATCGGACCACTTCTTGTATTTCTTTGCAAAAGCCTTTATGGTAAGCTTGGAAATCATGTCACAGTGAGAAAATTCCAATACAAAGTCCACCCACTTCTCGTGACCATCAGATTCTCTGGAAGGTGATGTGAACAGCTTGTTGATTCCAGGGAAAGTAAGGTCAAGCAACGAAATCAGATTATTATTCATCATGGTTTTCAGCTTTATTGACTGCTGATATTGTCTGTTCAGCAGTTTTAAGGATTTTCTCAAATCTTCCTGAGGAGTATATTCCTTCAGGTCAAGCCAGTAAGTTAACGCATATGAAGCGATTTTTACCGAATCCTTCTTATCCGTTTTTGGCTTTCTTAACGTGTTTCCACCGAAGTCACTGATTAACACAGGATTGACTACGGAAACAAATATATTTTGTTCGTGGAGGTAGCGGGCAATGGATTCAAAATAGTTTCCTGTTGCCTCCATGACAACCTTTGTCTCACCGGGGAGCTTCTTGATTAAATCAGCTAATGCTCTTAAATCACTTCCGGTGTGAGCAACATCAAAAGGCGAAACCACAACCTCACCATAAGGGCGAAGTACAGCAACTGTACTTTTACCTTTGGAAACATCAATACCTATTGCGTTCATAATATTTTACCTCTCTTGATTTGATATTGTAATCGGGCAAACCATGCTTTACTCATTACCTATTCAATCTGTTTGGTGACACGAACGCACAGTATTCTGTGGCCCAACCTGCATAAACCGAACGCTATAATGAAAGCATGGATGACTGTCTTTGCTACGGGCGCTTTGTCCCAAGGAGTGATACGTCAGTCCAATCACTGCTTTCAGTATAGCTTAAGTAACAAATGCGTGTAAACCCTTACCGGCTTGTAAGGTGTTACCCGACTAATTATATTGTAACAGGGGTGATTACATGATTCGAATTGCAATTATAGATGATGCTGTCGAAATAGGAACACAACTCGAAACGATTTTGATTGAAATTACAACCAATAAAGGCATTGCAATTGATATCGATATCTATTACAGCGGGAAAGAACTATGTGAGCATCTACAAAACGGTGAATTCTACGATTTGATTTTTCTGGATATTGAAATGCCTGAATTTACTGGTATTGATGTTAGTAAAATGATTCGAGACAACTTAAAAAACGATGCCACACAAATTGCGTATATCTCAGGAAATAAGGAGTATGCCATTGAAATTTTTGAATATGATCCACTTTATTTTGTGCATAAACCGATTAACAAAGAAAAAATTGAAAAGGTATTTGAACGCTTGATTCATCGATTGCATTTACAAGCCGATGCATTTACATACAAAACAGGACATAACATTGTGAAAATACCGATCAAAGATATTATATATTTTGAGAGTGAGGATCACCAGATCATCATACACTACTACACTCAGAACGAATATCATAAAGATAGCTTTTATGGCTTGTTGGATCATGTGCAAAAACAATTAAAATCTTTTCAGTTTTTACGTATTCACAAAACATATCTAGTTCATCACTTATATGTGCGTAAATATGCCTATGATAAAGTATATCTATCTACAGGAATTGAACTGCCAATCGCACAGTCAAAACGAAAAGAGATCAGAGCAGAACAATTTGCTATCAATCGAAAGGAGTCCGTATGAGTTTATCCAACTACGATATTGTATACGCTTGTTCGGAATTATTTTCCATCTATATTATTTATTATTTTTTTCAATCGCTTTTTGGAACACAGATACGAAACAAGGTAATTACAATTAGCGTTTATGCATTATATTTTGTATTGACAATTGGGATTCATTTCGTTGCAAACATTCCTTTTTTGAATCTGATTTTCACGATAATCTCACTTTTTTCTATCTCATTATGCTATAATACCACTTTTCCAAAACGCTTGCTTGCAATATTAGAATATATTGTTTTAGGATTTGCCGTGGAATTAATTGTATCTGTGGTTACAAAAAATGCCTATATAGAACCACTTCAAAGATATGAATATGAAAATGAGATCGGAATCTTTTTATCTCGTATGGTAATCTTTTGGATTGTGTTGCTATTAGGATATTTTTCGCATCACAGAAATGAGCAAAAGATTCTTCCAATATGGACAATGTTTGTTTCTCCGTGCATACCAATTCTGACAATTGGCATAGAATTGCTGTTTACGACTGTTTCTGGAGTGACAGCACAATCGGTCACAGTTTCCATGATTCTCTTATTTATCATCAATATCGTAGTATTTTTTCTGTATGAATCACTGTCAATTGCATATGCACGGGCTGCAAAAGCAACAGTGGCAGAGCAAGAAAAAAATTACTACCAGAACCAGTGTCAGCTGATGCAGAATGCAGTGGAAGACACCAGAAGATTTCACCATGACATTTCCAATCATTTTTCTATTGTAGAAGCTTTTCTTGAAGGTCGCAAAACCAACGAGGCTTCACAATATCTACAAGAGTTGATACAGAAAGAAGAAAAAAAGTCTGTACTGTACTCTACTTCAGGAAATATTGTGGTAGACAGCATTATCAATTACAAGTTAAGATCTATTTCTGATTGGAATGTTACTGTAACCGTAGACATTGTTATACCAACAGAACTTCCCATAGAAATTGTAGACCTTTCCACAATTTTGACAAATCTGCTGGACAATGCAGTACAGGCACTTCAAAAAACTGACGGAAAACGTGAGTTGAAAATCGCAATGACTTATCGAAAGGGTATGCTCTTTATTGCTGTAAAAAATACCTATCCAGGAAAGGTTCATTATGAAAATGGCGAAATTGTAACAACAAAAGAAGATACAGAATCACATGGATATGGATTGAAAAATGTAGAATCAGCAGCTGAAAAATATGATGGAATCTGTCAACTCCATCATAATGATGTCTATTTTGATGCGGAGGTGGCTCTGTATTTGTAAAAAAGCATGGCTGCAAAATAAAAACAAAATATGAAAAACTGTAAGTTTCGTCGAAAACACTGTAAGTTTCGTAGACTTCTCGCACAGGTACTTTTTTTATGGTATCATAAATATAATTTTAATGAGGAGGAAGTTTTTATGAAGAAAAAAGTTCTGAGTCTGCTCACTGCTGCAATGATGAGCGGCACCTGCTTTTTTGTCGGTGCGGAGCAAATTTGTGCAGCGGAGTATCCTTCTTTTACATTGCGGTTAAATCAGCATACTGGAAACGCAGAGTTTATGGAAGATGAAACCGACAAAAAGGTGATCTTTACGGCTACTTGCTTAAAGTATTCCGGAAGCGATGTAGAACTGGTTGATGCTAAAACAAACGAAGTAGTCGCAAAAATGCTGGATGACGGCAACTTCGACGTTAGTGGAGATGACCTGGAAAATGATAGAACCTGGTCTGCTGTGCTGTCGTTTGAGAATGCGGCAGTTGGTTCTTATTCTTATTATGCTCGCCTGACAGATGCTGATGGGACAGTTTCTACCACAAAAACCTTTTCTGTTGTAATTTATGATGCGGTATCGGATGCTGATGCCGAAAGAATGGCAGAAATCGCACAAAAGGTAGGCGCACTGTCCAGCGATACCACATTTCAGAATGCAGATCAGGAAACCAGAAAGCAAATGGCGGACGCACTGTTTGATCAGCTGATTGCAGAGGGATATGTAAAAGAAAACTCTGTGAACTATGATGCGGAAAAGCATTGGTATGCCTATCAGTGTGAGGGCGTCGGTGGATTTTCTGATGTGACGTGTTATCTGGACATTGCTGTCAAAGACCCTGATCAAGTATCTACTGGTATTGCAACAGCTATATCGGCATTCACCTATGTCAACCATGGAGATTCAATTGAGATCACCGGCTTTAACAATTCCGTTTCCGATGTTGTAATTCCCTCTGAAATCGAAGGACTTCCAGTTACTGCAATCTCTGTCGGAGCATTTTATCTCTCTACAATTACCTCCATCGAAGTCCCGGATTCGGTAACTTCCATTGGTGAAATGGCGTTTTTGGGCTGTACCTCTTTGAAGTCTGTGAAACTTTCAACTGGAGTTGCAAAAATTGATAAAAATGCGTTTGGCTCTTGCAGTGCATTGCAGGAGATTCAGGTTGCGAAAGATAATCCCAATTTTTCTAGTCTAAATGGCGTTCTGTATTCCAAGAAGCAAGACACACTGGTAATCTATCCGGCAGCAAAGACAGATGCTGCATATATCATTCCAAGCGGTGTTACATCTGTTGCAATGTATGCTTTTTCCGAGAATCCTTATCTGGAGACTCTTACAATTCCGAATTCCCTGATTAAGGTGGGAGATTCCGCATTTTATAACTGCAAAAATTTGCGTGCAGTTTCCTATAACGGAACGGAAGAAGAGTGGAATCAGATTACCATTGGTTTGCTGAATGAAAAACTAACAGGAGCCACTATTCAGTATCAGGAGCGAATCATTGGGGATGTTAATGCAGACGGTGCATTTACAGTTTCTGATGTTGTACTGCTGCAAAAATGGCTGTTGTCTGTTCCAGACACACAGCTTGCAGATTGGAAAGCAGCAGATTTCAATGGAGATCAAACTTTGAATGTATTTGACCTTTGTCAGATGCGTTATAATTTGTTGAAACAGGAAGAGGACTCCAAACGGTAAAAGCCGGAAATTTCAAAACAATACAATCAAGCATACGGCATCTACAAAATGTAGATGCTGTATCCTTCCGGTTTGAAATGATGCAGCATCTATGCGAATTTATGCTTCTCAAAATAGCTGTTCCAATTTGGATGAAACTGTTCCAATCATCCTAAAATCCGCTTATGGTGTATTTTTACGCCGGAAGGATGCAGCATCAGATGGAACCAATCATTAAAATAAACTTTTCCACGCAGAATCGATTCCAGCACTTCCCTTTCACATCTGTATGCTTGCATCTTTTCATGAAAATTGTCCGTTCTAATGATTCTCCATTCCTTTCATTTTTCGGGGCAAGTTCAACATTAACACTGTTGGACTTGCCCCTTTTTTTGTCCCCAAGCAGCATACAATCCGGCGAAATGCCTGGTTTTGTATGCTGCTTTTTTCTTTCTCCTACCTGTTCATATAAAATTTACATCTAAAACCTTCCCATTTTGCTTCTCTCAATTGTCTTAGTAATTTCAGGAGGGCAAAAAAGGGCTTCTCAAAACTGAATATGGAGGGAGGGAAAATAATGTCTGCTCCCTCACATGATGATCAGCTGAAGCTTGAGATTTTCGATAGTTTCAGTAAAACAGTGATGAGAAATGCAAGCAGAAATTTCGCTGCTGCTGCAAAAACAAGAAGGAAAAATGAGTCGGTCAACACAGATATCGTACAGTACATTTTGAAAACACACGGTGAAAATGCAGTCTATCCATCCGAACATTTCATCGATGCCGGAAACGGATACTGCTGTGTCGTTGCAACGGAATGGCTGTATCAGGCAATGCTGCTGTTGCCGCCCAAACAAAAGGAAGTGGTTATTTTAGAATTCTGGTATGGAATGTCTATTTCCGAGATTTCCGAAACATTGCAGATCTCCAGACGCTCCGTGTCAGAACGGAAGAAAAACGCATTTGCAAATATTCGTAGTTATTACGAAAGGACACAAAAGCATGAAACTGGATTATGAAACGGTGTATCGTGCTGTCAAAGGGAACCATGATGCACAGGAAAAGCTGCTGCAGTATTACGATGCATATATCCGTGCATTGTCAACTGTGGTTGAGATTTGTTCAGACGGCACAGAACACCAGTATGTGTGTGAAGATCAGAAAGCAGAGATACAAACAAAGTATCTGGAGGCACTTTCTAAGTGTAAGGTGATAAGATGATAGAAACAGATTTATTTGAATTTGCCTATGTGCCGGATTGGTACGGGCAGTTAGAACAATTGGCAGAAATGGCGTTGCCGGAAGCATGGCGATTCCGAAAGCCGCAGACCGAATGTAAAAATACAGATACGCCGATTCTGGAACGGTATCTCCATATGATGTTCCGGAAGCTGAGCATCGATTACAATACCGGAGAAACGGCATATTTTCATGTGGAAAACAACTGTGCCTGCTTTCATACAGGACTGTACACAAGGCAGTATCAGGCAATCTACGCCTGCTTTGAACGAAATAAAAAGAAAGATACCACATTGAAATGGTATTTCACCGGCTTCTGTGATGCTGTTTCTTCCAAGCTGCGGTATGTAGAACCACTGCCCCAAAAGCCATATTTCCTGATGATGCAAAATGGTGTAAACTTCAATCCGGAGTGGCCAATTCGGGTAAATGCAGAACACATTCTCAGCGACCCGGAAAATCGGGAACGGCTGCCAAAGAAGCTGCTTCGGTTTAAGAATCTGCCATTGCTGCTGGAAACGGCAGTGGAACTGGGCAGACGAAAAGCAGTAATTGAGCCGGGGCTGGTAGTACCGCAGGGATACCAGAATCAATTGCAGTTTCTGCTGCCAATCTGTTTAACAGATATGGAAAAACCGAACCTTGCCATGACCTTGGCAGAACGAAACGGATATTATCTGGGCAGCACTTGTCTGACACTGGAAATGGCATATCTGAACGCAAGAATGATTGCAAGACCCATTGCTCCATGGCTGACCAGTTTGGTAAAAAAGTGAGAACATCCGATGAGGTGCAGAATTTTTTTCTGTACCTTGTCGGTGTTTTTATGCCTGTACAAATTGAAAATGTTTTGTGAACTCTTTTCAAACTACCAAAAAGGCTGGTAGTTTGAATGCTATAGTAAGTCCGACGATTAGGAAATCGGGTGTCCCTGTGAGTTCTCATGAACGGCGTGCCGAAATCATGAAGATTTTAGTTGCTCGCAGACAAACAACGGTTCCACTTCTTGCACAGGAATTATGTGTATGTTGTAATACTGTTCGCAACGACATTCATGCACTTGCATTGGACTATCCTCTGGAGACGTGTTCCGGGAATGGCGGCGGTGTTAGAGTAGCAGATTGGTATCATCCATATAAAAATATGCTTACAGAAGAACAATCTGTTGCTTTGGAGCAATTGCTATTGTTTGCAGATATTCGGCAAGCAGAAGTGATTCGCCAAATATTAGCGGAATTTAGTTCTCAGACCTATCGTCAAAAATATGCAAAGGAGTGAAACCGAATGAAAACCCTCATAGATGTCCTTACAGCACTCAGCGATTTCGTAAAGGTCGCATCAGAGTGGGCAGAAAGTGCTTCCAAAGCAGAAGTGGAGACGTTTACACAGATTTATCCACAAAAAGAAGAAGTGGTCAAAAAAGCAGTGGAAAAGGCAATTACGTTGGAAGAAGTCCGCAGTGTTCTGGCAAATCTGTCCCGCAGCGGACAAAAGGAAACGGTGCTGAAACTGCTGCAAAAGTATGGCGGCAGCCGATTGTCTGAAGTTCCACCAGAACGATACGCTGCACTATTTGCAGATGCACAGGAAGCAGCCCATGCCGAATAAACACGCCATGCTCTCGGCTTCCTCCAGTGCCCGATGGCTGGCGTGTCCGCCCTCTGCACAGCTTTGTGCTGCCCTGCCGGATACCGTAACGGACTACGCCCTGGAAGGCACGTGTGCCCACGAGTTGGCAGAGTACAAAGTGCAAAAGCTGCTTGGCAATCCGACATCTAATCCTACGGAGAACTTAGACTTCTACGATGCAGAAATGGAAGACTGCACGGACAGCTATGCCCAGTACATCGCCGAACAGCTGGCAAATCTGCAAGAACCCATGGTCTTAGTGGAACAGCGGTTGGATTTCAGCCGCTACGTTCTGGACGGCTTCGGCACGGGAGATTGTGTGATTGTTGCAGACTCGGTTCTAACTGTCATCGACTTCAAGTATGGCAAGGGTGTGGCGGTATCTGCCGACCACAACTCGCAGATGATGCTGTACGCTCTCGGGGCGTTGGAACTGTTCGATGCCCTCTATGACATTGCAGAAATCCGGATGGTGATTTTTCAGCCAAGAATCCAGAACCTCAGCGAATGCACCCTGCCACTGTCGGAGCTGCTGCACTGGGCGGAAACCGAACTGAAACCCAAAGCCGCACTTGCCGCCAGAGGCGGTGGTGTTTTTTGTGCTGGTGAACATTGTCGGTTCTGCAAAGTGAAAGCAACCTGCCGGAAACGGGCGGAGTACAATCTACAATTGGCGAAGTATGATTTTGCGATGCCAGACAAGCTGACCGATACCGAAATTGAAGCAATTCTGGAAACTGCTGACCAGCTGGTTGCATGGGCTTCTGATATCAAGGAATACGCCTTGCAGCAGTCCTTACAGGGGAAAACGTGGAAGAATTGGAAGCTGGTTGAAGGCAGAGCCAGACGAGCATATTGCAGTGAAACTGCAGCAGCGGAGGCGGTACAAGCTGCTGGATTCGACCCATACGAACATAAGGTACTGGGCATTATCGCAATGACCAGAATGCTGGGCAAGAAAAAATTCGAAGAATTGTTGGGAAATTTGCTTGTGAAACCACAGGGCAAACCAACACTTGTTCCGCTATCAGACAAACGACCTGCGTGGAATACTGCACAGGTAGATTTCAAAGAATAAAGGAGTTTTTATCATGGCAAAGTATATCAATCCTGCAAAAGTAGTAACCGGTGTATGCAGATTTAGCTACGCCAACCTCTGGGAAGCCAAGGCGATGGACGAGAACAGCAAGCCGAAGTACAGCGTTTCCCTCATCATTCCGAAGTCGGACACGAAAACCATTGAAAAGATTCGTGCCGCCATTCAGGCTGCCTACGAGGAAGGACAGGGCAAGCTGAAGGGCAACAGCAAGTCTGTTCCGGCACTGACATCCCTTAAGACACCGCTTCGGGACGGTGACTTAGAACGCCCGGACGATGAAGCGTATGCTAACAGCTATTTCGTCAACGCCAATTCCATCACTGCTCCCGGCATCGTGGATGCCGCCTGCCAGCAGATTTTAGACCACAGCGAGATTTACAGCGGTGTCTACGGCAGAGCCAGCATCACGTTCTATGCGTTCGCTACAAAGACCTCTCGGGGCATTGCCTGCGGCTTGCAGAACGTCCAGAAGATTCGGGATGGCGAGCCGCTGGGCGGTCACAGCCGTGCAGAGGACGACTTCGCAACCGTAGAAGATGAGGATTTTCTGAACTAAGATAGCTGGGCGGACAGCTAGGCGTTATGCTTGGGTGGGTGATTGAGATATGCAAAAATTGATGATTGATTTAGAAACCAAAAGCGACATCGACATTGCCAAATCAGGTGTGTATCGTTATGCGGATTCCCCGTATTTTGATATTTTGCTTTTTGCATACTCCATAGACGGACAACCTGTTCAGGTGATTGATACGGCAAACGGTGAAGAAATTCCCGAAAATATTCTCGCTGCTCTTGTTGATGAAAACGTGATAAAAAGGGCATTTAATGTGAATTTTGAGAGAGTTTGTCTTTCAAAATATCTTCGTAAGAATTATCCTCAATATTTTCAGAGTTACAGCATTGACGAAGATACTGTCGGAGATTTCTTAAATCCTGAAAGCTGGCATTGTTCTATGATTCATGCAAGAACACTCGGACTGCCGTCATCACTTGCAGAAGTCGGAAAGGTTTTGGGCATTGAACAGCAGAAAATGACAGAGGGCAAGGCCCTCATCAAATTCTTTTGTGTGCCATACGACACAATTGACGGTGTTCCGCAGTTTCATAATCCGAAAGATTATCCCGATAAATGGGAGATTTTTAAAGCATACAACAAGCGTGATGTTGAAGCTGAGCTTGAAATCGACAGAAAACTGTCACGTTTCCCTGTGCCCGATTTTATTTGGCAGGAATTTTATCTTGATCAGGAAATCAACGACAGAGGTATTCTCGTAGATATGCAGCTTGCTGATAAGGCAATTTGCCTTGATGCAGAGGCAAAAGAAGAACTGACGACTGAAATGCAGAGGCTCACAGGTGTGGAGAATCCGAACTCTGTGTATCAGTTGCTTGGCTGGCTTGAAACACAGGGTTACAAGTCGGATTCACTCGGCAAAACACAGGTGCAGGAACTTATCAAAACTGCAAAAGAGCCTGTAAAATCCGTGCTTCAGATGCGTTTGCAGTTGTCTAAATCTTCAGTGAAAAAGTATACTGCTATGAAAAATACAGCTTGCAGCGATAATCGTGCAAGAGGGATGTTCAGCTTTTATGGGGCATCAAGAACGGGGCGTTGGGCTGGTAGAAATGTGCAATTGCAAAATCTTCCGCAGAATCACTTGCCTGATTTGACAGAGGCAAGAGAACTTGTAAAGTACAGTTCTTTTGAAGATATTCAGATGCTGTATGATGATGTTCCTGATACACTATCACAGCTTATCCGCACTGCCTTTATTCCAAGACAGGGTATGAAGTTTATTGTTGCGGACTTCTCTGCCGTTGAAGCAAGAGTGATCGCATGGCTTGCAGGTGAAGAATGGCGAATGAAGGCTTTTGCAAACGGTGAGGACATTTACTGTGCATCAGCCTCAAAGATGTTCGGTGTGCCAGTTGTAAAGCATGGTGAAAACGGGCATTTAAGGCAGAAAGGAAAGATATCCGAATTGGCTTGTGGTTTCGGCGGATCGGTTGGAGCCATGAAAGCGATGGGAGCAGATTCTCTTGGCTTATCCGATACGGAACTGAAACAGATCGTAACCGACTGGCGTGAGGCTTCACCGCATATTACAGAACTCTGGTGGGCGGTAGATAGAGCTGTAAAAAAGGCAGTCAAAGAAAAAACAGCAACGAAAACATACGGACTGCTATTTTCCTATGAGGCAGGGTTTCTGTTCATAAGGCTGCCAAGCGGAAGACGTCTTGCCTATGCTAAACCCTACATCGGTAAGAATAAATTCGGCGGTGAATCTGTTACATATATGGGCATTAATGCTCAGAAAAAATGGGACAGGCTTGAAAGCTATGGGCCGAAATTTGTAGAGAACTGCGTCCAAGGAATTGCAAGAGATCTGCTGATGTATTCCATGCAGACACTATCACAATACTTCATTGTCGGTCATATTCACGATGAAATGATCATCGAGTGCCCGAAAGATACAAAGCTGGATGAGATCTGTCAGCAGATGGCGAGAACACCAGACTGGGCAAAGGGACTGCTGCTTCGGGCAGACGGATATGAATGCAGCTTTTACAAGAAGGACTAAGGAGGATTCCATATGTTTTACATCAAAGAAAACTTGAATGACACCACCAGTATCTCTGTGGAGATCAACAACGAAAACGTATACTGCCACTGCCCGCAGTGCGGTGCAGAAGTACCGGTTGATCTGAGTATCTTCTGGACAGCAGAAAACTTTGACATTTTCAGCAGTGCTGTTTACTGTGATGCTTGCACACTGAAGCGGCTGAAAGGAGCACTGCATGAATCTGTATAACGCTGAGGGATACATCGACCTCACTGCTTATGAGGTACTGAGCCGTATTGAACGAGAGGAACGCAAGGCGAAAAAGGCTGCCGCTTATCGACCGCTGGTATACATTTGTTCTCCCTATTCCTACGGCTGCATCAATGACAATATCGAAAACGCCAGACGATACAGCCGCTTTGCAGTAGATACCCACTATGTCCCTATTGCTCCCCACTTGCTGTTTCCGCAGTTCATGGATGACAGCTTGGGCGAAGATCGTCAGACAGCGATGTTCATGAATTTGGTACTGCTGTCAAAGTGTGCCCAGCTGTGGGTGTTTGGTTCTGTGCGGTCGGAGGGGATGCAGCAGGAGATCAAATGGGCGAAGCGGCGACATATGACCATTCGGTATTTTACAGAAGAACTGGAGGAAATAGAATGAAATTTACGCTCTATACAGCAAACTGTACCGGCAATGAAAAGAATATCCTTTATCCCAACCAAAAGGTCATTACTTCAGAAGCGGATTTGAAAAAAGCCGTTTTCTACGATCATGTCTGTGCTCAGTATGAGAATTTTGCCCGCAGTGATGCCAATTTCCTGTTGTCTGATGTAGTACCCATGGATTGTGACAACGACCATTCAGATGACCCGAAAGACTGGATCACGCCTGAAATGCTGATGAACAGCTTAGGAGATGTTGCATTTGCAGTGACCTACAGCCGTCATCATATGTTGACAAAAGGCAGCAAATCTGCCCGTCCACGTTTCCATGTTTTCTTTCCTACTTCACCCTGCAAAAACGCCACGATGCACAAGGCAGTTAAAAATCAGATTCATAAGGAACTGCCGTTCTTTGACGGAAATGCACTGGATGCCTCACGTTTTTTGTTTGGTTGTCCGAGCGATGTTGTATGGCACGAAGGAAGTTTATCCATTGAGGACTGGCTCACGCTGATGAAATCGAACCGTAATATTCCGCAGGGGCAGCGTAACAGCACAATGTCTCGCATGGCTGGAAAGCTTGTAAAGCGTTTTGGCGTGACTGAGGAAAGTTATCAGAAGTTTCTGGAAAAAGCCGCAGAGTGCGAACCGCCGCTGCCAGATGAAGAGTTGGAAACCATCTGGCACAGTGCCTGCAAATTCGGCAAAAAAGTAACCTCGCAGGAAGGATATATTTCTCCTGAAGCATACGGCAAACAATCCCTGATTCCCGATGATTTTTCGGACGTTGGAGAGGCTCGCACATTTGTAGAAGGCTTCTCAGATGAGGTGGCATTTACCATTGCGACCGATTATCTTCGCTACAACGGAACCTACTGGGAGGAGTCAGAACACGCCGTCACCCTTGCCATGATCGAACATACGGACGTACAGCTGGCAGGGGCGGAAAAGCAGGTGGAAGCGTCACTTTTGAAACTGGAAAGCCTTGGTGTTGCAAGAGATGCAGCAATCAACGGCGGCAAAAAGTTTCAGGACAGTCTGGACGAAGAACAGACCGCCGCATACAAGGAGTATCAGTACTATGCCGCTTTCAAGGCATTTGTCATGAAATATCGTCATGTTCGCAGTATGACCAATGCACTGGATGCTGCAAAGCCGCTGGTTCTCCACAATCCCGAAGCCCTCGACAGCAATCCAATGCTCTTAAATACTCCGGGTGGAACTTACTATCTGCCCGAAGGATTGAATGGCTGGAAGCCTACAGATCCTGCCGACCTCTTAACGAAAGTGACGGCGGTTGTTCCAAGTGATGCTGGTAAGGATTTGTGGGAGAATGCCTTACAGCTGTTCTTCTGCGGCGACCAGAGTTTGATTGACTATGTGCAGATGATTTGCGGACTTTGCATTGTGGGCAAGGTGTATTTGGAGGCGATGATTATTGCCTACGGTGACGGACGAAACGGAAAATCAACATTCTGGAATGTCATTTACAAGGTTCTGGGAAGTTACAGCGGCAACATTTCAGCAGATGCACTGACTGTCAATTGTAAGAGAAACGTGAAGCCGGAGATGGCGGAACTCAAGGGAAAACGGATGATTATTGCGGCAGAATTGCAGGAAGGGATGCGGCTGAATACCAGTGTCGTCAAGCAGCTCTGTTCCACGGATCCGATCTTTGCCGAAAAGAAATTCAAAGCACCATTCCACTTTGAACCATCTCATACTTTGGTGCTGTATACCAATCATCTTCCGAAGGTTGGTGCATCGGATGATGGCACGTGGAGAAGATTGATTGTGATCCCGTTTCACGCAAAAATTCAGGGTTCTAAGGATATCAAAAACTACACGCAGCATCTTGTGGATAACGCAGGCGGTGCAGTGCTTTCCTGGCTGATTGAGGGTGCAAGAAAGGTCATTGCGGCAAACTACCAGATCAACAGACCGCAGTGTGTCCTTGATGCAATCGGAGCTTATCGGGAAGGCAATGACTGGCTTGGAAACTTCATCAATGAATGCTGTGAGGTGGATAAAAGCTATCAGGAAAAGTCCGGAGAACTATATCGGCACTACCGTGAATACTGTCTTGAAAATGGTGAGTTTGTTCGCAGCACATCAGATTTCTATTCTGCTTTGGAACAGGCTGGGTACAAAAAGAAGAGAACAGCTTCTGCAAGATTGATACTTGGACTTCAAATAAAGTTTGATTTTCTTGATTAAGTAGGATTTTGACTGTCATTTGAATATTTAGAGCGTCATAAAAAAAGTAAAAATCAACGGAAAATAGGGCAAATGACACTTTAAGACACTCATATACAGTCTTTACGCAGGCGAGAAAAAAAGTAAAAAAAATCTCTATATATAAGGTTTGTAAATGACTGTCGTGGAGTGTCAAAGCCCCTAAAAATGGGAGAATCCATGCGAGAAAAAATCATTGAAGAAAAACTCACAAAGGCAGTAAAGCAAAATGGTGGTGTGTGTTGGAAATTCACGTCTCCCGGAACGGCAGGCGTTCCAGATCGCATCGTATTGATGCCCGGCGGTAGAATTGCTTTTGTGGAAGTGAAAGCACCCGGAGAGAAACCCAGACCGCTTCAACTTTCCCGGCATAAACTTCTGAGGCGATTGGGTTTTCTGGTTTACGTCTTGGATGCTTGTGAGGGCATCGAAAAAATCATCTCGGAGGTGAAAAGCGATGGAACTCCATGATTATCAGAAATATGCCGTTCGATTTATCGAAGAACATCCAATCGCAGCACTCTTTCTGGACATGGGACTTGGTAAGACGATTACAACCCTGACCGCAATCCACAATTTGATGTTTGATTTGTTTGCGGTCAGAAAAGTTTTGATTATTGCACCGCTGCGAGTTGCACGGGATACATGGTCTGCTGAAATTGAAAAATGGGAGCACTTGAAACCGCTGCGATACAGCATTGTTGTTGGCACAGTCGAGGAACGCCTTGCTGCTTTGCGGACCTCTGCCGACATCTACATCATCAACCGGGAGAATATCGACTGGCTTGTCAACAACACGAAGTTCGATTATGACATGGTGGTGATTGATGAACTTTCCAGCTTCAAGAGCCACCAAAGCAAACGTTTCAAGGCATTGATGAAAGTCAGACCAAAGGTGAAAAGAATCGTAGGTCTGACCGGAACGCCTGCCAGCAACGGCTTGATGGATTTATGGGCGGAATTTCGTCTGCTGGATATGGGAGAACGGCTCGGCAGATTCATCGGGCAGTATCGGAATGCCTACTTCAAGCCGGACAAGCAGAACGGCTATATCGTGTACTCCTACAAGCCTCTGCCCGATGCAGAAGAACGGATCTACGAAAAAATATCGGACATCACCGTTTCGATGAAAGCCCTCGACCACCTGCACATGCCGGAATTACTTTTCAACAAATATCCCGTGCAGCTGTCTGACACGGAGCAAGAAACCTACAAGCGGTTCAAGTCCGAATTGATTCTGGAGATGCAGGACACTGAGATCACCGCCGCCAACGCTGCAAGTCTATCCAACAAACTTTCCCAGCTGGCAAACGGTGCGGTGTATGACGATACCGGAGCGGTGATTCCCATCCACAGCCGAAAGCTGGATGCACTGGAGGACTTGATAGAGGCGGCCAACGGCAAACCCATTCTGGTGGCGTATTGGTTCAAGCATGATTTGAAGCGGATTCAAGAGCGACTGCGAAAGCTGAATGTTTCCTATCAGGAAATCCAGTCCTCTGACAGTATTCGGAACTGGAACGCCGAAAGGCTGCAAGTTGGTCTGCTACACCCAGCCGCTGCCGGACATGGCTTGAACTTACAGGCAGGCGGTTCTCACCTGATTTGGTTTGGACTGACCTGGAGTCTGGAACTCTACCAGCAGACCAACGCCAGACTGTGGCGGCAGGGGCAGCAATCCGAAACGGTTGTCATTCAACATCTCATCACCAAGGGCACGATTGACGAACGCATCTTGAAAGCCCTGACTCGAAAGGAACAAACCCAGACCGCTTTGATGACTGCTGTGCGTGCTGAAATTGTGAGGGAGGAAAATGCATGAATCCAAAAGCATACATGGAAGAGGCAGAACGCCTCCGACACCGAATCTTTCGGAAAGAGCATGAGATCGATTGCATACGACAATCTGCTGAGGGTATGGGTGGAAAAGGTGGAGATTCCCCTAAAACAGTTTCTCCAGAACCACACAAGATGGAAATTGCTGTAGAAAAAATTTTGTCATTGGAAGAAGAAATCGAAGAAACCAAAATGGAACTTCAACATTTGATGCATGAAATGTGGAAACAGATTCAGAAGGTCGCAGATGCAGATGCCCGTGATCTTCTTACAAAACGGTATCTGGAGTTTAAGCCATGGAAAGTGGTGGCAAGTGAATTAGACTATAGCGTACAGCATATTTACTATCTCCACAATAAAGCACTCCAAAAGTTAAGAGTTCATCAGAGTTCATAAGACTTGATAAGAGCTTTATGGTATGCTATACTGTATCATAGCAAAGAATAAAACGAGAGCCGCCATGGAATCATCCGAGGCGGCTTTTTGTATCCGGAGGTGAACCTTATGCCGAGGAAGGCACTGAAACCATGCAAGCATCCCGGCTGTCCCAACTTGACAAACGGTTTGTATTGTGCGGAGCATCAGCTCTTGCACCCAGACCGACCGTCTGCCGCCAAGCGTGGCTACGGAAGCAAGTGGCAGAGGCTCAGCAAAGCGTACCTCCGCCGGCATCCTTTGTGTGTGTGGTGCAAAGCACAGGGACGATTCACGGCAGCGGCCGTGGTCGATCATATCATTCCTCACCGTGGTGATCCGCACCTGATGTGGGATGAAAGCAACTGGCAGGCTCTTTGCAAGTCCTGCCACGACCGCAAGACATGGACGGAAGACCGAAATCCCGTCTATCGGTATTGATTGTGTCTGAAATGCTGCCGGTGGGGGATAAAAATCGCTAATTGTGAATTTTTTACAGACCGGCGTTCCCTCTCACGCACAAAAACCAAGATTCAAACGGGGGATTAACCCCGGAAATATGCAAACAAGCCGAAACCTACGCAGTTTCGGCTATTTTTCTCTCAAAAGGCAGGTGAAATCAGATGGCAAAGGACGGCACAAGAAGAGGCGGCAGACGAGTTCGTGCAGGCGATAAGCCGAAAGCCCTCTCCGACAAAATCGCAGAGGGCAAGGATGCAGATATTATAGAATTTCATGCTCCGGAATTGGACGCAGCTGATCTGGACGATGCCGCTGATTTGACCGGTGCGGATATGCCAAGCCCCAGTGCATACTTGTCTGCCCAGCAGAAGAACGGAAAACCGCTGGGAGCAGACATTGTGTACAAAGAAACATGGCTCTGGCTGAAACAGCGTGGCTGTGAAAAGCACGTCAACAAACGGCTGCTGGAAAGCTATTCGCAGGCATTCGCCCGATTTGTACAGTGTGAAGAAGCCCTCAGTACCTATGGACTGCTGGGAAAGCATCCGACCACCGGCGGCGTTATTGCCTCTCCGTTTGTGCAGATGAGCCAGACATTTCAGAAACAGGCAAATTTGCTCTGGTATGAGATTTTCGATATTGTGAAACAGAACTGTACGACCAAATTTGACGGTACGCCACAGGATGATTTGATGGAACAGCTTCTGAGCAGCAGAAAGTGAGAAATACATGAAAGAAGATACCCGGTTCTGGCGAGATTTGAAAGCCAATCGCCAGAAGATGACCAAGCAGCAATACCGCACGCTCAAGGGACAGGCGGTCAGCGGAAAAGTGCTGGACGCCAGAAAAGGTTTACAGAAAGTTTTGAAGCGGAGGAATGGAGCATGACCACAACTACAGAATTTCAGCTTGTTGATATCAACAAGTTAGTACCCTATGCCAACAACGCCAGAACGCACAACAAAGAACAGATCCTGAAACTTCGCTCCTCCCTTCGTGAGTTTGGCTTTGTCAATCCAGTCATTATCGACCGGGAATACAATGTGCTGGCTGGACATGGACGCATCATGGCGGCAAAGGAAGAAGGCATTGCAGAAGTACCCTGTGTGTATGCCGACCATCTGACAGAAGCACAGAAGAAAGCGTACATTCTTGCTGACAACCGGATGGCGTTAGATGCAGGCTGGGACGAAGAACTGCTGTCTGTAGAAATGCAGGAATTGCAGGAGCTCGGATTCGACCTTTCCATGACCGGATTTGATGAAAAGGAACTGACAGATCTGCTGGGTGTGGATGCAGATGGCGAAGCAAAAGAGGACGACTTCGACCTGTCCACCGCCTTGGAAAAGGCAGCTTTTGTCCGGCGTGGCGATGTATGGACAGTTGGCAGACACAAGCTGATGTGCGGTGATGCAACGTCTGCGAAGGATGTATCTGCTCTCATGGGCGATACCAAGGCAAATCTCATTCTGACCGATCCCCCATATGGAGTTTCTTTCAAAAGTTCCAGCGGTTTGACCATACAGAATGACAGTATGAAGAACGAGGAGTTTTATACATTCCTGCTGTCCTCCTTTCAGCGAATGGCGGAGCATCTTGAAAAAGGCGGTTCTGCCTATGTATTCCATGCAGACACCGAAGGGCTGAATTTCAGAAAGGCTTTCATTGATGCCGGATTTCATCTTGCAGGCTGCTGCATCTGGGTAAAAGACAGTCTTGTGCTGGGACGCTCGGATTATCAGTGGCAGCATGAACCTGTGCTGTATGGCTTTATGCAGAATGGCAAGCATCACTGGTATTCCGACCGTAAGCAGACGAC
>ENA-OQHR01000230-OQHR01000230.1-human-gut-metagenome-genome-assembly--contig:-NODE-230-length-48543-cov-9.768374_pt1 | contig 48543 bp, 36 predicted proteins | sample MGYA00242566_ERZ504725 | MGnify/ENA primary metagenome ERZ504725 (study PRJEB26092, sample SAMD00036217) | human gut metagenome | host: Homo sapiens | study: EMG produced TPA metagenomics assembly of... | reverse complement strand
GAGCTTGCGAGTTATGTTTTTTTGACTGCTGCTTTTAGGACAATTTTTATGCTTTAGAAATACTCCATGATTGAATCCGCACGCAGCGGGACTCTTTTCCTTTTCTTCCGGCCGGATATCAACCGCTTAATGCATTAAATAGAAAAAATCTATTGACATCATGAAGCAAAATGCTATAATTAAAACAAACATATGAATAACTGTTCATATATTCAAATAATCAAACAACGAAAAAGAAAGGAAGTATTATCATGAAAAAAACTTACAAAATCGACGTAGACTGCGCAAACTGTGCAAACAAAATGGAGCAGGCAGCTAAGAACACAGACGGAGTAAAGGATGCAACTGTAAACTTTATGATGTTAAAGATGATCGTAGAATTTGAAGAGGGTGCAGATCCTAAGAAAGTAATGAAGGATGTGCAGAAGAACTGTAAAGTTGTAGAAGATGACTGTGAGATCTTCCTGTAAGAGAAAATACTCATAAAAACAGGATATACGCAGTATTTTGTGAAGGAAAATGATTGTGGAGCGGCTTCATCAGGCAGAATGAAGAAGCGTTGAGAAGAGTGCAAGGAGAAAGGCTGGGGAAAGATATGACGAAAAGACAGAAAAAATCTCTGACCAGAATTATTATCGCAGCGGTACTTATGATCATATTGAAGTTCCTGCCTGTAGAAGGGTGGCTGAAGTTCGTACTTTATATGGTTCCGTACCTGGTTGTCGGATATGATATTTTAAGGAAGGCGTTCAAAGGGATTCTGAATAAGCAGGTATTCGATGAGAACTTTCTGATGGCAGTTGCTACGATAGGAGCAATTGCGCTTGGTAACTATAAGGAAGGCGTATCGGTTATGCTGTTCTATCAGATCGGAGAATTATTCCAGAGTTATGCGGTCGGAAAGAGCCGCAGGAATATCAGTGATCTGATGGATATCCGTCCGGATTATGCCAATATTGAAAAAGACGGGGAACTTGAACAGGTAGATCCGGATGAAGTGGAAGTCGGAACGATTATCGTCGTTCAGCCGGGAGAAAAAGTCCCGATCGATGGTGTGATCGAAGAAGGAAGCAGTACATTGAATACCAGTGCACTGACCGGGGAAAGTGTTCCGAGAGAAGCGGCAGCCGGTGATGAAGTCATCAGTGGATGCATTAACCTGACTGGTCTTCTGAAGATCCGTACAACAAAAGAATTCGGAGAATCTACCGTATCCAAGATCCTGGATCTGGTAGAGAATTCAAGTTCCAAGAAATCAAGATCTGAGAACTTTATTTCCAAATTCGCCAGATATTATACACCGGCAGTCTGCTATGGTGCGCTTGCACTTGCAATCTTACCGCCACTGGTCAGAATGTTTGCGTTTGCGCTTGCGCCGGAATGGGGCGACTGGATCTACAGAGCACTGACATTCCTGGTTATCAGCTGCCCGTGTGCACTGGTGATCAGTATCCCGCTCAGCTTCTTTGCAGGAATCGGCGGAGCAAGTCATGAAGGTGTCCTGGTAAAAGGATCGAACTATCTGGAGACGATGGCACAGACAAAATATGTGGTATTCGATAAGACAGGAACCATGACGCAAGGCGTATTCGAGGTGAATGGAGTTCACCACAATACGATGCCGGAAGAACAGTTATTAGAGTATGCGGCACTTGCGGAGTGTTCTTCTTCTCATCCGATCAGTAAGAGTCTTCAGAAAGCATATGGCAAACAGATCAACCGTGACCGTGTGACAGAGATTGAAGAACTGAGCGGTAAAGGTGTGACTGCAAAGGTTGACGGTATTCCGGTAGCGGCAGGTAATGCCAAACTTATGAAATATCTGAATGTGGAATATAGTGAATGTGAAGAAGTCGGTACGATCGTCCATGTTGCAGTAAACGGAAAATATGCAGGACACATTCTGATCTCAGACAAATTAAAACCGCATGCAAAAGAAGCAATCAGAGATCTGAAAAAAGCGGGCATCACCAAGACAGTTATGCTGACTGGTGACATGAAGCGTGTGGCAGATAAGGTTGCAGAAGAACTGGGAATCGGAGAAGTGTACAGTGAGCTTCTTCCTGCAGATAAGGTTGCGAAGGTAGAACAGCTTCTGAGTCAGAAATCAGAGAAAGAAAAGCTTGCGTTCGTCGGAGACGGAATCAATGATGCGCCGGTACTGTCGAGAGCAGATATCGGAATTGCCATGGGTGCACTCGGATCAGATGCAGCAATCGAGGCAGCAGACGTTGTCCTGATGGACGATGATCCGAAGAAGATCGTAAAAGCAATCAAGATTTCCAGAAAATGTATGCGCATCGTATATGAGAATATTTACTTTGCCCTTGGAATCAAGGCAATCTGCCTGGTCCTGGGAGCACTCGGAATTGCGAATATGTGGATGGCAATCTTCGCTGATGTCGGAGTTATGGTCATTGCTGTATTGAATGCAATCCGCGCATTATTTGTGAAAAACTTATAGAAAAGGCTGGTGGGCAGATGGCAAAATTAGAAGAAGGAATGGAAGTATGTGAATCATGTGAGGTACATGAGAATCTTCTGAAGATCGTAAATGAAAAGATGCCGGAAGAAACGGAATTGTATGATCTTGCAGAATTGTTCAAGGTATTCGGTGATTCGACCAGAATGCGTATCCTGTTCGTGTTGTTCGAAGCAGAGGTGTGTGTCTGCGATCTGGCAGAGGCACTGAATATGACACAGTCTGCAATCTCACATCAGCTCAGGATCCTGAAACAGAACAAACTGGTTAAGAGCAGAAGAGAAGGAAAATCCGTGTTCTATTCACTGGCAGACGATCATGTGCGTACGATCGTAGACCAGGGAAGAGAGCATATTGAAGAAGATCTGTAGCATAAGAAGCTTATGTGAAAGAATACAAAGAATTAAAATTAAAAAAGAAAATATATAGTATAATGAATTGTTATGAGAAAGCGGGAAACCTGTATCAGATGATAGAAAGTCTGATACAGGTTTTTGTGTATCACCATGTGTTCGAAAGGAGCTGCCGGTGGCAGGTTCTGTAGATACCGAAATATGCATCCGAAATTGTAGATGTATTAGACTAAAGTATGAAAACCAGTCTATTTACTGGCAAATTATCAGAAATTAACAAACAATAAAACAAAATGCGTTTAATATTACACTTTCTTATATTTGTATAAAAAAACTTAATATTTTATATTGACAATTTAATAACCACCTTTTACACTATGGTTACAAGGTATTCATTTCTAATTAATTTCGATATTCGAATGGAGGTTTGAGTTATGGAACAGAAACAAGAAAAATTTAGTACCATAGGTTACATAGCCGCCGCGTTAGGTATGTGTATTGGTACTGGTAATGTATGGCGATTCCCACGAGTGTGTGCGGCAAACGGTGGTGGAGCATTTATCATAGCATGGACGATTGCAATGCTGGTATTTGCAGTACCGCTCCTTTCCACAGAGATGGCATTCGGTAAAAAGACGAGACTTGGATGTATCGGTACTTTTCGTGATGCAGGTGGAAAGAAATATACATGGATGGGATTCTTTGTAGCAGCAGTATGTTTCTTCCTGATGAGTTATTATTGTGTACTTCAGGGATATTGTTTGAAATACGCAGTTAATTCTGTTACTTCAGCATTTAAACCGAATCTGTCAACAGAGACGACATCGGCAATGTGGACAGCATTTACAGATTCACAGGCACAGGTTATTTTATTCCATGCGATCGGATTTGCACTTGCATGTTTCATCGTTTATCAGGGAATTGCAGGTGGAATTGAAAAATTCTGTAAAGTAGCGATACCGGCACTGTTTATCATCCTTGTAGGATTAGCAATTTACGCAGTTACATTAAATGGAGCAAATCAGGGACTTCAGTATCTCTTTACTGTTAAGAAAGAGTATATTTTAAGCCCGAATACATGGATTCAGGCATTCATCCAGGCAGCATGGAGCACCGGAGCCGGATGGGGATTCATTATTACATATGCGAACTACGTAGGAGAAGAGGAAGATGTTCCGACAAGCTGTCTGATCATGGGACTTGGTGATAACCTTGGAGCAATCCTCTCGGCACTGGTAGTTATCCCGGCAATCTGTGCACTTTCAGCTACACCGGAGGCAGCGAATGAAGCACTCAGTCAGGGCAACTTCGGACTTACATTTATTTACATTTATCAGTTATTTACAACAATCCCGGGTGGAAGATTCATTTCCTTTATCTTCTTTGGATTACTTGCAATTGCAGCAATCACATCACTGTTCTCTATGATTGAAGTTGGAGTAAAATGTGTTGTTGACCTTGGATTGCCGCGGAAGAAAGCAGTTGTCAGTGTCTGCTTCGCAGGATTCTTAGTAGGATGCTTCTCATGCTGGTCACTGGTTAACATTGATAATCAGGACTGGGTATGGGGAATCGGACTTCTGATAAGTGGTGCCTTTATCGCAATCCTGGCATGGAAATATGGTGTGGAAAAATTACGTACACAGGAAGTAAATGCAAAAGGTGCAGATGTACATCTTCCAAAAGCATATTATACCGGATGTATGTATCTGATTCCGGTTTTGGTAGTGATCATGGTGGTTTACTGGTTATTACAGACAAAGGAATGGTTCCCGGATACCTGGCTGAATCCGTTTATTATTCAGGATAACACAGGAACTGTATTACTTCAGTTCGGAGTAGTGATCCTTGTAGGTCTTGCACTATCCAAGTTCTTTAATACAAAGACTGCAAGGGGAGCTATGAAAGATAACAAAGCTGCAAAATAATAGAAAGAAGGTATGAACTATGACGATAGATGCAATTATTATGATGGTGATTACACTGGTTGGATATATTGGCGGATTTAGTTATTTCATGATACGTGTATTTAAAAAAGAAAGAAGTAAATCCAAAGAGTAGGTATCGAACGGAGAATGAATAAGGGATAGTATGGTAAATTAGACGACGTTCTGATTGAAATGAATACATATCGAAAAGGAGCGGAGTCGGGATTTTGTCAGGAGTGACAGGATTCCGGCTCCGCTCCTTTTTATGCATGTGTATTAGATGTTAAGTGCAGCATGGTATCCATCTTTATTAAAGCCGGGAAATATTGTTCATATCCCCGGCTGATTCATTTTTTAATACCATCTCGTCATAGGAAGATCATTATTAATTCCCTTTGTCATTAAAATCTGATGGATATCAATAATTCCGTTATGGAAGGTGGCGGCACATGCAGAGAGGTACATATCCCACATCCTTAAGAAACGTTCATCAAACATTGTATGTGCTTCTTCAATATGATCTTTGAAGTTTTTCTCCCAGCAGAGAAGCGTACGGTTATAGTGAAGACGTAAGTCCTCGATATCCTGGGTATGGAAGTTATCTTCTGCCATGCAGTTCATGACTTCACGAAGACTGGGAACAGATCCGCCCGGGAAGATGTATTTCTTGATCCATGGATCACCAGGATGCTCTTTTAATGCACTGATGAAGTGGAGCAGGAACAGACCGCCGTCTTTCATGACCTTGCTGACACAGTCTAAGTATAACTGATAATTCTCACGGCCGACATGTTCGAGCATACCGACGCTGACAACGCGGTCATACATCTTGCCGTCAGAAGGAAGATCACGGTAGTCCATTAGCCTGACTTCCAGATAGTCGGACAATCCTTCCTCTTTGATACGTTTCTGGCATTCTTTGTATTGTTCTTCACTTAAGGTGATGCCGGTACCTTTAATTTTATATTTCTTAGCAGCTTCAATCAGAAGGAATCCCCAGCCGCATCCGATATCAAGAAGAGTCATACCTTCTTTCAGATATAACTTTTCAAGAATGTAATCAACTTTATTCTTCTGCGCCTGATACAGGGTATCATCTTCATGTTTGAAATATCCGCAGGAATAACTCATTGTTTCATCGAGCCAGAGTTTGTAGAAGTCATTTCCGATATCGTAATGACTGCTGACTTCTTTTTTCTGGTTTTTCTTTGATGAAGATGGGAACATGATAGATTTCAAATGATGTTCATCAGTTGAAAATTTACCCATCTGACCAAGAAGGTTATCAAGTGCCTGATAAAGGTTTCCCTCAATATCAAGATCACCATCCATGTAAGCTTCTCCAAGTGCAAGAGAAGTACTGGTGACCAGATCCTTTAATGGGATGACCTTTTTGAAATTTACGGTAAATGTAGGTGCGCCTTCCCCGATCAGATGTTCGTGTCCATTAATTTTGACCAGGAAAGGGTGTTCATCGAATTTTTTTAAGAATGTTATCATAGCCTGTTCTTCCAGCATAATATAACCTCCAGTTCTGCTGTCATTATTTCCTTCAGCAAGAATTATATTCCTTATAAATTTTGAAAGTCAAATAAAATAGACATTTTTTAAAAATTGTATTGGAACTACCAATAAATGAAAACATATATCAAGAACGCATATATTCCTTGACTTATGTGATAATAAGAGATAAAATACATATACCCCGTAAGGGTATGGATGTGAAAGGAGTATGCTTATGGAAGACAAGAATACAGATAATATGGAAAACAAATCAGAAAAAGGATGCTGTTGCCACACGTCCAAGCATCGTTCGGAAAAAGAATACAAAGATCTGATGAACCGCTTAAGCCGGATAGAAGGACAGGTGCGCGGAATCAAGGGTATGCTGGAGAAGGATGCCTATTGTCCGGAGATCCTGGTACAGGTGTCGGCAGTGAATGCGGCATTGAACAGCTTCAATAAAGTATTACTGGCGAATCATATCCGCACCTGTGTAGCGGATGATATCAGAGAAGGAAAAGATGAGACGGTTGATGAGTTGGTAAAGGTTCTGCAGAAACTGATGCGGTAAACAATAAGAAATAAGATGACAGGAGGAAACAGACAACGATGATACAATATATTGTAACCGGTATGAGCTGCGCAGCCTGCAGCGCAAGAGTGGAAAAAGCAGTTTCAAAAGTACCGGGGGTAACATCCTGCTCAGTGAGTCTCCTTACAAACTCTATGGGAGTAGAAGGCACGGCAACGGAACAGGAGATCATTAAGGCAGTCAAAGATGCCGGATATGGAGCGTCAAAAAAAGGAGAAGGAGCAGCGAAGGTGCAGCCGGCACAGGCTTTGGCCGGAGAGGATATGCTAAAAGACAGAGAGACGCCGGTACTAAAGAGACGTCTGATCGCATCGGTGGGATTTCTGATCGTTCTGATGTATTTCTCCATGGGACATATGATGTGGGGATGGCCGGTCCCGGGATTCATGAAAGACAATCATGTAATGATGGGACTGTTACAGATGCTTCTGACGATTACAGTCATGGTGATCAACCAGAAGTTTTTCATCAGTGGATTCAAAGGACTGATTCACCGGGCACCGAATATGGATACCCTGGTGGCACTTGGATCCGGAGCGTCTTTTGTATACAGTACGTATGCACTGTTTGCAATGACAGATGCGCAGATGCATGGGGATATGGATGCAGTAATGTCTTATATGCATGATTTTTATTTTGAATCAGCAGCTATGATCCTTGCACTGATCACGGTCGGAAAGATGCTGGAGGCAAGATCCAAAGGAAAGACGACCGATGCATTAAAAGGACTGATGAAGCTTGCGCCAAAGACAGCGGTTGTGATCCGTGGAGAAAAAGAAGTTCAGGTATCGATCGAACAGGTACAAAAGGGAGATTGCTTTGTTGTAAAACCGGGAGAGAATATTCCGGTTGACGGAGAAGTCATAGAAGGAAACAGTGCAGTCAATGAATCTGCTCTTACAGGTGAAAGTATTCCGGTAGATAAGGCTGTCGGTGATAAGGTATCAGCCGCAACCGTAAATCAGTCCGGATATCTGAAGTGCCGTGCGACCAGAGTCGGCGAGGATACGACACTTTCGCAGATTATTCAGATGGTAAGTGATGCGGCTGCAACGAAAGCACCGATCGCAAAGATTGCGGACCGTGTATCCGGTGTATTTGTGCCAATGGTTATCACAATTGCAGTGCTCACAATTATTGTATGGCTGATCGCAGGACAGAGTATTGGTTTTGCGTTATCCAGAGGAATTGCGGTGCTGGTGATCAGCTGTCCATGTGCGCTTGGACTCGCAACACCGGTAGCAATTATGGTCGGAAATGGAATGGGTGCCAGAAATGGTATTATGTTCAAGACAGCAGTTTCACTGGAAGAGACTGGAAAGATGCAGATTGTTGCGCTGGATAAGACCGGTACGATCACAAGTGGAGAGCCGAAAGTGACAGATATCATTCCGGCAGCGGGAGTGAAAGAAGATACCTTATTAAAATGTGCGTATGCACTGGAGAATAAGAGTGAACATCCACTGGCAAGAGCAATCCTTGAAAATGCAAAAGAGGAAAATGCCGGCATCGAAGAAGTTACCGGATTTCAGGCTCTTCCGGGTAACGGCCTGACAGCCATATTGGATGACCATACATTATATGGAGGGAATCATACATTTATCAGCAGTAAGGTATCCGTTGATGGAGATATCCAGAAGAAGGCAGAGAAACTTGCCGAAGCAGGTAAGACACCATTATTCTTTGGAAATGAAGACCGTTTATTAGGTGTAATTGCAGTGGCGGATGTCATCAAAGAAGATAGCCCGCAGGCGATCAAAGAATTACAGAACATGGGAATCCATGTAGTCATGCTGACCGGAGATAACGAACGTACTGCAAAAGCCATCGGACAGCAGGCCGGAGTTGATGAAGTGATTGCAGGCGTACTTCCGGAAGGTAAAGAGCAGGTGATCCGTAAGCTGAAAGAAAAAGGAAAAGTTGCGATGGTCGGGGATGGTATCAATGATGCACCGGCACTTACAAGAGCCGATATGGGTATTGCGATCGGAGCCGGAACGGATGTTGCGATTGATGCGGCAGATGTTGTTCTGATGAAGAGCCGGTTAAGTGATGTGCCGGCAGCAATCCGCATGAGCCGTGCGACACTACGTAATATTCATGAGAACCTGTTCTGGGCATTCTTCTATAATATTATCGGAATCCCGCTTGCGGCTGGTGTGTGGTATCCGCTGTTCGGGTGGAAATTAAATCCGATGTTCGGTGCGGCAGCCATGAGTTTATCAAGCTTCTGTGTAGTATCGAACGCATTGAGATTGAATCTTTTTAAGATGTATGATGCATCAAAAGATAAAAAATTAAAAGCAAAAAAAGAAAAAAAGAGATCCAAGAAGGAGGACAAGACAATGAAAAAAATAATGCATATTGAGGGAATGATGTGTGGACACTGTGAGGCAGCCGTAAAGAAAGCACTGGAAGCACTTCCACAGGTAGATGAAGCGGTTGTAAGCCATGAGGCAGGAACAGCAGAGCTGACATTAAATGCAGAGATCGCAGATGATGTGCTGAAGAAGACAGTAGAAGACAAGGATTATACGGTGACATCTGTGGAATAATCTATGATTTCTTATATACAGAGTATACTTTTTATTTGAAGCATCCAAAGAACACTGCTATACTTAATTATAAGTATCATAACGAGGAAGGAACGAAAGTTAATGAGAAAGAGTGGAATGTTAATGCCGGTCTCTGCACTTCCGGGGGCATATGGAATCGGATGTTTTTCGAAAGAAGCGTATGAATTTGTAGATATATTAAAAGAAGCAGGACAGAAATTGTGGCAGATCCTGCCGCTTGGACAGACAGGATACGGTGATTCACCGTATCAGTCTTTTTCAACATTTGCGGGAAACCCGTATTTTATCGATCTGGAGACGCTGATCGAGGATGAACTTCTGACGAAAGAAGAGTGTGACCAGGCAGATTTCGGAGAGAATGAAGAAGAAATCGATTATGAAAAAATATATAATGCAAGATTTAAAGTATTAAAGCTTGCATATAAAAGAGCCCAAAAGAACGGATTGATGGAAAGTAAGGCGTACCGTACTTATCTGGAAGAAGAAAAAGCATGGCTTGCGGATTATGCATTGTATATGGCAGTGAAAGATTCATTTGGCGGAAAAAGCTGGGATCAGTGGGAGGAAGACATCAGGCTGCGTAAGCCGGAAGCAATTGCGGCATATCAGGAACAATTAAGTGCAGAGATTGATTTTTATGAATTTCTGCAGTATCTGTTCGCCGGACAGTGGGCTGGACTGAAAACATATGCCAATGAACAAGGCATTGAGATTATCGGGGATATCCCGATCTATGTAGCATTTGACAGTGCAGATACCTGGGCGAATCCGAAGCTGTTCCAGTTAGATGAAGAGAATCTGCCGGTTGCGGTAGCGGGATGTCCGCCGGATGCATTTTCGGCAACCGGGCAACTGTGGGGGAATCCATTGTATGCATGGGATTACCATAAGAAGACAGGCTATGACTGGTGGATGAAGCGGGTGGCCTGCTGCTTTAAATTATATGACATCATCCGTATCGATCATTTCCGTGGGTTTGATGAATATTATGCAATCCCGTATGGAGATGAGACGGCAGAGAATGGTGAATGGATGCCGGGACCGGGCATGGATCTGTTCCTTAAGATGAAGGAAACATTAGGTGACCTTCCGATCATTGCGGAAGATCTGGGATTCCTGACGGATACGGTGAGACAATTGTTAAAAGACAGTGGTTATCCGGGAATGAAAGTACTGGAATTCGCATTTGTGGCAGGAGAGGACAGTGATTATCTTCCACATAATTATGATAAAAACTGTGTAGTTTATACGGGAACCCACGATAACGATACCCTTCAGGGATGGTATCAGACACTTTCCGAAGAAGATAAAGAGATGACAAAGGAATATCTGAATAATCCATACACTCCGGATGAAGAAGTGCACTGGGATTTCATAAGTCTGGCGATGAGAAGTGTGGCAGATACGTGCATCATTCCGGTACAGGATTATCTGGGACTTGGTAATAAGGCAAGAATTAATATGCCATCTACACTCGGCGGTAACTGGATGTGGAGAATGAAAAAAGGCGCATTTACAGATGAACTGATCAAGAAGATCAGAAAAACGACAGAAGTCTGCGCAAGATAAACATAACAGGAAACAAAAAGAAAACACAATATTCAAACGAAGGATTCACTGAGAAGGGAATGGAAACGTTTTGGATATTGTGTTTTTCTTTTTGTTTTATATATGCCAAAACCTCTGATTTTTCATAAAAGTATAATTTTTGATATAAAAAGTATGATTTTTTGCATAACAGATATGATTTTTGGTAAAGAAAAAGTATAAAAAATTATAGAATGAGACTGTAATATGTTAAGATGGTATTAATAAAAGGTATGAGGTGTACTATGGGGTTGTTAAAACTGGTGATCGTAGATGATGAGCCGATCCTGCTGGAGGGTCTGGTGAAGACGTATGACTGGACCGGTATGGGATATGAAGTGGTTGGTTTTGCGCAGAGCGGAGAGCAGGCGTTAAAGGTAATACGCGAAAAAAAGCCACACGTAGTGCTGACAGACATCAGGATGAAACAGATTTCCGGACTTATGGTAATGGAAGAAATCAAGAAAGAGAACCCGGAATGTCAGTTCGTGGTATTAAGTGCATACAGGGATTTTGAATATGCGAAGAAGGCATGTGATCTGGGGGCATTCGCATATCTTCTGAAGCCGATTGAAGATGAAAAATTACAGGCGACGATGACAGATGTCGGTAAAATCTGTGAAGATCAGATCCGAAATGAGGAGAAGTATGACCGATGGGAGAGACTTCTGAAAAAGGACGGAGATGGATTTTTGCAGGTTGTCGTGCAAAAATATGTCCAGAACCGGCTGCCGGAAGAAAAAGTAGATGAAGTCTTCCATACGCTGCAGGATGTCATGAAGGAAGGGGATCGGTTTATTACAGTATATGCAGATCTTGATCTGGCCTATAAGATTACCAATGAACTGGAATATGAAGCCTCGAGATTTTCCATGGTCAGAATGATTGAAGAAAAGATCGCAGAGAGATTCACATACTGGAAATTCGAGAGTGAAGAAGGACATCGTACATTTATTATAAAGACGCAGGAGAACACAGCGGTACATGAATTGAAAGAACTGCTGGAAGAGGTAAAAAAAGAAGAAAACAGCCCGGTTATTGCAGCAATATCCAAACCATATAAAGGGATCCGCGGAATCAGAAGAAGTTTTGAAGAAGCACAGAGATTGTTCGCTGTTACAAATGCATCCGGAGCGGGAGTATTTACAATCCCGGAGACTGTTGAAGAAAAAGAGGAAAGCCCATATCCGGCGGAGGCAGAGATGATGGTGGTCAACAGCGTGCGGAAGAACGACGCCGTACAGTTAAAGCAGGCATTTGTACATTTTATTTACCAACTGCCACACAGAGAAGAACTGCAATGCCAGTATATGCACAAGATCATGGTAAAGACAGAATTCATGTTAAAAGACAGTTACGGGATGGACGAATCACTGAACCAGCAATTTGAAAATTATTATTCGAATATGAGAAACTTAAAGGCGGCAAAAGCGGTGGATGTCTGTTATAAGATTCTGGGAACTGCTATTGAAAAAAGACTGGAAAATGCAGAGAAGAAAGAGAATAAGGGATCAAAAGAATACATTGCAGCGGCTGTGGCATATATAGATGAACATCTGGATAATGAAGATCTTTCGATTGTATCAGTGGCGACACATGTATATCTGAATCCGGTATATTTTGGACGGGTATTCAAGAATACCTTTCATATGACATTCAAACAATATCTGTTGCAGCGTAGAATGGAGCTGGCAAAGAGACTGCTGGAAGACGGAAGAACCAGCATCGGTAATATCTGCGAGCAGGTCGGAATCAGTAATCCATCCTATTTTTCACATTTGTTTAAAGAATATACAGGACAGCTTCCGAGAGATTACAAAAGGGAATATGAAGTATGAAAAAAAGTAAAATGTCAGGAATCCAGAAAAAGTATCTGAAGTATATGTGTACGCTTCTGATACTGGCACTGGTTCTTTCCAGCATCTGTGTATGGACTTATGTCAGACGGAATATGACAGATGTGATTGTGGATAAGTATGAATTCATGAATGAGAAGATGGGGATAGCCCTGGATAATCTCTACCGGAAGACGGATGCCGTGACAGCAGAGATTATCCTGGAAAATGATGTGCAGAAGAGTCTGAAGAATAAAGAACTGCAGGAAGTAGAGAAGAATGCACTGAGCAAATATTTTGCATATATAGATCTGAATCATGTCGCTGATTACTGCTACATTGATAATAAAAGAAATGTTTACGAAAAATCCTATTCCCAGCTTGGTTATTCGGATTTTCAAAGCAGCGGTCTGCGTGAGAAAATGGGGGATGAGTATGCGAAGACGCAGTGGATCTGGACCCGGGATTACCTGTTTGGTACGGGGGACGAAGCTTTGTTTATCGGAAGATATGTGAACAGTATGGATTACGCACATGAACCTGGAATCGTGTATCTGAAGATGAATCAACAGTTTCTGGAAAGTGTTATGGATAAAGACAGGAAGATTGCAAAAGATGTTGCAGTGGGAATCATAAGTCCGGAAGGAAAGACTTGCATCCGGCAGGAACCGGAAGATCTCAGTATCGAAAAAAGGACAATGGAGAAGATTACGGAACTGACCAGAACGAAAAAATCCGGTGTGATCGTGCGGGGAAAAAAGATAGAAGGCGGGATTTTACAGGCATACCGGCAGAAAGAGACAGGGATGGTGATCTTTACACTGGTGCCGGATATGGTATTGAATCAGGGAATGACGCAGATATTGATCGTATTACTCACTATCTATGCGGTGATCGCAGTGCTGGCGTTTGTATTAAGTCTTTATGCATCACAGACATTTACCCGGCCGATCAGACAGATCAGTGATGCCATGACAAGTTTTGATGGAAATGATTTTACACATACCATTCAGATCCATACGGACACAGAACTGGATAAGATCGGGCATGCCTATAACGAGATGTTAAAGAATATCGAAGAGTTCCAGAACGAGGTCAAGAATCAGCAGAAAGAACTAAGAATCAGTGAGATGAATACGCTGATCAGCCAGATCAATCCGCATTTTCTCTATAATACCCTGGATACCATCTATATGCTGGCGCGGATCAACGGGGAAGAGAAGACGATGAAGATGATACAGGCACTGTCAAAGTATCTGCGTCTGTCACTGAGCAAAGGCCGTGAGATTGTGACAGTAGAAGACGAGCTGGAAAATGTAAAAAGTTATATGGAGATCCAGCAGATTCGCAATGAGAATCTGTTCCGTTATGAAATCGAATGTGGAGAAGAACTGAAAACAAGGTGGATATTAAAGCTGATCTTACAGCCAATTGTGGAAAATGCAGTCAAATATGGATTTTGTAATATCTTCGAAGGCGGTCTGATAAGGATCAGTGTCACTGAACAGGCAGGACAGCTTACATTCAGTGTCTATAATAACGGAACTCCGATGGAAGAGCAGATGGCGGAGAAGTTAAACGGACTGTCAGAGATACCGGTGTCAAAAATGAAAGACAGTTTTAAAGACAAAAAACATGGTTATGGTGTGATAAATATTATTACGCGACTGCGGTTAAAGTATGGGGAGGATGTGAGATTTTTCTATGAATCGGATACAAATGGAACCGTCTGTGTTATCCAGATCCCGGATGATGGGAAAGAAAACAGTGAACAGTAGACGGATTATGGCAGCAGTGATGGTGATCGTCATGCTGGCAGCACTGACCGGCTGTGTGGGAAAAGAGGATACACAGACCAGAAAAAAGAATAAAGTAGTAGAGATCCCAATGATCCTTACCGTAGATTCCAGTACCGGTAATAAGAATGAAGAGGAAGTGGTGGAGCGGTTCAACAGGGCATATAAAGGAAAGTATCATATAGATGTGGACTGGGTGATGGAGACGGAGGAAGAATACCGGAAGAATCTGAAACGTATGAATGTGACAGATGAATTACCGGCTATTATCACTGATCTGCGTATGCTTCCGTCTTTCTATCAGATGATGATCAAGAAAGGCAGGATTGAGGACCTGACACCTTACATTAACGAAGATCAGGAATGGAAAGATATGATCGAACCGTCAGTAATGGAATCGGTCCGGGAAGAAGATGGAAAGATTTATCTGGGTCCGGTCAGCACGGCGGCATTCGCCTGTTCAGGGGTTTTCTGGAACCGGGAGTTATTTGAACAGGCAGGAATCAGCAGATTCCCTGAGACATGGGAGGAGTTCTGGGAATGTTGTGAGAAACTGAAAGCAGCAGGGATCACGCCGCTTGCCCTGCATACGGAAGGAACAGCATGGGCCGCAATGCTGCTTGCAACAGCAGAAGTAGCAGGAAGTGAAGAAGGTGCGGCATTCATGAAGCAATTATATCCGGATACCTATCAGAATGAACCGGGGCTGGAGATAGCCGGTACATTAAAAAAATTATTCCAATATACGACCCAGGATGCATTACATAATGATTTTGACGTAGCTCATGATAATTTCGTGGCAGGAAATGCAGCGATGATACCTAATGGTTACTGGATGATTGATCAGATTCCGGAGGAAATGCAGAAAAAAGTATGTTTTTCTACATTTCCTGAAAATAAACTGATAGGCTCACCGGAGACATTCGGCTGGGCAGTTGTATCAACTTATAGTGAAAAGGTGAAAAAAGGAGCAGTTGAGTTCCTCAAATTCAGAACGAAATTGAATAAAGAACAGAAAGAAGAATTGCTGAACAGCAGTACAAGACAGGAAGGAACGCTGTTGGATGATTATCTGAAGGCTTATACGGGAAATCCACAGATTGTACCGAATTATCAGGTGAAGTGGAATTCACTGCTACAGGAGGATGTACTGGGAGAATGTCTGGCGGAACTGGCACAGGGAAAGATAACGGAGCAGGAATTCACGCAGGCAGAAGACGAAAGCATCCGGCAGTTTGAAGAAGAACAATAGATATGTTTTTTTGTATATCAGGTTGTTTTATTGATACAGGGTTTGAGCGCATTTCTGTTAATATAATGACAACAAGAGAAACGAAGGTTTCAAAAAAGAAAGGCGAGGGAAATGAATTATGAAAATGCGTAAAGTTGTATCAGCAATGCTGGTAGCAGCCATGGCAACAGGAATGGTTGCAGGATGTGGAAGCTCTTCTGACAGCAAGTCAGACAAGAAAGACGCAAAAGGAAAAGTATACTACTTAAACTTCAAACCAGAACAGGATGAGCAGTGGCAGGATCTGGCAAAAGAGTATACAAAAGAAACAGGAGTGGATGTAACAGTACTTACAGCAGCATCCGGAGAATACGAAAAGACATTAAAATCTGAGATGGCTAAGAGCAATGCTCCGACACTGTTCCAGGTAAACGGACCGGTTGGACTTGCAAGCTGGAAAGATTACTGCTACGATCTGAAAGATTCTGATGTTGCAAAACAGCTGACAAGTGATGATTTCGCACTGATGGACGGCGACAAGATGTCAGGAATCGCATACGTAATAGAAAGCTACGGAATCATTTACAACAAAGAACTGTTAAAGAAAGCAGGATACTCAGCTGATGATATCACTAACTTTGACAGCTTCAAGAAAGTTGTAGAAGATATCACAGCAAATAAGGACAAACTTGGATTCTCAGCATTTACATCTGCTGGTATGGACGGATCATCTGACTGGAGATTCAAAACTCATCTGGCAAACCTTCCAATCTACTATGAATACAAAGATGAAGGAATCGATAACACAGATGCTATCAAAGGAACATACCTTGATAACTACCGTCAGATCTGGGATCTCTACATCAACAACGCTACTTGCAAACCAACAGAACTTTCTACAAAGACAGCTGACGATGCAACAGCAGATTTCGTAACAGGTGATGCAGTATTCTACCAGAATGGTACATGGGAATATAACAACATCAAAGACGTCGGAGATGACAATCTTGGAATCCTTCCAATCTACATCGGTGTAGAAGGCGAAGAAGATCAGGGAATCTGTACAGGTACAGAGAACTACTGGTGTGTAAACTCCAAAGCATCTGAAGACGACATTCAGGCAACACTTGATTTCATGAATTGGTGTGTAACATCTGATGATGGTGTAAAGGCAATGTGCAAAGACATGGGATTCACAATTCCATTTAAGAAGAACCTGAAATCAGACAACGTACTTGTTAACGAAGCAAACAAATATACAGAAGACGGAAAGACTCCTGTATCTTGGAACTTCTCAACAATGCCATCAGAAGAGTGGAAGAACGGAGTGGGTTCTGCACTGACAAGTTACGCAGCAGATCCGACAGATGCAAACTGGGCAAAAGTTACAACAGCATTCGTTGACGGATGGGCAAAAGAAGCTGCAGCAGCAAAATAAAAATAAAAATGTAACAATCAAAATAGTTATATGAAGTGAGTAGTGGCGGGCGGTTGCAAGAAACCCCCGCCGCTTTTATGAAAAAGTGCAGGGAAATGAAGCGGAGATTCTCTGCATGGAAGGAGGAATTTATTATGGAAAAATCCATCAAACGTTATATGCCGATTTTCGTGCTTCCAACGTTTTTTGCATTTATTCTTGGCTTTATCGTTCCTTTTATTATGGGAATCTGGCTTTCATTTTGTAAATTTACAACCGTAACAGACGCGAAATTCGTAGGATTTTCAAATTACATAGAAGCACTGAAAGATACGGCATTCCGTCATTCATTCTGGTATACCGTACTGTTCGCGATTGCATCTCTTCTGATCATTAACATCATAGCATTTGCACTTGCAATGGCACTGACAAAAGAAATGCACGGAACAAATGTCTTCCGTACGATCTTCTTCATGCCGAACCTGATCGGTGGTATCGTACTTGGATATATCTGGCAGCTGATCTTTAACGGAGTTCTTTCCAGATATGGTACCGCACTTGCTCTGAATGAGTGGTATGGCTTCTGGGGACTGATCATTCTGGTCAGCTGGCAGCAGATCGGTTATATGATGATCATCTATATTGCAGGTCTTCAGTCCATTCCTGGTGATGTCATTGAAGCAGCAGAGATTGACGGAGCAAATAAGATCCAGACATTATTCAAGGTAACAATCCCGATGATGATGCCATCGATCACGATCTGTATGTTTCTGTCAATTACAAACGGATTCAAGTTATTCGATCAGAACCTGTCCCTGACAGCCGGTGAACCGTCTAAGATGTCTGAGATGATGGCGTTAAACATCTTCAATACGTTCTACGGACGTACCGGATGGGAAGGAGTCGGACAGGCGAAGGCAGTCATCTTCTTTGCAATCGTAGTTGTGATCGGTATGATCCAGTTACGTGCAACACGTTCTAAGGAGGTACAGCAGTAATGAAGAAAAAAACAAGTAAATTAAGCTGGTTTGGAACAGGTGCATTTACGATCATCGGTATTGTATATATCATGCCGATCCTGATCGTGCTGATCAACTCATTTAAAAATAAAGTATTTATCAACAAAGAACCATTCAAACTCCCGACAAAGCAGACATGGGTAGGAATCGATAACTTCCTGTCCGCAATTGACAAATATGAACTGCTGAGTGCAGTCGGCTGGACTGTATTTATCACAGTTGGTTCCGTACTTGTGATCCTTGTATGTACTTCTATGTGTGCATGGTATATTACAAGAGTAAACAGTAAGTTTACAAAACTGTTATATTTATTCTGCGTATTTTCCATGGTTGTTCCGTTCCAGATGGTTATGTTTACCTTATCGCTGGTAGCTGACCGTACAGGGCTTCGTACACCTTGGGGAATCATCATCATTTACCTCGGATTTGGTGCAGGTCTTGCAGTATTCATGTTCTGCGGATTTGTAAAATCCATTCCACTGGAAATTGAGGAAGCAGCAATGATCGACGGATGTACACCACTTCGAACCTTTTTCTCCGTTGTACTTCCGATCATGAAGCCGACATACATTTCCGTAGGAATCCTGGAGACGATGTGGATCTGGAACGACTTCCTGCTTCCATACCTGGTACTGGATCTGAATAAGTATAAGACAATCTCAATTGCGATCCAGTATATGAAGGGAAGTTATGGACGTGTAGATATGGGTGCTGTTATGGCAGCGCTGATCCTTGCGGTAATTCCGGTAGTTATCTTCTATCTGGCTTGTCAGAAGCATATTATCAAAGGTGTTGCAGCCGGAGCTGTAAAAGGTTAATAAGGACAAAAAAGAGATTTGGCATTTGGATATGTCAGATCTCTTTTGGAATATGTAAAAGTATATAAGAAAAGTTGATAGCGGTGGAGAATGAAGATATCACTTGACATTTTTCACTTATTTTTTAAAATATAGTGAGAGATGAAGAGGAGTAGTTTTTATTATGAATTCAAATTTTGAATATTACAAAATATTTTATTATGTAGCAAAATATGAAAATCTTACCAAGGCGGCAACGGTACTGAAGACCAGCCAGCCGGCAGTCACGCGTACCATACACAAACTGGAAAATGAACTTGGCTGCCGCTTATTTACGAGGAGTAAGACCGGAATGCAGCTAACTCCGGAAGGCCGGACATTTTATGGATATGTAGCGGCAGGATGTGCCCAGTTTTTCAAAGGAGAGAATGATCTGAGTAATCTGATCTCGCTGGAGAACGGAACGATCTATATCAGCGCTACGGAGACGGCACTTCACTGTTATCTTTTTCAGGCAATGGAAGAATTCAACAGCCTGTATCCGAATGTGAGGTTTAAGATTCTGAATAACAGTACGACAGAGTCGGTGAATGCAGTAAAAGAAGGAAAAGTAGACCTTGCATTTGTATCGGCGAACCTTCAGGTAGCAAAACCTCTTCGGATGAAGATTCTGAGAAAATATCATGATATCCTGATCAGTGGAAACAGATTTGGAGAATTAAAGGATGATGGGAAAGAGGTCTCACTTAAGGAACTGGTGTCCTATCCGTGGATCAGTCTGACTGCAGAGACGATTACCAGACGTTTTCTAAATGAATATTTTGAAAAGAACAGTCTGACATTTACACCGGATATGGAGCTTGCAACGACGGATATGATACTTCCGGCGGTAAAGCACAATCTGGGACTTGGTTTCATCCCGGCGGAATTTGCAGATTCGGAACTTAAGTCCGGACAGGTATTTGAGATCAAAGTGAAAGAAAAGCTGCCGGAACGTAATATCATACTGATCTACGACATGGAATATCCGCAAAGTATCGCGGCAAAAGAATTTCAGAAATTCCTGAAAGAAAAAGAAATGTAAAAACCCGGAAGCTTACATAAATTCGGATGATCAATAATGATCAGATAAAAGATAAAGGTATCGAATTGGAGTAAAATATTGTAAGCTTCCGGGCTTTTATTATATTAAAACAAACTAATCAATAGAGGACTTTTTTATTTATGCCACTCCCAGTTACGGATCTCTTCAAGATCCTGTCCGTATTCGGCAATGTACTGTTTGTGCTCAACCAGCTTGTCGTTCATCTTCTGGATCAGGAATGATCCCTTGTTGCCAAGCTGTGGCAAGTGCATGATAGTATCTTTTACCAGGTTGAAACGGTCGATCTGGTTCTGTACACGCATATCGAATGGTGTAGTGATCGTTCCTTCTTCCTGATATCCATGAACGGAAATATTGTGGTTGTTACGTTCGTATGTAAGTTCATGGATCAGTGTCGGATATCCGTGGAATGCGAAGATGATCGGTTTATCTTTTGTAAAGATTGCATCATATTCTGCATCACTTAATCCGTGTGGATGTTTGTGATCTGATTCCATCTTGAACAGGTCAACAACGTTAACAACACGAATCTTGAGTTCTGGCATTTCATCACGAAGAATTGTAACAGCAGCCATTGTTTCAAGAGTTGGTGTGTCACCGCAGCAAGCCATAACAACATCTGGTTCTTCACCACAGTCGTTACTTGCCCAATCCCAGATACCGATACCCTGTGTACAGTGCTTAACAGCCTGTTCCATAGATAACCACTGGCAGCTTGGGTGTTTTGAAGCTACGATAGCGTTGACATAATTCTTGCTCTTGATACAGTGATCGAAGCAAGAGAGTAAGCAGTTAGCATCCGGTGGGAGATACATGCGGACAACATCTGCTTTTTTATTAGCGATGTGATCCAGGAATCCTGGGTCCTGATGTGTAAATCCGTTGTGATCCTGCTGCCATACATTTGATGTCAGGATGAAGTTAAGAGAAGCAATTGGCTGTCTCCATGAAAGCTGGTTACATACTTTTAACCATTTTGCATGCTGAGCTGCCATAGAGTCAACGATACGGATGAATGCTTCGTAACTTGCGAAGAATCCGTGACGTCCTGTTAACAGATAACCTTCCAGCCATCCTTCACACATATGCTCACTTAACATACCATCCATGATACGTCCGTTTCTTGCAAGACAATCGTCTGTGTCAAGAAGTCCGGCATTCCAGTCACGGTTCTGTGTTTCAAATACTTTGTATAAACGGTTAGACATACTTTCGTCAGGTCCGAAGATACGGAAGTTCTTGTTCTCTTCGTTTAATTCGAAGATGTCACGGATATATCCGCCAAGTTCGATCATATCCTGAGCCTTTGTCTTACCTGGTTCAACTTCGATTCCATAAGAACGGAAATCAGGAAGTCTTAAGTCTTTTAATAATAATCCACCATTTGCATGTGGGTTAGCTCCGAGACGGGCATCTCCCTTAGGTGCAAGTTCCGCAAGTTCTGGGATCAGGTGTCCGTTTTCATCGAAGAGTTCTTCCGGATGATAGCTTTCCAGCCACTCTTTTAAGAGTTCCAGATGTTCTGGACTTTCCATTGTAAGTGGTACCTGATGTGCACGGAAAGATCCTTCAATCTGCTGTCCATCTACAACCTTTGGTCCAGTCCATCCCTTTGGTGTACGCAGAACGATCATTGGCCATACCGGACGTTCTGGATCATTGTTCTCACGTGCATTTTTCTGGATTGCTTTGATCTCTTCGATAACAGTATCCATTGTTTCTGCCATCTTCTTGTGCATTGTCATCGGATCATCGCCTTCTACGAAGTAAGGTTTCCATCCACATCCTTTGAAGAAGTTCTCAACTTCCTCGTGGGAAATACGAGAGAAGATAGTAGGGTTACTGATCTTATATCCATTTAAATGAAGAATTGGAAGTACAGCACCGTCTGTAACTGGGTTCAGGAACTTGTTAGACTGCCATGAAGTAGCTAACGGTCCGGTCTCAGCTTCACCGTCACCAACAACAACAGTTGCGATCAGATCCGGGTTGTCGAATACAGCACCGAATGCATGAGCGATAGAGTATCCAAGCTCTCCACCTTCGTTGATAGATCCTGGTGTCTCTGGTGCACAGTGACTCGGAACTCCACATGGGAATGAGAACTGCTTGAACATCTTCTTCATACCTTCTTCATCCTGGCTGATGTTCGGATATACTTCGCTGTAAGAACCTTCCAGATATGTATTGGCAATTAAGAAGTTTCCGCCATGTCCAGGACCTGATAATAAGATCATATCCAGATCATAACGTTTGATTTCACGGTTGCAGTGTACATAGATAAAGTTCTGTCCTGGGACAGTTCCCCAGTGTCCAACGATTTTTTTCTTGATCTGATCCATTGTAAGTGGCTCTTTTAAGAGTGGATTGTCAAGAAGATATAACTGACCGGCTGACAGATAGTTAGCAGCACGCCAGTAAGCATTCATCTTTTCAAGCATTTCCTGAGATAACGGCTGCTTCTCAAGACATGTTTTTGTGTCTTCCATATTCTTACCTCTTTCATAAAAATTTTGTGTTAATTATTTAACCGAATGTAGGATATCATAATAAGAACAATACGTAAAATAGCAATTATGCATTAAGATTATAAGTTTTTGATATGGATGTACGGATAAAAATACAAAGGAAGAGAAGTATCTACATATAATAAAAGGATTTAGTTCGAAAAGGATTTAGAGCGAACGAAAAATAAAATACAATCTAATTCGACATGTTTGCCAAAAACAATACAAGTAAATGGAAAAATGAAAGTTGTATTGCTTTCTAAAGAAAATATGAAGAAAAATCCAAAAAGTGCACAAAAAATTCATTTTTTGTTCATAATTATAGCGGCTAAGACTGTCAAAACGCACAAAAAGATAGAAAAACACACATAAAAGCAATGGAAAACAACTTGCAACGATACAACTTTGTGAGAAAAAATGGTTGTATTTTATTGCGAAACCGGACAGGTTAAGTATATAATTGAATCATCAAATAAATAGAAAACGGAGGAGACATTATGAAGAGAGTTCTCAAAAAAGTAACAGCAGCTCTTCTGGCAGCAACAATGGTAGTTGGACTTGCTGCATGTGGAAGCGGCAATGGTGGCTCAGGTAACAAGAGCAGCAAATCAGGAAAGGTTAAAATCGGAGTTTCTATCTGGTCTTCAACAGACGTTCTTGGATCACAGTGTAAGAAGATGCTGGATGCAGCAGCTAAAGCACTGGATGTAGAAGTACAGTATGTTGACCAGGGACATGTATCTGAGAAAGTTACAGCTTCTGTAGAGCAGTTAGCAGCAGCAGGATGCCAGGGAATCATCATCTGTAACTCATCTGATACAGAGATGACATCAGCAATCAAGACATGTAATGATAATAAAGTATATCTTGCACAGTTCTTCCGTGTAATCAGCAAAGAAGACAGTGCAGATATCTACAAAGCAGCAAAAGATTCCGCTTACTACATCGGAGCAGTTCATGAAGATGAACCTGCAAACGGTGCAGAACTTGTTAAGATCCTTCTTGATAAAGGCGATCGTAACATCGGTCTTATCGGCTGGGAGCAGGGAGATGCTACATGGCTCGGAAGATGGAAAGGTTACAAAGCCGGAGTTGAAAAATGGAACAAAGAAAACCCAGACGACAAAGCAAAAATTTCTGAGCCACAGTACGCTGGTACAACTTCAGAAGGTGGATCAAAAGCCGCTGAAGCTTTAATGGCAGCAGATCCTAAGCTTGATGCATTGATCCCAGCTGGTGGTGGTGGAGATCCACTTCAGGGAGCAATCGCAGCAGTTGAACGAGCAGGAAAGACTCAGGACATCGATATCGTTTCTACAGACTTCCTTCCAGACCTTGGAGAAAGACTTCAGAATGGATCAATGGCCGGTGAATCCGGTGGACACTTCTGTGACCCATTGATCGCATTCATGATGGTTTACAATGCAGTCAAAGGTAACTACAAAGACTTCGCTGGTAAATTCGAAGATGTTCCATTCCCATACCTGTATGTATCATCAGCAGATGACTATGCAGCATATGAGAAATATTTCGTAGATCAGCTTCCATACACAGACGATGAATTAGTAGCTATGTCTAAAGAAAGTCTGAAAGAGCTGAAAGCAACTGCAGCAAGCGTATCTCTCGCTGATGCAGAAAGCCGTGCTGGTAAATAAACCGGACGCAAGATAACAGAAAATGATTTGGGGGGTGACGTCGCAAGAAAGGCGATGCCACCTTCCCTTTTAAAAAGATGATTAAGAAGAGGTAGATAATATGGGCACTACTAAAAAAATCTCAGGAAAGACAATGGGATATGTAATCCTGATCGGTCTTGTAATTGTTTCCTGGGCAATCTTTAAAATATTGACACCACATAACTTCGGCTCATTTTCCAATATGCTCAATTACTTTCAGGCCAGTCTGATTGCCACTGTAGGTGCGGTTGGTTTCTATTTCGTAATGGTAATGGGAATGTTCGATTTCTCTATTGGTGCAAACATCATGCTTTCCGCAATCGTTGGTTGCGTATTGGCAACAAAATTTAATTTAGGATATTTCGGACTGATCGTCGGAGGTATTCTTACAGGCACTATCGTTGGTTTATTAAACGGAATCTTCTATGTAAAATTAAGAATTCCATCTATGATCGTTACAACAGGTCTGGCGCTCATCTATGAGTCGTTAGCAAACTACATGGCAGGTGGTGTGGAACAGACACTTCCGGCACACTTAAGAGCATTCGGACGTATGCCTTGGGATATTATCCTTGCATTGGTAGCATGCGTTGTTGCTTACATATTCTTAAACTACACTAAAATCGGAACTTATACTTATGCAATTGGTAGTGATGAGTTCGTTGCCAAGAACATGGGTATTAATGTTAATAAATACAAGGTACTTGCATTCATTTTAAGTGGTGCATTCCTTGGAGTAATGGCAATTCTGACAATCAGTTATGGTTCTTCAATGGTAGCGGTTACCGGTATGGCATCTATGAGCCGAAACTTCGTACCGACTATGGGATGTTTCTTCGGTCTGGCATTTAAGAAATATGGTATGCCGCTGCAGGCTATTATCATCGGTGAATTCGTAATCAATATTATTTTCTTCGGTTTCATCGCACTTGGTGCTCCTACAGCGATCCAGGACGTTATTACAGGATTTGCACTGCTGATTATCGTTACTCTGACAACAAAGGTTACAAAAGGCGAGATTGTCAAGTAATAGAAGGAGGAAGACAGCAATGAGTGAAGTGAGATTACAGGTAAAACATGTTTCTAAAAACTTCGGTATCACGAAGGCGTTGAAAGATGTGTCATTTAATATCAATAAAGGTGAGGTTCACGCACTGATCGGTGAAAATGGATCCGGTAAATCAACAATGACAAATATGTTGACAGGAATCTATACACTGGAAAGTGGACAGTTCATTCTGGATGGAAAAGAAGTTCATCCGAAGAACCAGGTAGAAGCAAATGAAGAAGGTATTTCTATCATCGTACAGGAACTTGGAACTCTTTCTGGACTGACGGTAGCAGAGAATATCTTCCTTGGACATGAAGATCAGTTCGTTCATCTGGGGATCAAGAATACCGCAGCAATGAACAAAAAAGCAAATGAGCTTTTACAATCTTATGGATTTGATAAGATCAAAGCAGGAGATATGATTGATGATTATAATTTCGAAGACCGTAAACTGGTTGAGATCGTAAAAGCTACATATTTTAATCCTAAGATCGTCGTTGTCGATGAGACGACAACTGCTCTTTCGCAGGAAGGACGTGAAGAACTGTACAAACAGATGAATCGTGTTCGTGACAATGGAAATACGGTTATCTTTATTTCCCATGACCTTCCGGAAATTCTTGACAAATCCGATACAATCACAATCCTCCGGGATGGTGTATATATCGATACGGTTAAGAGTGCAGATGTGAACGAAGATGATCTGAAGAAGCTGATGGTTGGACGTGAGGTAACAGGTGATTACTATCGTTCAGACTATGGTGAAAAAGTATCAGATGAAGTTGTATTATCCGTAAAGAATGTTACAGTTCCAGGACTGATCGAAGATATCAGCTTTGATTTACACAAAGGAGAGATCCTTGGATTCGGTGGTCTGTCAGAATCAGGTATGCATGAGATCGGTAAAGCAATCTTCGGTGCATCTTATGACAGAGAAGGTGAAGTTGTTCTGGCTGACGGAACACACATCAACGATATTCCTACAGCAATTAAGCACAGCGTTGCTTATACATCCAAAGACCGTGACAATGAGTCGGTTGTGCTGAATCAGAGTATCGGTGACAATATCTGCTTACCATCATTAGATGAACTTGCTAATAAAGCACATATATTAAGCGATAAGAAACGTAGAGAGTTTGCCGATAAATATGCAAAACAGATGTCTGTAAAGATGAATGATGTAAACCAGTTCGTTTCAAATCTGTCCGGTGGTAACAAACAGAAAGTTGTTCTTGCAAGATGGATCGGAAAAGATTCTGATATCGTTGTTCTGGACAGTCCTACCCGAGGAATCGATATTAAGGTAAAACAGGACATCTATCAGTTGATGAACCAGATGAGAAAGAACGGTAAATCCATCATCATGATCTCAGAAGAGTTGATGGAGCTGATTGGTATGAGTGATCGTATCATTATTATGAAAGATGGAAAAATCAGTGGAGAACTTGAACGTAATCAGAACCTGGATGAAAATGGTCTGATTTCGATGATGGTATAAGGAGGCAACTATGGGAAGTCAAGTAAGTGCAAAAACAAACGATAAGGAGCAGCAGCTTAAGAAAGCGTCTAAGATGGCGATGGTTCGTGCGCTCCTGCCAATCGTAGGATTGGTTGTTATTTTCCTGCTGTTCAATGTCCTGACAGATTTCCGTATGATGGGAAATATGTCACTGGCATTCTCGCAGGTATATGTTACAATGATTGCAGCTATGGGCGTATTCTTCATTATGACGATGGGCGGCCTGGACTTTTCTCAGGGATCTATCCTTGGAATTGCTTCAATCGTTGTATGTATTCTTTCAAAACATGGAATTGCAATTGCAATTCTTGGTGGTATTGCATCAGGTGCGATCATCGGTGCGATCAACGGATTCTTCTATGTATACCGTAAGATCAAATCATTCATTGTTACAATTTGTACCATGTTCTTATTCCGTGGATTTATCAAATATATGACAACGGATGCACCTGTATCAGGTTCTGCAACATTGATCAATTATGACAGTACAGGATTCAAAGTGGCTTGTACAGTAGTTGTTCTGGTTATTGGATTTATCGCATTCCGTTATACAAAATTCGGAACATATTTAAAAGCGATCGGAGCCGGTGAAAAAGCAGCAATGTTCTCAGGAATCCGCACAGACAGAATGAAATTCCTCATGTATGTACTGGCAGGTGCACTGACAGGATTTGCAGCGTTTATCAACGTTATCAAGGTCGGATCTGTTACATCTTCCGGTGGTAACCAGTTAGAGACACAGATCCTGATCGCACTGGTATTAGGTGGTATGCCGATTTCCGGTGGAGCAAAAGTAAGATTTGAAAATATCGTTGTCGGATCTCTTCTTTACGTTGTACTGAACAGTGGACTGACAATGATGGGATTCTCAACACAGATGATGCAGCTGATCCAGGGAGTTGTATTCCTGATCTTCGTAGCAGTATTCGCAGACCGTGAATCACTTACAGTTATCAAATAATAAAATTATTTATTCATTACGGGCAAAGGCATTCTTTGATGTTTTTGCCCGTAATTGGTATATGGAGAGGTTATGAAGAACACGAATCAGGAAGGCTTAAAATATCAAAAATTATATAACTGGGCACATACCTTGATCACGAGTGGAGTGATCAAGAGTATGGATAAGTTTCCTTCAGAGACGAGTCTGCAGAAGAAATTTGGCTATTCCAGACAGACCGTAAGGACAGCACTGCAGCAGCTGGAAGAAGAAGGTCTGATCACCCGTGTGAGGGGAAGTGGAACGTATGTGTCTTATGAGGGACAGTTGATTGATGACAACCGTCCGCAGGTAGGGTTACTTTTGAGCTATTATTCCGAATATCTCTTTCCAGAGGTATATGACGGAATAGAATCATCCCTGAGCGAAAAAGGATATCGGATTGGTGTAGCGGTTACCAAGAATCGTCTGAATGATGAGGCAGCGTATCTGGAAGGAATGCTTAAGAACAATGTATCAGGACTGATCATAGAAGGGTCACGCTCTGCATTTCCGAACCCGAATATCCGTTTGTATGAAGAGATTAAGAAAAGAAATATCCCTACAATTTTTATTCATAACCATTATGAAAATATGGCATTTGACAGTGTGGAAACGTCCGATACACGGGCAGCGTATGAACTTACCAGGATATTGATCGAACATGGACACCGGAAAATCGGAGGAATCCTGAAATATGATGACATGCAGGGGATTGCACGTTATAAGGGATTTATACAGTGTATGTCCGATTATGGCATCAAATACGATGACGACTGTATCCGCTGGTATTCCACAAGAGAAATGGAAGATAAGTTCAGTAAAAAAGGACTTGCACATATTTATCGTCATACCAGGGATTGTACAGCACTTTTGATCTACAATGACGAAGTCGCATGGGTGTATTTGGAGTTCCTGGAAGAAAGGGGAATACATGTTCCGGAAGATCTGTCTGTTGTATCCTTTGATGATGCGGAATTACAGGATACGACAGATATAAAATTGCTCTCTGCCATACATCCGAAAAATAAGCTGGGGCGGATTACGGGAAATCATCTGCTGCGTATGATGGATGATGAGAACTGGCAGACAAAGAATTATGCATATCGCTTTCCGGCAAAATTAAATGACGGAAATTCGGTGAGAAAGTTATAAAAAAATAAATGAGTGAATTGACAGAATATGTGAATGGTGATATTATGTTAATATAGTATGTTACTTGTTAGTGAACGAGGCATTAACTATGTATAAATTAGTAGTATTTATGCAGAGTTAGTGTCTCTTTTTTGTACTTATAATGATGTGAAAATCATCATCACGTATAGCATCTTCAAAAGAGCCTACACTATGCATAGATACCTGTACAAAGAAAAGGAGAAAAACTATGAAAGACAAAATCTTTGGCGTATTGCAAAGAGTAGGGCGAAGCTTCATGCTCCCGATCGCAATCCTTCCGGTAGCAGGATTGCTCCTTGGCCTTGGTAGTTCTTTTACCAATGCCACAACGATCGCAACTTATGGACTGCAGGGAATCTTAGGAGAAGGAACACTTCTTCATTCGCTGCTGATCATCATGAACAAAGTCGGAAGTGCAATTTTCGACAACCTTCCGCTTATCTTTGCCGTTGGTGTAGCCATCGGTATGGCAAAGAAGGAGAAAGAAGTTGCAGCGTTATCTGCACTGATCGCATACTTTGTTATGCACATTTCTATTAACAGTATGCTTGAAATCAGTGGTAAGATCGCGGCAGACGGAACCATTTCCAAGAATGTGCTTGAAGGAACGATTGCTTCGGTATGTGGAATTAATACACTGCAGATGGGTGTGTTTGGCGGTATCATTGTAGGTCTTGGTGTTGCGGCACTTCACAACCGTTTCCACAAGATCGTACTGCCGAATGCGTTATCATTCTTCGGCGGTTCCAGATTCGTACCGATCATTTCAACGATTACTTATATGTTCGTCGGAATCGCAATGTATTTCGTATGGCCAATCGTGCAGAACGGTATCTATGCACTGGGTGGTCTGGTAACAGGAACGGGTTACTTTGGAACACTGATCTTCGGTATTGTAAAACGTGCACTGATCCCATTCGGTCTGCACCATGTATTCTATCTTCCATTCTGGCAGACAGCTGTCGGCGGAACGATGGAAGTCGGCGGAAAGCTAATCCAGGGAGGTCAGAATATCTTCTTCGCACAGCTTGCTGATTCTGCACATATTACGCATTTCAGCGCAGATGCAACGAGATATTTCTCAGGTGAGTTCATCTTCATGATCTTCGGACTTCCGGGAGCGGCACTTGCAATGTACCGTACAGCAAAACCAGAGAAGAAAAAAGCAGCAGGCGGACTTCTTCTTTCCGCAGCACTGACATGTATGTTAACAGGTATCACAGAGCCTCTGGAGTTCTCTTTCCTGTTCGTAGCACCGGTTCTTTTTGCAGTGCAGGTGGTACTGGCAGGTGGTGCATACATGATCGCACATATCCTGAATATTGCGGTAGGACTTACATTCTCCGGTGGATTCTTAGATCTTCTGTTATTCGGTATCCTTCAGGGAAATGCGAAGACAAGCTGGATCAGAATCATTCCGGTAGGAATTATCTATTTCTTCCTGTATTACTTTATCTTCTCATTCCTGATCAAGAAGTTAGATCTCAAGACACCGGGACGTGAAGATGATGACGAAGAGACAAAGCTTTATACAAAAGCAGATGTAAATGCGAGAAAAGCAGGCAATACGGAAGCTGGTGCAACAGCTGGTTCGGAAGATTCACTGAGTGCGGAGATCACAAGAGGACTTGGAGGATCTGCGAACATTGAAGATGTAGACTGCTGTGCGACAAGACTTCGTTGTACGGTAAGCAATCCGGATCTGGTAAATGATGGAATCTTAAAGGCGACCGGAGCATCGGGCGTGGTACACCGTGGACAGGGCGTACAGGTCATTTACGGGCCGAATGTGACAGTTATTAAGGCGGACCTGGAAGATTATCTGGAACATGCGCCAAAAGAGCTGTATGAGCCACAGAAGGATACAGAAAGTACTGGTCAGAATGCATCAGAAGATGCTACAATAGAAGACAAGGCAGGAGAAAAGAAAGTAGTAGATACAATCGTGATCTCAAGTCCAATCACAGGACTTGCGGCAGATCTTTCCACAACGCCGGATGAAGCATTTGCCGGACGTATGATGGGAGACGGTGCTGTTGTGACACCGGAAGATGCGATCGTAAGAGCACCGGAAGACGGAGAAGTATGCTTCGTATTCGATACCAAGCATGCGATCGGATTCATGACAGAATCCGGAGTAAGCCTTCTGATCCATGTTGGCATTGATACAGTAAAACTGGACGGAAAAGGATTCGAGTGCTTCGTTGAGAACGGACAGGCAGTGAAGAAGGGTGATCCGATGTTGAAGTTGGATCTGGATTATCTGAGAGAGAATGCGCCGTCTGTAGCATCACCGGTTCTCTGCACAGAGCTGGAAGACAACCAGAAGATCCGTCTTCTGAATGAAGGTGAGATCAAGGCAGGAGATGAGCTTTTCGCGATTGATATCTATGAAGCGTAAAAGAATCTAATGTGGAAATGCGAGTGGGGATATGATGTACAGGATAGAAAAAGTTTTAAATCATAATACTGTAATGGCCATCCATCAGGATGATCACAAAGAAGTCCTGATCATGGGAAAGGGAGTCGGATTCGGCAGGAAAGTTGCAGAAAGAATCGAAGTAAGACCAGAAGACCGTTTATATTCTCTCCAAAAATATAAAGAACGGGGCGGGGCAAAAGAAATCGTAAAGTCCATCGCACCGGAATTCTTAGAAGTAACGAATGCCGTGCTCGACGAGGCGGAAAAGATATTCGGGAAGATTGACCGTATGGTATTGTTCCCACTTGCAGACCATATTGCATTTGCAGTAAAACGTATTCAGAATCATGAGCAGATCAGTAATCCGCTCACAGAGGATATCCGTGTATTATTTCACATGGAATTCAAAGCGGCAGAAAGTATCCGCCCGCTTCTTCAAAAGCAGTTTGGCATTGATATAGAAGATGATGAGGTTGGATATGTGGCTCTTCACATTCATTCGGCGATAGAGGATGAGAAAGTATCGCAGGCGATGCAGATGGCAAGATCCGTCAGAGAGTGTATCAGCATGGTAGAAGAAGCAATCGGAAAGCCGATCGATATCGCATCGTTATCCTATAACCGTCTGATGAACCATATCCGTTATATGGTAGCAAGAGCCTTAAGCGGTGAGAAGCTGAAGGTGAATATGAATGATTACATGGAAGTGAAATTTCCAGAATCGTTTGGAATGGCACAGGCAGTTTGTGATCAGGTAGGTGAGAGCCTTGGTGTGAAATTAGAAGAAGTCGAGACAGGATATTTGGCGATGCATATTGAAAGAGTCGCTAATGACGAGCGCGAAATAGAAGAATAGAGCACTTCTGAAAATGGCAGAAAATACGCAAAAATAAGTTTTTTTGAAAAAAATAAAAAAAATTCAAAAAAACACTTGCAAAAGGTATTGTGTTATGATAATATAAATCTCGGTCACGCAAGAGAAATAAAAAACACAAAACAGTGACTGAGATATGGCTCCATGGTCAAGCGGTTAAGACATCGCCCTTTCACGGCGGTAACACGGGTTCGATTCCCGTTGGAGTCACTGCCTAAGCAATTAGGTAAATGCCGATGTGGCTCAATTGGCAGAGCAGCTGATTTGTAATCAGCAGGTTATCGGTTCGAGTCCGATCATCGGCTTTTAACATTTAATAACGCGGGGTGGAGCAGTCTGGAAGCTCGTCGGGCTCATAACCCGAAGGTCATAGGTTCAAATCCTGTCCCCGCTACTTATGCCCAGATAGCTCAGTTGGTAGAGCAGAGGACTGAAAATCCTCGTGTCGCTGGTTCGATTCCGGCTCTGGGCATGTTTTAATGTAAAACATACGAACGGCTGGTTAGAAAAAGCCTGAGTATTAATTAATTTAATATGGGGTATTAGCTCAGTCGGTAGAGCACTTGACTTTTAATCAAGTTGTCCGGGGTTCGAATCCCCGATGCCTCACTTTTTAAGTGGATCAGATAAATTCCCATTTATTGCTCAAGGCAATAGGTGGGAATTTTGTTTTATATCTGTGCGAGTATAGTATAAAGGAAGACGGTTACGTTGAATCACAACGTAACCGTCTTTTTTATATCATAGAAAATTACGTACTGATGAACGAATCAGCAGAGCCATCGAGTAGGATTTCAATGGTAGGAGTATGTCAATGCGATAAAAAATTATTATGGACATTTTCGACAAAAAATGTTCACTTTGCGACAAATTTGACAAAGTTCAAGAGATAAAAATGTTATATAATTAGAGTATAGCTGTACAGTATTAAGACTTTATCATAAGAATGAGCAGGAAATCTGTTATGATCAGGATTACCAGGAAGACAATACAGATGGTCATAGAATAGATATTCTGGATCTGGTTTGGATTCTGCGGATCACATTTAATCTGAACATGCTTTCCGGGGGCTTTGCCGAGACGTAAAAACTCGATTCGGTCAGCTGTGTAGTTTTGTTCCTTGTAGGTGTAAGAGTACTTCACATAGTTATGATAATTGGAACTATGAGGCTTGTTAGGATTATTTGAGCGGCTGACAGATGATATAACAGCATCTACAGGTACGTAATCATGATATTTTATGGCGGAACAGATAGTTATTGCCAGAAAAAAAACAGTTCCGATTACGCAGCAGCCCAGAATAACCGGTAAAATTTGGCGTGCTTTTGGATTTACGGTGACACTCATGATTTTTCTCCTTTCTTGGTTGATAGTCTGATAATTTACGGGGGATTAATTATAAATGATTTCGAATGATCTCGAAAATTTATAATTGATGAACATTATAGCATAGTACAGTAGAAGGGAAAAGTGCTTATGAAGAGAAAAAGTGCATCAAAAAAATTGCTGCCGCTGATGCTGATCCTGATGTTGATCTTAGGAATCAGCATGCCAGCAAATGCAGCTGCAAATCCCAGACTGAACAGTACAAAAAAGGTTTTGTACGTGGGAAAAACATCACAGTTAAAGGTTGTAAACTGGAAGAAAGCCGTGAAATGGTCTTCTTCCAATAATAAAGTTGTAAAGGTTTCGTCAAAGGGAAAGATAACGGCTGTGAAGACCGGAACCGCAACAGTAAAGGCCAGAATTGCCAAAAAGACATTAACCTGTAAGGTTACAGTAAAAAGCCCGGGAATGTCAGTGAAAAAAGCCGTATTGTATGTAAAGGGAAAAAGTCTGCAGTTAAAAGTAAACGGTGTTTCGGGAAAGACGGTATGGAGTTCTGCCAATAAAAAAATCGTTAAAGTCAGCTCTAAGGGAAAAATAACAGCAGTAAAAACCGGAACAACAGTGGTTAAGGCTAAAATAGGAAAAAAAGTGTATACCTGTAAGGTTACGGTAAAAAATCCTTATCTGTCTGCAAAGAGCTTAAAATTTGTATGGGGAACAGCGAATACGTCCAGGAAGCTTTCGATAAAGGGTGATGTGATCAAAACTGCCTCAAGTTCAAATACAAAGGTTGCCAAGGTAAAAAAAGATGGTACGGTTTCTGTAACAGGAACAGGAACATGTACAGTAACCTTTAAAGATTCCAAGAAGAGAACATATCGATGTAAGATAACAGTTGTGAAACCAACACTGAAAAATCAAAAAGCTACTCTGGAAGAAGGGGAAAGTATCCAGCTTGGTTTTAAGGAAAAGGGTGTTAAAGTAAGCTGGTCATCTGCTGATCAGAAAATTGCAACAGTAACAAAAACAGGTGTTGTCCAGGCAGTCGGAGAGGGAAATACATCGATCGTTGCCAAAGTAAAAGGAATAAAAATCTTTGCAAGGATTTTTGTTACGAAAAAATACGTGCAGGATTCCGGACATGAATACACCAGAGGTGAATGGGTAAAACTTCTTCTGGATAAAGTTGGCTGCAAGTATGAAGAGCAGTTTGATAGCAAAAATTATTATTATGCTGATACCAGAGAAAATGAAAATGGAATCGCAGCAGAAATTGCAAAAACTATGGGAATCATTCCCGATGAAACCGATGAGCAGGATGTTCCATATTTTTATCCTGACGAATATGCAACAAGAGAGTTTGCCGCATATACAGCAGTAATGCTTATGGGATATGAAACTACGGATGAAGAACCGACATGTGCAGATGCGGCTCAGATCAGGTATAAAAATGTTGTAGCTATTGCACTGAAAAAGAATATGCTGTCTCTGAATGGAGATACCTTTGAACCGGAGAAGGCAATTAACGGAAATGATGCAGCTCAGATCTTAAAAGCTATCGACCAGATCACTGAGGACTCAGTAATCGATGAGAATTATGACAGCAAGGTTACCTATGCAACAAATGTAGTTGAAGTCAAAGATACTTCCAAAAATATATACAATGTTGTCCAGAACAGTGACGGAACTTATACGATCACAGTAAAAGATGGAAATGCTTATAAAAATCTGGAAACCGGAAAGGTTGTACTGTTTTCTGCAAAGGAAATGGGAACAGATACAGATATTGCATTAAAAGTCCAGAATATCACAAAGGACGGACAGGGACGTCTGATCATTAAGGCCGGCAAGCCCGATGATATTTCAGAGGTCTACAAATCAATTGATTTTGAAGGTGCAGGAATTGCAGATCCGGAAAATATGCAGGTAACTGCAGAGGGCGTTCAATATGAGTATATTCCGGAAAATTCAAGTGAGGTGCCGGCAGGAGGACTTACTCTCGGCGGAAGTATTCCGGTTCCAGGTAAATTGAAATTTGATCTTAATCATAAATTTAATGATAAGGTAAAGCTGTCCGGTTCTGTTGCTGTTACGATTCCGGATGTAAGCTGTAAGCTGGATGCCGGATTCAGCTGGGGAAAGATAGAGGTAAAGCATTTTATTGCGTCAGTTACAGGAAAAGCTGATTTCGAAGGCGGACTTTATATAAGTGGCGTGAATTCAGAGCAGCAGATCAAACATGCAAGTGGAACTATGGAAACAGTCAGCGATGTACTTGAACTGGGACGAGTTCCTATAAAGCTTGGTACAACTGGTCTTTCTGCAGATCTGGTGGTTTCTCTGTTTTATGATGTGTCCGGGCAGTTTGTTGTGAAATATTCCGTTGAAGCAACTGGCGGATATGAATTCAAAGATGGAAATGGAAGATTTATCCATGATTTCAGTCAGACTTTGACACCGGTCACAATAGAAGGATCTGCGAAATGCGGTCTTCAGTTTGGATTAAATCTGACTGCATTGGAGACATGGGATCTGGCAGGAATTGATATTAAGGTAGGACCTGCGGCAAAGGCAAGCGTATCCTATACAGTTCGTGATGCCGGAAATGTGCTTTGTTCTGATGTAAGAACCTATATTTACGCAGCGGGTGAGTTGAATCCGGATACGGTGGTCGGAAAGTTCCTGAAAACGGTATGGCATTATACGTTGTCCAAGGATTTTCTGTCTGATGATGACGATAATCCACTAAAATTGAAGGTTCATTTTGAAAATGGAACACTGGTGGATAAATGTACAGTCGGAGCCGGAAGCATTGAGGGAAGCGTTTTGGATTCAAACAGCAAAGCTCCTGTAAAAAATGCCAGCGTGGAAGCATATTCCGGAACAGTCAAGGTTGAAAAAACTTTCACGAAAGAAGATGGAACTTATTCATTTAATGATCTTGATGAAGGAATCTACAAAATTGTTGTCACAGCAACCGGTTACCAGAAATATGAAAGCAGTTCCATGGGAGTATCAGCGAACCAGATCACATACGCAGAATCTTTCCTGATGGTATCCAGAGCAGAAGCCGGAGATGGTGAGCTGAGTGGAAGATTTATTCATTCCATGACCGGCGGAAATATAGAAAATGTAACTTATGAATTACGTAAGGGCTGGGATAATGTGATCGGAGAGACTGTGAAAGAAGGCGTATCAGCAGATGGAACCTATACGTTGACCGTGCCAGCCGGAAACTATACGCTGAATGCAAGCAATGAAGATTTTGTTTCTGCCCATATCAATGTTGTAGTTCAGGCAAATGCATGCAGTGAACGTGATGTAACAATGTCACCGACCAATATCAGTGCAGGAGATGAGGGACTTCTTCAGATCGTGCTTACATGGGGAGAAACTCCGCGAGATCTGGATTCTCATCTGCTGGGACCTGCTGATGAAAACGGAGATGACTACTTCCATGTATACTATAGGGATAAAAATGCATATTCAGAGGATGGAGATGTAATAGCAAATCTGGATCTGGATGATACAAGCAGCTATGGACCGGAAACAACAACCATATACAAAGGCTTCACCGGAAGAAAATATAGCTTTTATGTATACGATTATACAAACGGTGAAGATGATGCGAGTACAGAATTATCTGCTTCGTCAGCCAAAGTAACCGTTTACCGGGGTGGAAAACAGATCTACCAGGCAAATGTACCGGTTAACAGGGAAGGATACCTGTGGCATGTATTTGACTATGATGTGCAGTCAAACAAGCTTATGCCAGTCAATACCTTTGTATATGATTATGAAGTGCCGGAAGCAAATGCGATGGAAGATAATTCAGGCATTATTTCAGAAACAGAAGCTCTTGCGATCATCCGAAACAGTGAAAAGAAAGCTGAAGAAGAGAGCAGCGAGGAACTCAATATGAGTTCTGAAGAAGGAAAGACGGACGATAATACTGAGGAAGAGATATTTGATGATTCCAGTGAAGAGCCGGAGATATCAGAAAGTGGTGATACGGCTGAAGTAATTGAGTTTCCGAAGGACTCTGAAACGGAAGAAGAAAATGACGGAACAGAAGAGGATAGTGAGAGTGCGGAGGAGCTGCCGGTGGAAGATATTTATGAGGGATCAGAGGAGTTAGGTCTGGCAGGATAAAAATGTACTGTGATCGAACAGATCTCGCTGTTTGTGGCAGTACGCATATTCGGGCCCCATATGCCGGCACCGGAGGTAACGATGTTGTGCATAGTCCCCTTTTTCAGGTAGCCGCAGGAATTTTCCCAGACCAGGCCGGTGATGATGTTCAGAGGGAACAGCTGGCCGTCATGAGTATGGCCGCAGAGATCAAGGTCTGCGCCTGCGGCTGCCACTTCATCCAGCTGACCGGGCTGATGATCCATAAAAATAATCGGGAGTGTTTTGTCAAGGTAGGCTGTAAGCTGGTCAGGATCCTTACGGGTGTCGGACATTTTTCGGCAGCGTGAAGGATCCTTACGGCCTGTCAGATAAAACCGTTTATCTATGAGGACGGTTTCGTCATCGAGAAGCCGGATGTTGGCAGATTCCAGAAAATTCCGCATTCTGGGATCATCATAATCTTTTTTTGCATTGCGGAAGGTAAAACCGGCCAGAATCGGTTCGCTGAGATCATGGTTGCCCCAACAGGCATAAACGCCGTATCTGGATTTCAGCGAACGGAGAATGGCCGCTGTTTTTTTCGGGTTTTTGATCCCTTCATATTCGTTATCAAAAATATCGCCGGCAATACAGATCAGATCCGGATATTCGGCGTTGATCTTTTTTACAAGAAGCCCGGCATGTTTTTCTCCGATACTGTAACCGAAATGAATGTCTGCGAGCAGGACAATCTTCAGGGAGTTCATTCCCTTCACCTGCTTGTCTATTTTCACATCATAAGTTTTTGTCTTAATGTTCCACTGATTAAAAATCCCATAGAGACTGACACCAATGATCAGAAGGGTGCAGACAGCGCCTGTGACTACGAAGGCTTTCCGGGAATACATCCAGGCCGGATGAAGCGTATGCTTCAGGATCAGTCTGCAGAGATCTGTAGTTACGATTACGATCAGGATGTAAAGAAATGTTCCCTGAAAATAATTTGCCGTATTTTTCAGGAAGCGATGGAGCGCAGGGGGCTTCCGGATGAGAAAACAGGTCAGAAGAGAAGTGGACAGAAAAATATAAACACCTGCAAAGCATGCCCGGAACGCAAAGGTCTGGAAAAAATGAGTGCAGGCACCCATCCACAAAATCATCCAGCGGACGATATAAATATTAATGAGAATATATAATGGTGCGAGAAAGATGGCAAGCATGGTGTGTGATACCTCCATTCGTGGCAAGCAATAAGCGGTGAGCAGGACTGATCGCTGCAGATACTTTTTGGATTGATACATAGCATTTCCATAAATTACTGCAGCATGTTCGGAATAACTTTTTTTGATGCATTGATTCATAGAACTGCTATAGTATACAGCAAATAATAATTTTTGGCAAAAGAACATATATTAGGAAAAAGAACGCTTATGGTGTTTTTATGAAAAAATATGCGCTTCTTCGATATTGTCTGGTGTTTTTAGCAATTGTTCTTCCTTATTTTTCGGCGGCAACCATTAATGGACCGGACAGGGTCCTGGCAGAGAGGGTGCCGGATATGGAAGAATATCTCCCGGTCATTGTTTTTTCGCAGATTTCCCCGGATATGAAAAAAGAAACCATAAAAGCGCAGACTGTGATCGCACGGTCGAATATTCAAAGGTGGCTGGGCGAGGGGAAAAATCTGGCAGAGATCCTGAGGGAAAACGGAAGTACAGAGGAAGTCTGGAGATATTTTTTTGCAGAAAAAAGGCAGATCTATGAGCAGGCAGAAAAAGAGACGGATGGACAGGTACTTACATATGAAGGAAAAGTGAGGCTGACTCCCTGGCATAAGAGAAGCGCAGGGAAAACCCGCAGCGGGGAAGAGGCTTTTCATGATGAGGCGTATACATATCTGAAATCGGCAGATAGCAGTGAGGACAAAAAATCTCCGGATCATATAAAAATCGTGGAAATTCCTGCGGGGCAGCTTTCCGGGGAGCTGAAGATCAAAAAACGGGACAGTGCCGGTTATGTGACAGAGCTTACGATTGGGGAAACACTTCTGGAGGGAGAAAGCTTTGCAGCGGGAATGGGACTGGAATCCGCGAATTTCAGTTTGAAGAAAAAGGATGATATTTATTATCTGCGAGTGCGTGGTAGCGGTCATGGTGTGGGATTTTCCCAGTTTGGTGGAAATGAGATGGCAAAAAACGGAAGCAGTGCGGAGGAGATCCTGAAAAAATATTTTCCGGAGATGGAGCTGAAAGCTGAGGATTAAAGAAAGTCAGGCATCCGAAGCAACGTCTGATAAAAAAATATTCAAAAAATGAATAGACAGCCATATTCTGGACACTCTATAGATATAGAAATGGTGACCGAAACGGCAGCTTTACTGCTTTTTCTGTTACTGAAAATGAACATATCAGACAGAGGTGGAAAGAATATGAAAAGTAAAATCGTGAGAGGTATTATCAACGGAGGTGTTCTGGCAGCAGTGGCGGCACTTGGGATTACTGTTTATCAGCTTGGAACAAAGCCCATCGCAGAAAATCCCCAGGAGGAAAATTCTGTACAGGTAGAAGAGACCGGGCTGGAAGAAGAGCTTTCGGACGGGGAAAACGCAGAGGATGCGGCAGCTGCCGGAGATGGCTGGCAGGATGCAGCACAGGATGAGATCTCTGATGGAGAAACCGGAGATGAAGCAGGTCTGTCAGGAGCTTCAGAAGCCGGAGCAGATGGAGTGACAGGAAGCATCCGTGAGACTGCAGGAAGTGGTACAGCCGAAAATGCAGCGGCAGATGCAGATAATGGAAGTGGTACGGAGGATAGGAGCGTGTCTGCGGCAGCAGGTGCAGACAGAAGACGCACAGATGGCACTGGAAATACAGCAGATAATGCCGGAAATACATCGGCAGAGGGAGCGGTGAATAACGGAGCTGGAGCTTCCACAGATACCGCAGAGACCTCAGCTGTCGGAATTGCGGCACAGGCTTTGGATTTTACGGAGGATTCCATTATGGAATGGCCGGTCAGAGGAACGGTTCTTGTGGATTACAATATGGATGAAACCGTATATTATCCGACTTTGGATCAGTATCGTGTGAGCTCTGCCATTGCTTTGCAGGCAGTGGAGGATGCGCCGGTGTATGCGGCGGCAGATGGCCAGGTGCTTTCTGTTGTACAGGATGCCTGTACGGGAACGACTGTGACTATGGAGCTGGGAAATGGTTATCAGGCAGTATATGGGCAGCTGAAGGACCTTACTGTGGCAGAAGGTGACACAGTAAAGGAGGGCGAAGTGATCGGAAATATCAGCGCACCTACCAAATATTATTCTGTAGAAGGCCCGAATCTTTATTTTGCAATGAAAAAGGATGGCGTGCCGGTAGATCCGTTTGAATATCTGGAATGACAGGGAAAACCGAAAAACAGATATGCCGGGGAGATTTTTAGAAACAGAGTATGGAGGATACGGGATGGGAGATATATGCATCCCGTATTCTCTGCGTTGTGAAGCGTATTAGTGAGAACGGAGTGAGCAGTAATAAAAATTTCCATTTACATAGGAAAAGAATCTTTTTTACCGGAAAGAAACCGTGTATAATCTATATTATAAATATGCATACAAGGACAGATATAACAGGACAAAAGAAGAGGTACATAAGTTATGAACATTAATGAAATAGCCAGGCTTGCCGGAGTTTCCAGAGCTACGGTATCCAGATATCTGAATAATGGATATGTCAGCAGTGAAAAAAAGGAAGTCATCCGCAGGGTGATCCAGGAGACAGGATATCAGCCATCCTCCCAGGCACAGACACTGCGGACCAAAAAAACCAGTCTCATCGGTGTCATCCTTCCAAAGATCAATTCAGATACCATAAGCCGTGAGGTGACAGGGATCAGTGATATTCTTACACGGAGAGGATATCAGCTTATTCTGGCCAATACCAATAATGATGTGGAAGAAGAGCTGAAATACCTTTCTCTGTTTAAAGAACGTCAGGTGGACGGAGTGGTTTTTATTGCTACCATGTTTACCAGAAAGCATAAACAGATGCTGAAGGATTATAAGGTACCGATCGTGATCCTGGGACAGCATCTGGACGGATATCCATGTATTTATCAGGATGATCATAAAGCAGCTTTTCAGGTCACGGAGAAGCTGGCGGAGAAGGGGAAAAAGTTTGCCTATATCGGCGTTACAGATAAGGACGAGGCAGTTGGTGCCTGCAGGAAAAAGGGTTTTATGGATGCTATCCATAAAGCTAAGCTGGAGGTCGTGCCGGAGAGGATGAAGATCGGAAGCTTTACCATGGATTCCGGGTATGAGATGGCGAAGGAGCTTTTTGAGGAGGAGCCTTCCATAGATTCTCTTGTGTGTGCTACGGATACTATGGCGGTGGGAGCCATGACTTATTTGAAGGAGATCGGGCTTCGCATTCCCGAGGATGTTCAGATCGCAGGGATTGGGGATGGAGTTCCGGGTAAGATCGTGGAACCGAAGCTGACAACGGTACATTTTTATTATAAGACCAGCGGAATGGAGGCAGCAGCCATGCTGGCTGATCTTATTGAGAACGATACCGGGATCAGCAAGGAAATAAAAATGGGATGTGAGCTTGTGGAACGGGAATCTCACAGGTAACAGAGAATATCCTCGCAGACAGAGGAAGAAATTATAAGTTATTGTGGAACAGGAGCAGATCTTTTGGGAGAAAAAGACCTGCTTCTTTTTGTGTGGTGCTGTGTTATGGCTGAGCAAACACAGAAAAATGCCAGATTTTTTCTGCGATGTCCTGACTGGTTTGTCTGTTTTGCATCTGTTCTTATGGAATATGTACAATTTTGACTGAAGAAATTTGTGCGATGTTGCGGATTTACAAATAATAATGCAGTAGTTATAATACAAGTAAGATGTGAGAACGATTCCACATAAGAACACAAGCAATAACATAAAACATACCATTGAAAAGTGCTGAAATCATCAAAAAGCTTAAAAAATGGAAAAATTACCGTCCCTTGTATGAATGGATGTATGAAATCAATCTCATAAATAAATGAAAAACAATGGATCAGAGATAATAAATCCCGGGAAGCTGAAGAAAGAACAGACAGATCTGATCCGAAGAAAGGGAAAGAAGAAAGAGATGACTGTCCGGGAACAGTAGCAGAAAAGGAGGAAGGACATGGATTACAGAAAGACAGCACAGGAAATCTATGATCATGTAGGAAAGAAAGAAAACATCATTTCCGCGGCGCACTGTGCAACAAGGCTTCGTCTGGTCATTGCGGATAATGACAAGGCGGATAAGGAATATATAGAGAACATCGACGGTGTGAAGGGCGTGTTTTTCGCACAGGGACAGATGCAGATCATCCTGGGAACAGGAGTTGTAAACAAGGTTTATGATGAATTTATCCAGATCGCCGGAATATCAGAGAGTAGTAAGGATGAGCTTAAGAAGGTGGCAGCATCCAAGGCTAATCCGATACAGAGACTGATCAAGACACTGGGAGATATTTTTGTCCCGATCATCCCAGCTATCGTAGCAAGCGGATTTTTGATGGGAATCATGGAAGCCCTGAACTTTATGGTAAACAACGGCTTCCTGAATATTAACACCAATGGTTCCATTTATGTATTTGCACAGCTTTTCAGTAACACAGCGTACACATTCCTGCCGATCCTCATCGCTTACAGTGGTGCAAAAGTATTCGGCGCCAACCCTTACCTTGGTGCGGTTATCGGTATGATCATGATTCATCCGAATCTGCAGAACGCCTGGACAGTTGCCACGGAAGGCGTACAGGCCACACAGAAAGTATGGTTCGGACTTTACTCCATTGACATGGTTGGATATCAGGGACATGTAATCCCGGTTATCATTGCAGTCTGGGTACTGGCACAGATCGAGAAAAGACTTCATAAGATCGTACCTGCAATGTTCGATCTTTTTGTAACACCACTTGTCAGTGTTTTTGTAACCGGTTATCTTACACTTTCCATTATCGGACCAATCTTCGTAGCTGTTGAGAACGGACTTCTGGATGGGATCCAGTGGCTGATCGCACTGCCATTTGGAATCGGAAGCTTTATCATGGGTGCCTTTTATGCACCGACTGTTGTTGCCGGTGTTCATCACATGTACACTATCATTGACCTTGGACAGCTGGCCAAATTCGGCGTTACCTACTGGCTGCCACTTGCATCTGCAGCTAACATTGCACAGGGTGGTGCAGCTCTTGCTGTAGGCCTGAAATCCAGAAATCAGAAGATCAAATCCATGGCTGTTCCTTCTGCCTTAAGCGCATGCATGGGAATCACAGAGCCGGCAATCTTCGGTGTAAACCTCCGCTTCGGAAAGCCGTTTATCATGGGCTGCCTGGGTGGTGCATGCGGAGCACTTTTTGCCTCCATTAGCAGTCTTGGTGCCACAGGAACAGGTGTTACCGGTATCTTCGGAATCCTGCTGTGCTTGAATAATCCGGTTTCTTATATACTCATGTTTGTCATCGCATTTGGTGTGGCTTTTGTACTCACATGGATGTTCGGATATAAAGACGAGGTACAGGAAACAGCTGGGAAAAATATTGAAACAGAGAAAAAGGCAGGTGCTCCGGCAGAGAATGCTGAGATGAAATCTGCGGAGAAAAAAACAGCTGAGAGCGGTGTGCAGACTCTCTACAGCCCGCTTGAGGGAACTGCGATCCCGCTTTCAGAAGTAAAGGATGCAACCTTTGCATCTGAAGTCCTTGGAAGGGGCATGGCAGTGATTCCGTCCAAAGGTGAAGTAAAAGCACCCTGTGACGCTACGGTTTCTACAATTTTTGACACAAAGCATGCCATCGGGCTTGCAACAGAAAGTGGTCTGGAGCTGCTGATCCATATCGGCGTTGACACCGTTGAGCTTGGCGGTAAATTCTACACCGCTCATGTAAAGGACGGTGACGTGGTCAAAAAAGGCCAGACACTGATCACCTTTGATATGGATGCTATTAAGGCAGCCGGCTATGATGTGACCACACCGCTGATCGTAACCAATACCGATGATTATGAAGAAGTAAAAATGCTTGCAGAAGGAACAGTAAATAATGGTTCTGAAGTACTGGAGGTAAAATAAAATGAGTTCTCTGACCAAGGTCCTTGCAGAGGAAGTGCGAAAAATCGAGGAAACGGCAGCAGTTGCCAGGACGATGCAGACAAACCGTTTGACCCATCATCTGATGCCGCCTGTGGGATGGCTCAATGACCCGAACGGATTATGCTGGTACAAGGGAAGATATCATGTGTTTTTCCAGTATTCTCCGTTTGAGGCCAACGGTGGACTGAAATTCTGGGGACATTACTCCAGTGAAGATATGATCAGCTGGAGATATGAAGGGGTTCCGCTTCTGCCGGACAGCATTTATGACTGTCATGGTGTTTACTCAGGCTCTGCCATTGCGGAGAAAGATAAGCTTCATCTTTTCTACACAGGAAACATCAAGATGGATGGAGATTATGATTATATCAATAACGGAAGACAGTCCAGCACTCTTCATGTGGAGAGTGCGGACGGCCTTCATTTCGGAACAAAGGAGGTTGCAGTTTCCTGTGAGGATTATCCGGAGAATTACACCTGCCACATCCGTGACCCGAAGGTCTGGAAGGAGGGGGAAGAGTACCGGATGATCCTTGGCGGCCGTCAGAAAAGCGACCAGGGCGCTGTACTTTTTTACAGATCCGAAGATCTGAAGAACTGGAAATTTGACAGTGAGCTTACTACGGAGAAGACATTCGGATACATGTGGGAGTGCCCGGATTTTTTCACTCTTGAGGGACAGGAGGTGCTTTCTGTATCGCCCCAGGGACTGACCAGAGAAGAGTTCCGTTTTCAGAACATCTATCAGTCCGGATACTTTATCCTGAAGGATGGAAAGCCGGAGGAAAAAGCTTTCCGGGAATGGGATCACGGCTTTGATTTCTATGCACCCCAGACATTCCAGGATGGAAAGGGCAGGCGGATCCTGATCGGCTGGATGGGAATGCCGGATGCAGATGAGGAGTATGTGAATCCTACAGCAGAGAGCGAAGGCTGGCAGCATTGCCTGACTGTTCCAAGGGAAGTTACGTATAAAAACGGAATGCTTTATCAGTATCCGGTGGAAGAACTGAACGGGCTGAGAAAGACTGGCGTTTCTGTCAGCGGTTCCAGTGCGGAGATTCCGGTGAATGGACCGTTTGATCTGGATGTTCAGGTAAAAGGTGAGCAGGGTAAAGTGAGCCTTGGGGAAAATCTCTTCCTGGAATATCAGGACGGAGATGTGATCTTAACTCTCTCCGAGAAGGCCGGTGCCGGACGTAAAGTACGTAAGGCGCATGTTCCGTCTGGTGTGATCGAAAGCATCAGAGTTCTTGCGGATACTACAGCTGTGGAAATCTATGTGAATGGCGGAGAGGTTGTTTTCTCTTCCAGATATTATCCGGAAACGCAGGAACAGACTGTGAAGGTGGAGGCTGTGGAGTGTGATGGGAAGATTTATATGCTGAAGAATTATGTGATGGTGTAGGCTGGGCTTATTGATCGTGAAATACAGCAAGATCAGAATACGAATACCTATAGAGCAGCTATGCAGTGAATTCCATATTCACAGAAATAAGAAATGACCGTATAATAAAGCAGGTGGGAAAATCCGCAGCCGGAATCCCAGCCTGCTTTATCTTTGTTATAAGTGAAATACATGAATTGTGCCGGCTGCTTGAGTATAGAAGGATGGCTGCTGAAGAAATGTTGGTGGCTGTCTTTACATAGAAAGAATGCGGCCGACTGGATGTTTGTTTTACAGGAGAGGAAATATCACGGAAGACAGATCACACTGTCCAGAAAAGTGTTCAGATATTTGTTTTACAGGAAGGCAAATATCAGGGTTGATGTTACTGAAGATGTACTGGCATTTGGCATTGTATTGCATAAATTTTTTACAGAAGAGGAAACGGACATGAACTATACATACATCGTGCAGTGTGCGGATGGCACGCTTTACACCGGCTGGACAAACTGCCTTGCCAGGCGGATGAAAGCCCATAATGAAGGCAAAGCAGGCGCCAAATATACCCGGGCCAAAAGGCCGGTGAAGCTGGTGTATTATGAGGGCTTTGCCACAAGGGAAGAGGCTATGAGCCGGGAGTACCGGATTAAGCGGCTGACCAGGGAGAAGAAGCTGGAGTTGATGAAGTTTTGAATTTTGATAAACATTTTGATATTTCAAAAGGCTTCAAATGTGTGGAGCATTATGCAGCGGAACTGAAAGATAAGGATATGTATGTTCTGCTGAATCTTATTGGTATCTCAGCATAACAACTGAATCAAAGGTATCTCCATTGTCGATCCACTGACAGCTACCATCATTTTTTGCACAGATATCTTCAATTATGGACAGACCGAATCCATGGTTGGGGATATCTTTTTTTGATGTTTTGTGGTTGAATGGTTGTGCCGGATCTTTGCTGTTTTTCATGTGGACAGTAAGAAAACCGGCGGACATTTTTGATGTTACAGAGATAAACGGTGCTTCAGAACCGGAAGCGTTGCAGCTTTCTATTCCATTATCCAGCAGGTTGAAAAATATACTGCTCAGTTCCGAAGAGGGAATATTGGATTTCTCCGGAAGAAGAACCTCGTAGGTAACTTTGATATTTTTCTGCATGGCAAGAAATCTTTTGTCCGCAAGGATGGCGTTGATCAGGCTGTCCTGACAGATGGGATGGAAACGTTCTCTCTGAAAATCATCGGTTATGGCAGGCAGGTAGTCCTGGATCTTATCATATTCGTTCGTTTTCAGGTAATTCTGAAGTGTCTCAAGTTTCCGGATGGTAGACTGCTGGAATTCTAGAGTCTCCTGCTTTCTGGAAACAAACAGCTGCTCCTGTTCTTTCTGTAACTGTTCCTGCTTCTGAATAGCCTGAAATTTTGCCTCTTCCTGAGCATTTTTGAGCGATCGTCTGGCAAGAAGGTAGATCCTGCGGTAAGTGAGGGCCAGAAAAAAGAGAAGCATTATCTGGCAAAACAGAGCATATTCCTGTAGCAGAGCTCCCAGGAAAAGAGATGCCTGAACACAGAAAAGTTCTATAAAAAGAATAGTAAAGCCTCGTTTCATAAAGTCCTCTTTTCCGGCGGAAGTTCTGAAAGAATTGTTTCTAGATATACATCTGCCTCAAGATATTTTTGGGTGCGGATCAGATAATTCAGTGAAAAGAGATGGTTTTCCATATCGTGATTCCATTTTCGCACAGATTGATATTCTTGTTCCATTTCGGTTGTATATTCCAGCTGTTTCTGAAGAAAACTCATCTGCTGAACCAACAGTTCGTGTCTTTTTTCTCTGAGAGAAATGTTGTGAAAAGCCCTGGCTATGATCAGACAGCAGAGAAGATTGAGAAACCAGTACAATACGATCAGCCATTTTAACAAATGTAGCAAGAATTCTCCCACCTCTTCAGGTGGTGAGATGAATTGCACATCTGAGCATATCTGCTCAAAAAAATCTCTATAGTATAAAAGAAACACTTGTTCTCTCTTCCCTGATGTAGTATACTGAAAAGAACAATTAGTTCATAAATACATATCCGTCGATATAAGAAAAAGGATGATAAATATAATGGAGTTAGACCATGAAAGATGCATTCTGGGGTCAGATATTCTGTCTGC
>ENA-OQHR01000221-OQHR01000221.1-human-gut-metagenome-genome-assembly--contig:-NODE-221-length-49079-cov-3.910983_pt1 | contig 49079 bp, 47 predicted proteins | sample MGYA00242566_ERZ504725 | MGnify/ENA primary metagenome ERZ504725 (study PRJEB26092, sample SAMD00036217) | human gut metagenome | host: Homo sapiens | study: EMG produced TPA metagenomics assembly of... | reverse complement strand
CGATATCGTCCGGTGCCCTATTCCGCGAAAGTTCCATATCGCACGCCGCAAATGGGACTTTCGCGGGATGGACGGAAAGCTGTCGTCGGATGGCGCAGGCCGTCTGTTGTTATTCGGCGCCGTGAACGACGCGGACGCCGTCGGCGGTGACGTATCCGTAGTTCATCGTCTCGCTGTTGTAGGCGATGACGCCGTCGCCGCTGGCCGGCATGACGATGACGCCGCCGTCGCCGCGCCGGGCCGCCACGTCATCCAGTGCGGCCTGAGCGGCCTCCTGCACTGACTGGCCGGCGAACCGCACACGATCCGCGATTTGATGCGCCGCGACAGACCTCACGAACGCCTCGCCGATACCCGTGCATGACACGGCGACGCTGTCATCGGCCGCGTACGTGCCGCATCCGGGCAGCGGCGAATCCCCGACGCGCCCCGGCATCTGGTTCGTGATGCCGCCCGTGGACGTCCCCGCCGCCACATGTCCGGCGGCATCCCTCGCCACCGCGCCGATCGTGCCGTGCTTCTCCCAGGCGTCGCCCTCGGATTGGGCGCGTGCCAGCGAACGCCGGCGTTCCTCGGTCACGAAATACGACGGATCGCGCAATTCGATGCCCCACGAGCGCAGCAGGTCCTCGCCCGGCAGCGCGAACATCGTGTGCTTGGCGCGCTCCTTGACCGCCCGGGCCACATCGATCGGATGCCGGGCCGTGGTCAGTCCGGCGGCGGAGCCGACCTCGCCGTCGCCGGTCATCAGGCAGGCGTCCATCGACACTTTTCCCTCGCTGGTCAGCGCCGCGCCCCGACCGGCGTTGAACTCCGGCGCATCCTCCATCACATGAATCGCGGCGCATACCGCATCCTCGGCGGGCGCGCCCTGTTCGAGCAGCGCGTAGCCGGCGTCCAGCGCCCGACGCAGATCGCGCTCGGCCTGCGCAGTCTTCTGCGCTCTGCCATCCTTGCTCCGGTCGCCGGCTCCCGCGTGGATCGCCAGCAGAATGCCATTGACAGGACTGCCGGACGCCGTTGATGCGCCGGATGCGGTGGTGATGATCATGTTCCCTCCCTTGCACGGTTTCGCCGTGACTGATGTTTTCCGCGTGTATTATGCCACCGTCTCCGGGGCCGGTCCATTCGAGGCGATTCGGTTACGGCGCGGATTTTGCCGGCGAATCCGACGAGATGACGGCTTTATGTCTCAATATGTGAGACTGGTGGTGGCCTCCGCGCCGCCCGGGCGCGCATTCGCCGGCCGTGCGGCATACGCGCATGATAGCGGCATATAGATTTCGGCGATAGCCCTGTTCGACGCAATCGCAAGAACCGCGTGAAAACGCGCATTACGCTGAACATTGTTCGCGAAAACGGCCGGCATCCCGCCGGAACGCAGCGGGCGCACAAGATCAATGTGCACGATCAGCAATCTTAGCATCCAAACACACGGCACAAACCAAACACGATACCAGGGGGAACGAAGAGACATGAAGATCAGGAGAATCGCTGCGGCGGTATTGGCGGTCACATCGCTTGTCGGCGGTCTGACGGCGTGCGGGAACAGCAGCTCGGCAGACTCCGGCACCACCGTCAAGGTCGGCGTGGTCGGCGACAGCAACGAGGTCTGGGATCAGGTCGTCATCCCGAACCTGAAGAAGGAGGGCATCAACGTCGAACTGGTGAAGTTCTCCGACTACATCCAGCCGAACGAGGCGCTCGCCAAGGGAGACATCGACCTCAACGCCTATCAGGGCTACATCCTCATGGACGACTTCAACAAGACGCATGACAACGCGCTCGCCGCAGTCGGCGAGACGGTGCTCAACCCGATCAGCCTGTACTCCGACAAGGCCAAGAAGGTCGAAGACATTCCGGAAGGCTTCGAAGTCACCATCGCCAACGACTCCGTCAACGCGGCCCGCGGCCTGCTGCTGCTCCAGTCCGCCGGCCTGATCAAGCTCGACTACAAGGAAGGTACGAACCCCACGCCGGACGACATCGTGTCCAACCCGAAGAACCTGAAGATCACCGAGCTGGAAGCCTCGCAGACCGCCCGTTCGCTGCCCGACGTCGGAGCCAGCGTCATCAACGTGTTCATGGCCCTCGACGCGGGACTCAACCCCAAGTCGGACGCCATCTACATCGAGCCGGTCAACGAGCAGTCCAAGCCGTACTACAACATCATCGTCTCCCGCGCCAAGGATAAGGACAACGCCACCTACAAGAAAATCGTGGACGCCTACCGCAGCGACGACGTCAAGAAACTGATCGACAAGCTGTACAAGGGGGCCGTCATTCCGCTGTGGTGACATGCGGCGAATGCCGCCGCAACCGCAGCACGCAACATAACAACACACACGACAAGCGACGCGAACGGGGAACGTCGACGCATCTCGGCTGAAGGGGAGTGCTCGCCGAGAAGACATGATGCCAGCCGGACGGGATGGCGCGGACCAAGGGGACGGTCCGCGCCGCGGCGGCCTTCCGGCCGGCATCATGGCAGGTCGGCCATATGGCCCGGCATGGCATCCGTGAAGGACGGCCGCACAGGTCGTCAGACGGACCATGCAGGAGACGGCCATGCCGCGACGATTCCCGCGCAAGGCCCGGCACAAGTCGGGACGGGCCCACGCGCCGCCCACATCCAACAGGAAACAAACCAAGGAACATACGAAAGCCCGCACATCATGAGCACACCATTGACCACGCAGCAGGCCGTTGACCTCTACACCACCATGCGCAAGATCCGCCGGTTCGAGGAAACCGTCAAGGCGCACATCGGCAAGGAGATCGTCGGACCCGCCCACCTGTACATCGGCGAGGAGGCCGTCGCCACCGGCGTATGCAGCAACCTCACCCACCACGATTACGTGACCAGCACCCACCGCGGCCACGGCCACACCCTCGCCAAAGGCGCCCGCGTCGACCGTTCGCTCGCCGAGCTCTACGGCCGCGCCACCGGATACTGCAAGGGCAAGGGCGGCTCCATGCATCTCGCAGACTTCAGCGTCGGCATGCTGGGCGCGAACGGCGTGGTCGGCGGCGGCTTCAACATCGCCACCGGCGCGGCGCTCGCCATCAAGCAGCGGCACGGCAGCGACGTGGCCGTGTGCTTCTTCGGCGACGGCGCATCTAGCCGAGGCACCTTCCACGAGGCCGTGAACCTCGCCGCCAGCTGGAAACTGCCGGTCATCTACGTGTGCGAGAACAACGCGTGGGCATCCACCACCCGCTTCGACGACATCAAGAACGTGGACTACCTGTCGGAACGCGCTCAGGGATACGGCATCCCCGGTGTCACCGTCGACGGCAACGACGTCGAATCCGTGCGAGACGCCTCCGCCAAGCTCATCGACCGCGCCCGCCGCGGCGACGGCCCCTCCATCCTGGAATGCAAGACCTACCGGCGCGACGGCCACTTCATCACCGACCCGCAGAAGTACCGTTCCCAGGAGGAGGTCGAGGAGTGGAAACTCTACAACGACCCGATTGACCGGTTCCGGCGCAAGATCATGCTCGAAGGCGTCGTCGCGCAGAACGACCTCGACGCCGCGGAGGAGCGGCTCGACCAGGAGTTCGCACAGGCTCTGGAATTTGCGGTAAACAGTCCATTCCCCAAGGCCGAGGACGCCTTGGACGACGTATTCAGCGGTGAGGTGAACTTGTATGAGTGAGCGAATCATCACATTCGGCGAGGCGACTCGCGAGGCCATGCTCGAAGAGATGCGAGCCGACGAACGTGTGTTCGTCTACGGCGAGGACATCGCCAAGCAGGGCGGCATCTTCGGCCAGTTCGCCGGCATGAAGGACGAATTCCCCGAGCGCGTGCTTGACACGCCGATCTCCGAGACGGCGCTCGTCGGCGCGGGCGTCGGCGCGGCCATCGCCGGCGCCAAGCCGGTCATCGACCTGCATTTCGCGGATTTCATCGGCATCGCCATGGACGAGGTGCTCAACCAGATGGCCAAGGCGCACTACATGTTCGGCGGACAGGCCACCATGTCGCTGGTGCTGCGCGCGCCCGACGGCCTGATGAAGCACGGCGCCGCCCAGCATTCCCAGTCGCTGGAGACGTGGTTCACCAACATCCCCGGCATCCGCGTGGTCGTGCCCTCGACGCCGGCCAACGGCAAGCAGCTGCTCAAGGCGGCCATCAAGGATCCTAACCCGGTCATCTACTTCGAGAACAAGGGACTGTTCCCGGTCAAGGGCGACGTGCCCGAGGACCTGCCGCCCATCGACCTGAGCCGTGCGCAGGTCGTGCGCGAAGGCGCCGACGTGACGCTGGTCTCCTACGGTCTGATGCTCACCAAGGCGCTCACTGCCGCGGATGTTGCACGGCGCGAATACGGCGTGAGCGTGGAGGTCATCGACCTGCGGTCCATCACGCCGCTCGACATGCCGACCATCTACGCGTCGGTGAAGAAGACCGGTCATCTGGTCATCGCGCACGAGGCCATCAAGATCGGCGGCGTGGGCGGCGAGATCGCGGCGCGCGTGGCCGAGAACCATTTCGATTATCTGCGCGGGCCGGTGCTGCGCGTCGGCGCGCGGTTCACGCCGCTGCCGTTCAGCCCGGTGATGGAGGACTTCGTGCTGTCCGGCGAGAAGGAGATCCTCGACGCCGTGCTCGCGGCGGCCGGCAAGTCCGCCGTCGATGGGGCGGATGGTGCTGCGGGTCGGGCGGGTGAGGCCGCGTGAGCGATGCAACCGTCAACGCAACCGCAGCCGCAGCAGCGGAGGCTTCGGATTCCGTCGCCGCCGGCGCCCCTCTGATCTCGCTTGACCACGTCACCGTCGAATTCAGCCGCGGCAAAAACCGCTTCCGCGCCGTCGACGACGTGTCCCTGACCATCAACAAGGGCTCCATATACGGCATCATCGGTTTCTCCGGCGCCGGAAAATCGACGCTGGTGCGCACGATGAACGTCCTGCAGCGTCCGACCAGCGGCACCGTGACTTTCAGCGGAACCACCATCAGCACGCTCGGCGAGGGCCGGCTGCTACCGCTGCGCCGCAAGATTGCGATGATCTTCCAGCACTTCAACCTGATGCCATCCAGAACCGTGCTTGACAATGTCACCCTGCCGCTCATCCACGAGAAGGTATCCCGCAAGGACGCCCGCGCGAAGGCCATGCATCTGCTGGAACTCGTCGGTATCGCCGACAAGGCCAAGGCGTATCCGCGGCAGCTTTCCGGTGGCCAGCAGCAGCGCGTCGCCATCGCGCGTGCACTGATCGGCGACCCGGAGGTGCTGCTGTGCGACGAGGCGACCAGCGCGCTCGACCCGCGCACCACCCGGTCGATCCTCGCCCTGCTCAAGGACCTCAATGCACGGCTCGGCCTGACCATCGTGCTCATCACCCACCAGATGCAGGTCGTCAAGGACATCTGCACCGACCTGGCGGTCATGAGCCACGGCAAGGTCGTCGACGACGGGTCCATCCTCGACGTGTTCGACCACCCGTCCAACGAACTGACCCGCGAGTTCATCTACACGTCCGGCAACATGAACAAGGGCATCACGCTCGTCCAGGAGCACCCGCTGTTCCGCAAGGAGCGGGAGAGTGGCAGCGTGTATCTGCTGTTCTCGGTCGGCTCCGGTGCGGAGGAGACGCTGATGGCCGACATACGCGAACGGTTCGGCGTGAGAGGCAACATCATGTTCGGCAACGTGGACGTGATTCACGGCACGCCGGTCGGCATGATCCTGGTCAGTCTGGATGGTCCGGCCGAGGCGGTCAGCAAGGCGCTCGCGTATTTCCCGACGGTCGGGGTGAGCGCGACGCCGCTCGCCGACCTGCATGTGAACGAGGTGGAGGAGAACGACAATGAATGATCTGCTGGAGACATGGCTGCCGAATGTGTCGATGATCTGGCCGGAGGTCTGGGACGCGACCTACGAGACCCTGTACATGGTGATCGTCGGCGCGGTGATCGGATACGCGATAGGCCTTGTGCTCGGTCTGCTGCTGTTGCTTACCAGACGCGGCGGGCTCACGCAGAACGTGATCGTCTACAACATCCTCGACAAGATCGTCAACATCGTGCGATCCATCCCGTTCATCATCCTCATGGCCCTGCTGGTCGGCGTGACGCGAGTGATCGTCGGCACCTCCATCGGCACCGAGGCGATGATCGTGCCGATCGCGGGCGCGACCGTGCCGTTCTACGCCCGGCAGGTCGAGAACGCGCTGCTGGAGATAGATCCTGGCCTGGTCGAAGCGGCCAAGGCATCCGGCCTGGGTACGCTCGACATCATATGGCGCGTGTACCTGCGCGAAGGGCGCGTGCCGATCATCCGCGTGTCGGCGCTGTCGTTCATCAACGTGGTCGCCTTCTCCGCCATGGCTGGCGTGGTCGGTGGAGGTGGTTTGGGTAACCTCGCGATCATCCGCGGCTACAACCGGTTCCAGAGCGACGTGACGCTGGTGGCTACACTGATCATTCTCGTCATCGTGTTCGTCAGCCAGCTGATATGCAACCTGCTCGCCAAGCGGCTGCAGCACTGAGATTCGCTTCCTCCTCGGACCGCCCGAAGTCGGCTACGCCGACAGTCCTTCGCCAGCGGGGCGACGGCATGCCACCTCCCGCTGGCGGGAGATGGCGCGTAACGCCGGAGGGCGGTCCTTGCCACATGTCCCCTCTTTTCCCGTTCCTATATAACCCCCATCCCAAAGGAGCAATACCGCAATGAGCGCCGCACAAGACGACGACACCCGCGATGGCGTATGGGAGCCCCGGTTCGCGCCGGTCGCCCAGATCATCCCGCCGAACGTGTTCGCCGACATGGACGTGAAGGTCGCCGCAGCCGTGGCGTCCGGCGCCGACGTGATCGATCTGGCGAAGGGCAACCCCGACGCATACCCGGCCGAATTCATCCGCGACGTCGCCAAATCGTCGGTCGACGACCCGCTCAACGCGCGATACACGCCGTTCGATGGTAAGCCGGCGTTCCTGCAGGCCGCCGCGAACTGGTACCGCAACGTGCATGGTGTCGAACTGGACTGGCGTTCCCAGCTGTTCGCCGTGGAAGGCGCGGTCGACGGGCTCGCCGGACTGTTCGCGATTCTGATCGACCGCGGTGACGCCGTCGAGTTCGCCGACCCCTACTATCCGTCGTACCATTGCATGTCCGTCATGCACGGGGCGGAGGAGATACTGCTGCCCGCCCGCGCCGAACTCGGCTGGCTACCCGACCTGGACGCGGTGGACGAATCGGTGTGGCGCCGGCTGCGCATGCTGATACTCAACTATCCGAACAACCCCACGGGCGCGCAGGCGCCGGCGTCATTCTTCGAGCACGCGGTGGAGCTCGCCAAGCGGTACGGCTTCCTCATCGTGCATGACTTCGCATACACGGGACTCGGCGTGAGCGACCAGCAGGTCAGCTTGCTGACGGTGCCGGGCGCGTCCGACGTGTCCGTTGAAGTGGGTTCACTGTCGAAGATGTACGCGATGGCCGGGTGGAGGGCCGGGTTCGTCGCCGGAAACCGGGACGTGGTCGCACGGCTCAAGCAATACCATTATCAGATGGGTTCGATGGTCACCGGAATGATCCAGGATGCCGGCGCCGTGGCACTGAACAGCGACCAGTCGTGCGTCGACGAACTGGCCCGGCGGTATGCCGGGCGGCGCGAGATCGTCGCCGGGGGACTGCGCTCGCTCGGATTCGACGTGTTCGACTCCGCCGGCGGTATCTACGTGTGGTTCAAGGCGCCTGAGGGGTGGAGCGGGCAACGTTTCGCCGACGCGTTGCTTGACGTGGCGCAGGTGGCCGGGCTGCCGGGCACGTGCTTCGGCCGCGTCGGCAAGGATTGGGTGCGGCTCAGCCTGCTGAAGGACGAATCGCTGCTGCGCGAGGCAGTGCGGCGCATCGGCGCGGCCGAGCTGTGACGTTTTTGCTGTCTGCCAATCGCAGCGAATCGTTCTCAATAAGAAACGTGTGAGGAAAACGAACAAAACCACTCAACCGCACATTGTCCAGAACCCTTATATTCCGGGCAATATACGGTGTTCATGTTCGTTTTGCCGAGCGTGAGACTCGCACTTTTGTTATTGAGAACGATTCGCTGCAACGAATTGCGTCATCGGCGCGGCCAACGTCCACCTTGACACCAATACTGGATACTATGTCTCTAACTATCGGAATCGTTGGCCTGCCGAATGTCGGCAAGTCCACCATGTTCAACGCGCTGACGCGCAATAATGTCCTCGCCGAAAACTACCCGTTCGCCACCATCGAGCCGAACACCGGCATCGTTCCGCTGCCGGACAAGCGCCTTCCCGTGCTCGCCGAGCTGGTGCACACCGAGAAGATCGTGCCCGCGACCGTCACCTTCGTCGACATCGCCGGCATCGTCAAGGGCGCCTCCGAAGGCGAAGGCCTGGGCAACAAGTTCCTGGCCAACATCCGCGAGGCCGACGCGATCTGCGAGGTCGTGCGCGCGTTCGAGGACGACGACATCGTGCATGTCAACGGCAAGGTGGATCCGGCCGACGACATCGACACGATCAACACCGAGCTGATCCTCGCCGACATGCAGACCATCGAGAACGCGCTGCCGAAGCTCGAAAAGGACCTGCGCGGCAAGAAGATCGAGCAGGCGTACATGGACGCGGTCAAGAAGGCCAAGGAGATCCTTGAAGCCGGCGAGACCATCGACCATGCCGCCGCCGCAGGCAAGATCAACAAGGACGACATCTACGACCTGCATCTGATGACCGCCAAGCCGTTCATCTACGTGTTCAACGTGGACGATAACGAGCTCGCCAACAAGGAGTTGCAGGCCAAGCTCGCCGCATCCGTGGCGCCGGCGCCGGCCGTGTTCCTCAACGCCCAGTTCGAATCCGACCTGACCGACCTTGACGAGGCGGACGCCCGCGAGATGCTGGAGGACGCCGGGCTGTCCGAATCCGGTCTCGACCAGCTCGCCCGCGTCGGCTTCGACATCCTCGGCCTGCAGACCTTCCTGACCGCTGGAGTCAAGGAGGTGCGCGCCTGGCAAATCCACAAGGGCTGGACCGCCCCGCAGGCGGCCGGCGTCATCCACACCGATTTTGAAAGGGGCTTCATCAAGGCCGACATCGTCTCCTACGACGACTTCGTGGCCGCCGAAGGTTCCATGGTCAAGATCAAGGAGGAAGGCAAGCTCCGTCAGGAGGGACGCGACTACGTCATGCAGGACGGCGACATCGTCGAGTTCAAGTTCAATGTGAGCAAGTAGGGGGTTGCACCCCTGAGAAACGGCGGAATCCCAACGTTTCCGGTCTCCGGACACGTGCGGATTCCGCCGTTTTTCGATTACTGGGGAATGGCCGTTTTTGCCACGTATCTGGCCATTTGTGGCCCGGATAGAGTGCCAATAGAGTGCCCTTGGGGGGCGCTTGCGGCAGATGCCCGAAGGCGCTCCCGACAGGGAGGAACATCATGGCGGCCAATGGCAGACGACGTACGAGGGGATCTGGCAGCGTCGTCCATCGCGCGGACGGGACGTGAGAGTTCCGCCGCGTGAAACACGTCTCACTCGACGTTTCACGCAGCGGATAAACCTTGACCATCCATCCGGCCGAGATGTTTGATGATAACTCAACTATCCGGAATTTCCGGATAGTTGAGTTATGCGGGATCGCCCTCGTGGGCGGTTTCTGTTTCTTCTTGTTGGGTTTTGCCGCCATGCTCTCCGGCGTCCTCGCCCATTCCGGCCTCAAGGATGCCCTTCAACGATTCCGATGCCCGTATTTTCAGTGGGCGCTTCCCGGACTGGATGGCGAGGCCCGCGTCCATGAGCTCTCCCACGTACTTTCTCGCGCTTTGCTTGGATAGTCTGATATGGTATGCGGCATCGTTCAGCGTCATGGACTTGGTCGAGTCGAACATCTCCTCCTGGATCACGCCATATAGTATCGAGACCGCCTTCGCGGACAGACCGTGCTTCCGTTCGAGCTGGTCGCAGACCGCCCGGCCCTTGTCGAGCTGGTCGACTCTAACTTCGAGTTCGTCGATCAGCTCGTCCTGGGCCTTCCGGATGAATCCGAGGATGGTGTTCACGAAGAGCGTGAGTTCGCCACAGTTCAGCTTGTCCTCCGCCTCCATGAATGCCTTGTAGTAGGCGTTCTTGTTCTCCGCGATGGTGCGGGACAACGACAGCACGGTGGGCATGGTTAGGTCGTGGTTCAGGTACAGGGCCAGGAGATACCGGCCGGTTCTGCCGTTGCCGTCGTAGAACGGGTGGACGTATTCGAACAGGAAGTGCGACATGATGGCCGACTGCAGCCGGGGAATCTCGTCGGAGGTCGCTAGATGGATCATGTCGGTGAGGAGTGCGCCGATGTTGCCTTCGCCTTTGACTCCGTTGTGGATCGCGAGGCCGTGCGGGCCTTGTATTTCCACGTCGCCTTTCCGGAACAGTTCGCCGTCCGGCTTGTCGCTCTCGTTGATTCCGTCGAGCACGACCTTGTCGTAGATGTCGCGTATGTCGGCGATTCCCGCCGGCAGTGCGGAGTCCTTGTCGGTGAGGTTCAGGTACAGCTTGGCGAATTCGCTGAACCGAGCCTTGGGGTCGTCGCCGTCCTTCCTCGCCTTGTCGGCCGCTTCCACGGCTTCCTGGGTTTCCTTGCGGGTGCTGCGTACGCCTTCCATCTCGTTGGTGGCGAACAATTCCTCGCTGATGGAGTGCCGTATGTAGTCCCAGCGCATGACGCCAGGGATTTGGTTCCAGAGCCGGGATACCCGCCGTTCCGCGAGAAGTATCTTTTCCGTGAGCATGGATGTCTCGCGTGGTGTGGCGGCGAACAGTTCGCCCAGAGGGGTGACGACTCCGGTCCTGAATGTGGAGTCCGCCTCGAGCCGTTGCCGGGCAAGCTTCGCATGGTTGTTGAAGGCGTCATTGGATCTGTCGGTATGGAACGACCGCGCCAAACTTCTATATTTCATGCCCGTTGTTCCGCCTCTCTTTCCGGATTAGGCTCTTAGTTGTAGAAACTATAAGATAAGACGAGAAATAGGTCAAATAGAAGTAGCCGATGGCATAATTAATATCAATTTAATCGCGATTAGACATGAAGGACGAAGCCCCGCACGGCACCACATCCGGCTTTACGCCGGATCGTCTTCATCGCCATCGTACTTATGCTCATCCTCATGCGCCGCGAAGTCGAGATCACTGCGCCTGCAGAAACTCAGACAAACGCACCGGAGCCTTAAGGCCATTGCGAATGTCTCGGATGCGTCCGTATGTGATCGTTCCATCGCAGAGACGGTCGATTTCTCTGTTTCCGTATCCGCTGCGTCGGATTAGGGCATCGATGATCTTTACGGAGGCGTAGTCGCAAGCTTGTCGTGTGACTTTTGAAAGAACGGGGCTCTGTTCCGTCATTCTTGGCGATTGGCTCTGACGGCTTTGTGACACATCCAGCGTGTCTCGGCAGGAGAGTCGTTGTGCTGCGTTTCCGTCCGTCCCGCCTCGCTGTGTCTCACTTTGCTCCGTCAACGTCTCGGTGCCACGTCACCATTGCGGTATGAACGATTCCTCGAGTACGATTGCGGATGTGACCTCGGTCGCCGCGGTTTCGACAGCATCGTCATCGACAGCAGCGACCCCGCGTCGCCCCGCAGTGCGTCTGCGCACCCTGCGGCGCGACGATTATCCTGCGCTGATCGAGATTCTGCGGCGTACATGGTACGGCGAATGGTCAGGCGGCCAAAAAGCGGACAGCGATTGTTCCCGTCGGCTGGCGGAGGCGGACTTCCATTCATGTCTGGCGCGCTCTTCCGAGGCGACCGTCGCGGTGCTGCACGGCCGGCCGGTGGGCGTGATATTGGCGCGGGTCGACATCAATGTTCCGAAACGATTGTGCCTCCTGCCGAACCGGCACCATCGTCATATCATCAGGACATTGTTCCCGTTGCTGTTTTCGACCGCAGGCCGCTCCGGCATTGCTGAAATGCTGCGTATCAACCGTGTCGACAGACGGCTGATACGAGGGGCAAAGAACCGATACGACGCCGAGGTGACGCTCTTCCTGGTCGACGAGCGAATCCGTGGCGGGGGAGTGGGCGGCTTCCTGTTCGATGATCTGCTGGAACGGTTCCGCCGCGTTGGCGTCCGGCGGTACTATCTGTTTACCGACACCGGCTGCAATGTCGGTTTTTATACGCGTCGCGGCCTGACGCACAGGCGCGAGGAGAAGGTCGAATGGGATGACGGCGGCTCGACCGTTTTTTATCTTGAGGAAGGAACGGTATAGGCAGACCGCCGTATGAGGCCTGCGAGCCGGACGCTCACAGGCTGACTATGTCCGCGCCGAACGGCCAGAGCGCCAGTTTCGCCATCTTGAACGACTGGATGCCGAACGAGATGCCGATGATCGTGATGCAGTTCAGCAGGCCGGCGCCCACGTAACTGAGCGCCATCCAAAAGCCGACGAGCACGACCCAGATGATGTTGGCCAGCGTCGAGCCGACACCGCCGCCGTAGCGGACGGTTTTGCCGAACGGCGTCAGAGTGAGCCCCGCCATCTTGAATGCCTGGAGGCCCAGCGGAATGCCGATGATCGTCACGCACAGCACGAGCCCGATCAGCGCCCAGCCGATGGCGATGATCAGACCGCCTAGGATAATCCACAGAATATTGCTGATAACTCTCATTCTTCCTGTCCTCGATTGTCTCCGATTGTTGTCGTGCGGTGCGCGGATGACGTGACTGGTGAATGATCTGCCGCGCATCATCGCACTGGTTTCATTGTGGCATATTGTCAACAGGATGGCTCTCTGACAAGTGCCTGTATGACCGGTTCTTCACACAAGACGTAGCCGTCGGTATGTCGGAAATACTGCTCGGCCGATTCCGCCGGTCGGAGTGAGTTCAATCACATTACGCTGATAAAAGACCGAAAACCCTTGTGCATGGGGCGCATCACCGATAGTGTCGCGTGATATGGGAACCCAGACTACGAATACAGCGTCACAATCCACGACCAATGCGCAGGGGAACGGTAGCCTTCCGCTGCCTCAGTCAGATCGTGATGTGGAGCATCTGCAGGGACACTGGCTGCTCGCCCGCATCGGTAAGCGCGTTCTGCGCCCTGGCGGCAAGAAGCTGACCGGGCGCATGCTGGCGAAAACCGAGTTGGAAGGCAAGGACGTCGTCGAATTCGCGCCCGGCCTTGGCCGTACCACGCAGCTCATTCTTGAGCGCAAGCCGAAAAGCTATCGCGGCGTCGACCGCGACCCGCAGGTGGTGGACATCATCACCAAGCTGACGGCCGAGAATGCACCGTCCATTCCGACGAGCTGCGCTCTGCACGACGCAGCAGACACGGGGTTGGAATCCGAAAGCGCCGACGCCGTGATCGGTGAGGCGATGCTCACCATGCAGACTGAGCGCGGCAAGCGGGCCATCATCGCAGAAGCCTACCGTCTGCTGCGCGCTGGCGGCACCTATTCGATTCACGAGCTTGGGCTGCAGCCGGACGATCTGCCTGAGCCGGTCAAGGACGAGGTGCGCAAGGCACTCGCCCGCAGCATCAAGGTCAACGCCCGTCCTCTCACCGAGAAAGAGTGGCGCGAGCTGCTGGAATCCGAGGGCTTTGAAGTGCTGTGGAGCGGCAAGGAGCCGATGGCGCTGCTGGATATGCGCCGCAATCTCGCCGATGAGGGGCTTGGCGGCGTGCTGCGCATCCTGCGTAATATGTTGGGAAACAAGGACATCCGCGCCCGCGTGATGAACATGAAATCCACGTTCCACAAGTACAGCAAGGAGCTCAACGGCATTGCGTTCGTGGTGCGCAAGCCCGCGAAGTGACGATGCGCCGGCCGACAGCCGGGCGGATGATTCCGCCGGCGGCCGTGCTGGCAGATAATGATGGTGGATGGTGTCGGAAGATCAGCCGCGGTTCGATGCCCGGTACGGCGTCCGACATTGATATGCACTGATATACGTGGATGCGCGTCCGCGCAGCAATATGCGGCGCGAACGCGCAACAAAAAGATACGGCAACGTAACGAAGGAGAACATCATGGCAGATGAGAACGAACAGCAGTCCGCATGTGAGGCGGGACGTGACGAGCAGCACTGCAAGTGCCGTCAGCGCAGGGCCGCGGCCGAGGCAGCCGCAGAGAACGCTTCGGCCGCTCAGCAGCCGGCCGCCCACCATTGCACGTGCAAGCACGACGGCGCCGCGGAAGCCGGCGAAGGCGAAGCGCACCATTGCAAGTGCAAGCACGGTGATGCCGAGGAAGCCGGTGATGAGCAGCCCAAGCACTGCGCGTGCAAGCACGATGCCGAAGGCCACGCCATTTCCACGGAACCACACCTGGGCTATGTGGCCGATCTTGCATCGCTGATCGAGATCCAGCCGGAATCCACCGTCTCGCGCGTGGTGATGCGTGAGGACGGCCTGCGTGTCGTGCTGTTCGGTTTCGACAAGGATCAGGCGCTGAGCGAGCATACGGCCGCCATGCCGGTGACCATTCAGGTGCTTGAGGGCAAACTGCGCGTCGGCGGCGAAGGCCGCGAGGTCGAACTCGTACCCGGCGGCGTCGTCTACCTGAGCGCCCGCCTGCCGCACACCGTCTACGCCGTCGAACCCAGCAAGATGCTCCTGTCGATGTTCGACAACCGCGGCTGAGGATAATTCGGGCCACCTGTATTATTGCGTAGCCGCTTGCCGCTCCGATTACATCGTCGGAGCGGCAAGCGGCATAGTGGTGAGATGACCGTGATACGCAATGGGCGGCGTCGAATTTCCGGCAAATCAGAAATCAAATTGACGCATGAATCTCATACGAGGCATAATCGGGACAATCGTCTATAGGGATTGAGAAGGAATGCGTTTTTCCGTCAAAAATCGAATCGATAGGCTGGCCATCCCCGTAGATGATGTCGCCTTTCTTGTTGCGTAGCACGACTGTCACATACGCCCCATTTAGAATGGAATCGTAGCCGGTGTTTTTGGCTTTGATCTCTCCATTGAATAAGGTATTGCTAAAACTATCATGCGACACCGAGAGATTTGACGTTGTGAAGGTGACAACACCATGCGATTGCCGGATATCGGTGCCGCCACGTTGGTTTATGGAGAATTCCACACTTTCCGGAGTTTCGCTTCCGGGGCCATTGCCAGCTTGTCCGACAAGATATATGGTCTGCTTCGGGAACGATACTGCCCTGAGGTTATCCTCAGCGAACAGTATCGAGCCGTCTTTCGCGCGCCCGGTGATGCTAATCGCAGGAAACTCGACCTGCAAGGTGCTACTGGTGTTCTTTACCGCGACGGCATAATGGATATAGCCGGCACTGTCCGCCGACCACCCTGATTCCGTGATTTTCAGCGGGTTCTCCGTTGTATCGCTCTGCGTATTGTCAGTGCTGTTTCCATCCGTTGTCTGCCCGTTCGCGGAGCCGTTGAACTGATTGCTGTCGTTTGTGCCATCCTTGCCTGGCTGTTGTGCGTCTGACGTATTGCTGTGAGATGATGACGTAGTGCTGCTGTTCGGCGTGGACTGTTTGCCGGTTTTGAACACATTGCCGAGAACCAGCATGCCGGCTATGAGCGTGGCGATCAGAATCGCAGAGATGGCACCGATGATAATCGCCTTGCGCTTGGAGCGCTTCCGGGCCGATTGCGGCGCGACGTTCACGATGGCGGGCCTGGCGATGTTCTCATTTTGCTGTGCAGGCTGTCCCAGTATCGCGCGGCGCAGTTCGTCGGCGCTTTGAATACGGGCGCTCGGTTCGAATGAGCACGCCCGGTCGATGACCGACTTCAGCTGGGATGGCACCACATGGGGGTCGGCGAGCAGCTGGCCGTATCGCTTGTCGTCAGGGTAGACGCCGGTCAGCATGTATCCAAGCAGCCGTCCCAGCGAGTACACGTCCGATCGGGCGTCGGTCTGTGCGAACCCGAACTGCTCTGGGGAAGCGAAGCCGTAGGTGCCCAATGCCTTGGTGTCGTGCGTCGCATTCGCCGCGACGGTCCTGGCGATGCCGAAGTCGACCAGATGCGCTCCGTCGTCGGCGACAATCACGTTGGATGGGGTGATGTCCCGATGGATGATGCCATGCCGGTGCAGCTCGGTCACGGCATCGCACAGTTGGCAGATCAGTTGTGCCGCAGTGCGCTCAGGAAGTTTTTCCTGTTGCTGGACGACGTGCTCCAGAGGCTGCCCCGATACGTAGTCATACACCACCACGAAATGATCGGGCAACTCGTATGTTGCCTCGACGTGTGGCAGGCGTGGGTTCGTGCAGGCGCTGAGAGCCGCCCATACGTTGCGTTGGGCCAGCTGGGATGGGATCTTCTTGCGCACGAACGGGCCGATGCCGTCGATGCTGACCAGTTCGGTGACGCCGCCCTGACCGCGAGCGAGCGTGCGCTCGATGCGGTAGGTGTCGTCGATCCCCATCGCGTGCGCGGTCTGCTTATCGTCCATCTTGCTCCCCAGTCCTGGTCGTTACCCGCTATCCTAACCCGTTCCCGATCGACATGCTCTATGGCCTAAGATTCCGCCCCCGCTGGCGGAGACAAGCGCACGAGTGATGTGCTAAGAATCTCGCCCCCGCTGGCGGGGACTCCCGCGAAGCGGGTGGGGGCGTCGCCGGCTACCTCCCCGCACTAGTCCTTCGGCACCAAGGTATCCTCGCCCATCCGATACAGTTCATCGTCGGTAGCGGGAAGGTCCCGGCCGTTCTGAATGCACCAGATGATGATTGCGTCGCGCCGCTGCTTGCAGTAGAGCTCGCTCACGCCGGCAAGCCGCAGCAGCCGCTGGGTCTCGCGCAGGTCGCACCCGAGCCCGAACGCGAGTCTGATGGCGTTGTTCCTTCCCGGCCGGGATTTGCCGGCGAAAATATCGTAGATGAACGTCTGATTCATGCCTGTTTTTTCTGCGAGAGGGTTGCGCTTGATTCCGCTTCTGTCGAGCAGTTCGTTCAGATAATCGGGCAACGCACGATCTGTGATGTGCTCCTCGTCGAGATACGTTTCGATCTTGGCACTGTGAAGCAGCCGGTCAAGCAGCTCTTCGGTCAGATGCTCTTCGGGGGTGTCTGCCATGTTGCGCTCCTCTTGCTATGTCGTGTGATTCTGATGATTCAGCGTAGCGAGACTCGCCCGGCGAAACGCCGGAGAAAAATTCAGTTGGCAACTGATGCGGGGCCATGTCGCCATCCTGAAAATTGACGTTGCCACTGCCGTAAGGGCACGTGGCGGAAAGGATGGATTCAACTCAGATTGACTAGCTAAACTAATTACATAATGCTAATTTGCGTACATATTCACAGCGACATACACTAGTTGATGAGTACAGCGACATCAAGTGGCTGACGAGAGAAGGATGTGACAATGAACGAACGCAGCCGGTTTGCCATCGAGGTCGGACTGGCGGTCACGCTCGCATGTCTCGCCGTTTGCGCGCTGGCGATGTCGCTGGCAAAGAAAGAGGAAGAAGAAAATCATGACAAACGATAGTCAACAGCCGGCACCCTTCCCCGCCGGCGGCAATCAGCCAACGACTTCGGGCAGTAATGATGCGCCCACCCAATTCATTCCTCCGACCGAACAGTTTGTGCCGCCGACGCAGACAATGCCGCCAGTTCAAGATGTTCCCGCCCAGACTCCGTCGTACAACGATCGTGTGTATGCGACCAGTCTGCAGCAGGTAATGCAGGCCGTCCACGACCAGCTGTCCACCAGCGCCACGTTCACCGTGGATGAAGAGAACGTCGCTGAGGGAACGGTGACATTCCACTCATATGACGGAGCTCAATTCACGCTGAAAGCCAGCGCTCAGGGTGCTGACGGGACGGCCATCAAACTGGACGTGACCGGTGATGATGGTGGCACTCGGACCGCTGAATTCCTGTCTGTTCTTGATCCGGCACTTGCTCTGCCCACAGCGGCACCCGCCGATGCGGCGAATGCCCCGAAGAAGGAGAACAAGGCCTGGAAGATTTGGAAGATTTTGAATAATCCTCAGTTCACCGGCGCTTCCGGTAACCGCTCTAAACTCGCCATTGCAGCACTTGTATACAGCATCCTGATGGTGCTGAGCACGTTCGCGCCGGCGGCATTGGAATGGGGAATGTTGTTCTCCATGGCGTTCGTATCCTTGTTGCTGACATTTGCTGCGTTGTATGTAACACGTCCCGGCGGCAAGGTGACTGGTCAGCTGTTTGCTTGGATTGCCGCAGTACTTACAGTGTTGGGTTTTGTCATTGGCAGTGTAGGCATTGTTGTCTCCGGAGCTCGCAAAAAGGCCGTTCCGGCCGCCGCACTGGAAATTGAGTGCAAAGCTTTCTCTTGGCCAAAAACCAATATCGGAACCAAACTTCCAACCCCGGAATCTACGACTGGTGGCAATTTCATTGGAGATGATGACATGCTCTCTATTGATGTGTGTGATACCAATGATGAACAGGATGCCGCGTATATTGATGCTGTTCTTGAGAAGGGCTTCACTGTAGATTACAGTCGCAGTGACGGATGGTTTAGCGGTGAGACCAAGGATGGCTATTCCGTAACGATTTCACGTGATGAGTCGAATAAGAACATCATGTCGATAAGCCTGTACGGTCCTGATGATTCATCTACATCAGATACCAGCACAAGCTCTGATACATCTGCGAGTAATTCAAGCAGCAGTGCAGGCACCATGACGAAAGAGGATACGGAAAAACCGAGGACAAGAAATCCACTTCCAGCGACTTCAAATCCACGATGGATAGTTACGAGGCATTCGTTGACAAGTACGTCGCATTCATGGAGAAATACAAGAGCTCCGGCGACCCGGTCAGCATGCTCAGTGATTACAGCGCCATGATGGACGAACTCAACACATATAGCACCAAGATAGATTCCATCGATTCCGGCTCGCTCGGCGCCAGCGACCTCGCGTACTACAACGAGGTCATGGCTCGATGCACGCAGAAACTTGCGTCCATCAGCCAGTGACGCGGTATTCGGCACTCCGCCAATCCACATAAGGAAGAAGGACAAGCAATGGGTTTTCTCGATCAGATCCAAAACAAGCAACAGACGTTCAGCAAGGCCATACCCGGCACGGAGGCGCTGGCCGGTACGTTGAAGGACACGTTCGGCGCGTTTCGCAACGGGCTTGGCGTCGCCGAGACGCGGTCGTCGGGAACCTGTGAGGGATGCGGCGCGCCGCTGTCCGGCCATAAGCGCGAGATGGTTCGCTGCGAATACTGCAATCGCGAGACGCAGCTGAACTAACCGACCGAACCTGTGCGCTGGGCGGATGCGCCGTCATGCAGGCAACACGCATGGCGGCGCATCCGCGCTTGCGCGAGAAGACGAGGAGAAAGCACATGGCAATCATCAAGGCGTTCGCGGGCGCGCTCGGCGGAACGTTCGCGGATCTATGGAAAGACATCATCACTGCCGGTCGGTTCGACGAGTATGTAGTGGTCGCACCGGGAGTCCCAAGAGGCACGAACAACGGACGCGGGTCGAACGAGCACGGTTCCGAAGGCGTCATCAGCAACGGTTCCCACATTTATGTGCCCGAAAACACGGCGGCCTTCATCTTCTCCGAATCCGGCATCGAGAACGTGATTACCGAGCCGGGCGGTTACGAGTACCGCGACGGCGAGAAAAGCGTGCTCGCCGGTGACGGCATCGGATCGCTGTTCAGTTCGGTCGCCAGTCGATTCACATTCGGCGGGCAGCCGGTGGAGACGAAGTATGTGGCGTTCGTCAACCTGCGTGAGATCCGCGGCATTAAGTTCGGCACTCCAGCGCCGCTGGTCTACAATGACAAATTCTATGGCGTGGATTTGGAGATACGGGCGCGGGGCACGATGTCACTGAAAGTCACCGACCCGGTTCGCTTCGTGCGCAATTACGTTCCCGCCAACGTAACGTCGTACGCGTTCGACAATCCCAAGGTTAGGGAACAGATTCTTTCCGAATTCGTTCAGTCGTTCATCGTCGCCATCAACTCGTTGTCCGATCAGTATCGAATTTCGCAGCTGCCGGCCCATGCGAACGATATCGCCACACGCGTGCGCAACGATGAGACGAATGCGGGGACGTGGAGGAATCGCTTCGGATTCGAGGTGTCCGGCGTCGGCATCGAGAGCATCGAGTTCGATGAGGAGTCTCGTCAGCTCGTGCGCCAATTCGCTTCGAACAAGATGAATGTCTTTGCGTACGAGGGCGTCTCGCAGACGGCCGGCAACATGGCCGCGCAGCAGCAGATCGCCCAAGGCATCCAGAACAACGGTTTCGGTGATGGCGGCGGCATGCTCCTCGGCATGAACATGGCTCAGGCCATCAATCCGATGACCGCGGCGCCGGCAGCGCCGATGCCGATGGCCGCGCAACCGCAACCGCAGCATCCGCAGCCTCAAGCCGCACTTGCAGCCGAAAGCACGGGCGGTGCCGATACGGCAACCTCCGGAGCCGGCGCGGCAGCGCCCTCGCACGCCGCCTCCATGAGCGTCGCAGAACAGGTGGAAACGTTGAAGAAGCTCAAGGAACTCGTCGACATCGGCATCCTCTCCCAAGAGGAGTTCGACATGAAGAAGCATGAAGTCCTAGGCCTGTAACGTTTTTTCTGCCGTAACGAATCGTCAAATCTCCCGGTGCATGAAGAGCCTTGCCTTCATATGCCGGGAGATTTATATTTCTCTGTTCAAACGCGCCGTTACATGATGCAGTCGCAGCCGCGCTGATGCGCGAAGAGAATCCCGGACTTTTCCGGAAGTTGATCGAGATGAGGCATTGTTCGTGGCGGCGGAAATAGACACGAATCGTCATGCCGAATCAGTACGACTGTCGATGATCGGCCTTGTCGCGGTCTGCAGCGCGGTCCGCTCTGTCAACGTCTGCCGTTTTTGCCGGGCTTGCCGTTGGGAAACAGCAGATAGGTGAGAACGCCGGCGGCGGTGCCGCTGGCCAGAGCCGCGGTGATGACGGCAAGTGCCTGCATGGCCGTGCTCAGCGGTCGTTCCTTGTTTTTGCGTGCCCGTCTGCCGGCAGTCGGCTTGGACGCCGGTGCGACCGGCCGTGCATCGTCTGCTTCGCTGGGAGCGTCAGGCTCGGTAGCGCTGTTTGCTTTGGTATTGTCGGCCGTCCCAAGCTCCTTGATGCGCAGTTCAATCGGATCGTCAACAAGGGTCTTGATGATCTTCGCCAGTTCGCGGTTGCCGCATTCGGCGATTTCGGCGCTGAACACGGTGCGCAGGGCGAGGTACTGCAATTTGGTCATGGGACTTCGGCCGGTCTCCAGATTGGAGATGGTCTGCCGTGCGACTCCTAGCTCGTTGGCCAACTGCTGGGTGGTCCATCCCGCCACTTTGCGAAGCGCCCCCAGATTCTCCTGAAACTGGCTGATCCACAACTGTTCGATTTCCGACGTCGCCAATGCGCACCTCCTTTCGCACAGTCACTAGTGTACGTTACGAATGACTGAAGCGTATACCGGTCGTGTGACGTACGGTCTATGTGGCTCATCGGTCCACGCCGTCCTATGCTTGGAACATGGAGTCAGCCTGCTCCCGATTGTGCCGGGGCATCCGCCTGATCGTGGCGGGCAAGGCGACTGTTCAATGACAAGGAAGGCTGTGGAATGCGCATCAGCGACGAGGAGTTCGAGCACGAGGTCGAAGCGGCCATCGACAGTCTTCCGGACCGGTTCAAACGCGCGCTGGACAATGTCGGTATCGCGGTCGCCGACGAGCCGAACGAGCGTGAGCGGGCGACGATGCAGCGCCAGTGCGATGAGCTGCTCGGCCTATACGAAGGTGTGCCAATCACGCGGCGCTTCACCGGATACAGTGGCGTCATGCCCGATATCATCACCATATACAAGGGCCCGCACGAGCGCGTCTGCGCCACGCGCGACGACCTGCGCCGGCAGATTCGCAAGACAGTGCTGCATGAGCTCGGCCATTATTTCGGTTTTGACGACGATTATCTGCACGCGCACGGCTACTGAGGACATCCGATCCGCCGATTTGTACGGTATATGAACTTTGGGGGGTTGATTCGGGGCTCTCCGAACATCTATCTGCGTTTCAAGGGGTTGCCAAAACACGATATGCAGGGTATTCGAAGCTGTATGTTGCTGGAATCATGCGGTTTTGGGAGCGTTTATACTTGAGCACCACCCCCTCGAAACGCAGATAGATGTTTTGACGCATCCGAATCAACCCCTCGAAACGAAGATAGCCTCTGGATTTGTCGGCTGTTGGCGTTTTTCAGCGTGATTTCTTCTCCGATGCGCACTGATGCCGATATGGGGCGCCCGCATCGCGAAGGAGCGCGGACGATTCTGTTGATTGTATGCGCGTTACGTGCGGATACGGGATAACCGGCAATCGGGCGAATCCTGTCTGATAGGGTGAACCACTATCGGGGGATGTTAGGTTCCGATGAAAGGAATTCATTATGCAGCAGATTCAGTACGTTTGCGTTAAATGCGGATGCCGGTCATACGACAGCGACCAGTTCCAGGCGACCGGCGGCGATTTCGCCAAACTGTTCAACGTGCAGAACAAGAAGTTCGTCACCATCTCCTGCCGCCAGTGCGGATACACCGAGTTGTATCGCGCGCAGACCGGCACCGGCATGAACGTCCTCGACTTCCTCGTCGGCTGACGTCATGACGGCATAGGGGACCTCCCGCATCCCGGCCCGATCGGGGACCGGCACATGACGGGAGGCCTGATCAGGCTGATATCATCAAACAACCACCATACTCACCGGCAAAGGAGACTGACCTCGCACATGCAGTTCGTGCACGCCGTGTTGTCCTTGCATATTGCTCAAAACTCGCAGATCTCTCAAACATCACAGACCGTGCGGTCCGGATTCGACCAGTTCGTCCTGTGGTATGGCAATCTGCCGCAGCTGGCTCAAACCGCGATCACCGTCGTCGTCGGCGCGATTGTCGCCTATCTGGTGTTCAAGATCGTCGCCCATCTTGTCAAAGGTCTGGTGACGGCGGTCATCGCCGCGATTCTGGCATTCCTGATCAGTACGGTTCCGGGTAATCTGCTGCTGTCCAGCGCGTTTGACCGCATTCAGCAGGAAGTCACCACGCATCTGCCGTCCGGCATCAAGGACCAGTTGGGCTGAGTGTGTGGTGTGCTTTGTGACGCGTCACATTGTCGATTTCGGCGATATGACGCGATGACCGTCATTATTCGTCAGATGATGATGCCGTTGACGTGATCGATTTCGTGTTGGATGATTTGCGCGGTGAATCCGTCGAAGGCAGTCGTGTATTCGCGCCCGCTGCGAGCCTGATAGGTGACGGTGATGCTCTGGTAGCGTGTTGCCGGACGTTCGCCATCCAGTGACAGACATCCTTCGGCGGTATCGAATGGGTCGCTCCCAGCAATGATGCGCGGGTTGAACATGATTGCGTTGCGGTTGTTTTCCTTGTCTTGGAACACGATGATCCGCTTTGCCACGCCTATCATGTTCGCGGCCATGCCCACACATTCGCCGCGATGCGCCGACAGCGTGTCACGCAGGTCGGTCGCGGTGGCGCGGTCCTCGTCGTTCGACGGGTCGGCAGGGGCCGATGCCTGCGACAGAAAAGCGACGGAGGTCATGATCGGTTGTTGCATTGATACTCCCGTGTCGTCGGTGGATGCCGGTGTTGCGGCGCCGGATTCGATGTCGAGTTATATGGTACGCCATGCAATCCCGCAGCCTCCATTCCGCGCGTAGTCCCATTGGCTGACTTTCCCGCGGGACTATGAGCGGATATCCGTGCCGCGGCGTGACCCTTCATCCGGAGAAAGTCCCATGTGACGACCTTGAGATGGGACTTTGGCGGGATGAGATGATGAAATGGAGTGGGGGCGGATGCGCGATGGTGTGACTGCCGGCGCCCGTGCGACTACCATGGGTGACGGAACATGACATTGAAACGTGATTCGCCGGCCGCTCTGAAGCCGGTGGCGAACGCAAAACACGAACACACAAGAGGGGAGTGAGTGCGATGAGGATCGAACATGCGGTGGCCAGTCTGCCGGCCAATGGAAGCGGCCCGGTGTTCTTGCTGTTGCACGGCTGGGGGTCGAACGAGCATGACCTTCCGGGATTGCTGGATTATTGTGCGCCCGGCGCCGATTACGCGTCGTTGCGTGCGCCGATTTCGTACGGCCCGGGCTACACGTGGTTCGGCTCATGGGATTACGAAGGCGTCCCGACCGGCGAATCGCTCGATCGGCAATCACGCCAAGCCGGCGAGGCCATCGACGCATGGGTGGCCGACAGCATCGCCCCGGAGCGCCCCATCGTGGTCATGGGCTTCTCCCAAGGCGGTCTACTCGCCGGCGAGATGCTGCGCGTCAACCCGAAACGGTACGCCGCCGCAGTCAGTTTCTCCGGGTTCCTCGCACATGGCGAGTTGCCTGGCGACGACGAGCTTGCGCGACTGAAGCCGCCAATGTTCTACGGCCACGGCTCTGCGGACGACATCTTCCCCAAGTCCGAACTCGACGCGATGAGCGCGTTCTATGCCTCGCACACCACGCTCACCGAGAAAATCTACCCCGGCATGACGCACAGCATCAACATGCCGGAGCTGCGTGACGTCGCCGCGTTCTTGGAACGCAACGGTTTCGTACGGCCTCGCATCTGGTGACGATAGCCCCATCACCCCACGAACTTCAAGGTCAGCGGAACCGTCTCCGCGAGTTTGTCTCCGCTTGAGCGTTCGCTGGTCGGATACGTGATTTCGATGGCCGCGATCTTCCCTCCGGTGACGACTTCGCGGATATACGTGATGGTTCCGTTCTGCTCATAGCTGAGGTACACCGATTGGCCGGCCACCTGCGCGAGCGATATGTTCGCGTTGCCGCCGAGATTCTCCTTGAGCCAGTCGAGCTCCTCCTGCGGGGAGTGAGACAGCGCGTTGTTGCTGCCCCACACGCTGATCTGCGTGGAGCCGGACGTCGCGTCGAACTTGCGACCGTCGCCGTTGTCGGACTCCTGCTGCCACTTGTAACCGGCAGGCACGTCGACACGGTATGAGAACCGCGCGTTCGTGTAGGTTCTCGCACCGGATTGCGATGACTGGGATTGCGATGAGTCATCGGATTCAGTGGTATCATCGCCGTTGCCGTCGGAAGAGATGCCGTCGTCAGGCGACGAGTCGGAGCCGTCTCCCTGCCGCCCGCCGGATACGGTGGCCTCCTTGAACTGGCTGAAATCGACCGGCTGCTCGACCAGATAGTACACGTTGTGGGCGTTGGGCGCCTTCTTGAACGGCTGCATGTTGGTGCCGGGCGCGTACGGGTTGGGCTTCCGGTGGAAGGCGTCATTCGTCGCCTTGATTTCCGGGTATGCGGAGTTGTCGCGGCGGATGAGATACGGGCGGTCCGCATAGGGCTTGTACGTAGTCGAGCCGTCGAAATATCCGTTGGATTCCAGCTGGTCGAGGTTGGCTCCGACCGGCATCACCACGAAGAAATCACGAGCCACGTATTTGAGATATTTTTCGCTCATGGCCTGTTCGGCGGTTCCATCCGAGCCATCCTCGACTTGTTTCTCCGATGTGCCGTCACAGTATGTCGGCCCGTCGCCCACGTAAGACGTGGTGCCGCATACGGGCAGTCCGAAGCCTGCGTACAGCTCCATGGCGCCGGTATCGCCCTGGATCAGGAAGTCCTTCATTGCGTTGTAGTAGCCGCCGGAGGACGGGTTGCAGCCGCTGATGTCCTGCGAATACGTGCAGAGGGTCAGCTGGTCGAAGAAATCCGAGGAACCTTTGCCGTCGAGCACCAGACCACTCGGGTTTGGATCGGTCTGACCGGGTTCCAATGTCAGGCAGCTGCCGCCATCGGTGCAATACTTCCCTGCCAGAGCCACGGTGTTCGTCATGAACTTGTCCGATCCCCTGTCGGGAATGGACGTGCCGACCACGTCGTAGCGTTTGCTGGCATCCACGCCGTAATACAGGGTCACGTTGGTCTCGCTGGTCCGCACGCCGATGCCGGGATCGGCTCGGACGATCTTGCCGAGATTCTTTCGGCTGGAGAAACGCGGCTTGAGCGTGACGTCGAAGCCCTGTTGCTGGAGCTTTGTTTTCGCCTCGTCCTTGTCCATTCCGGCGATTTCGACGGGTATGCCGTCACCTGTGATCCCGACTCCGATATGGATGCCGTCGTCGGTGTCGCGCACCGGCTCACCGTCCGCGGGCATGGTGACGGCGACTTTGCCGGGATGCTCCGAGACGACTTCGTGCTCGACGACTTTGACGCCCATTTTCAGTAGCGCGGTTTCGGCCTTGCTCGGTTCAGAGCCGACTGTGCCTTCGGGTACACCGGGTCCCATCGATTCGATGACCGTCACCGTCGTGCCCTTGGGCAGACGGTCGCCCGCCTTGACTCCTACCAGACCGAGGCACTTGCCCTTGCCCAGGGCGTTGAACATCTGCTTCTTCTTGACGAGAAAGCCTTTGGTCTCCAGCTCACGTGACACTTCGGCTGCCGTGCGGTATCGGACCGTCGGCACGGTGCGCGGGCCGATCCATTCCAGTTTCCTCGCGGCGAGACCGAACCCGGTTCCAGCGAGAACCACCAGTACGGCGATGATCGCCGCGATGAGTTTCATGCGTGGGCGCTTGGCGGACGGCTGCGCGGCGGCGGATCCGGTGGGATTGGCCGGTGGCGTGGCGGAGTTTCCGGCGGGGACGGTCGGAGGTGTGCCGGCATCGCCCGCATTCGCTGCGAATGCGGCAAAACCATCGTCGGATGCCGTCTCGGATGCTCTCGGAGGCGATGGAACCGGTGGCTGCGCCGCCATGTTGCCATAGCCCGACACGGGTATCGGAGCGGTCGGTATCGCAGGAGCACCCGGCGCTCCAGCGGCGGATTGCCGCGGAGCGCCACACTGGAAGCAGAACCGACTGCCCTCGTCATATGGGGCACCACAATGCGGACAATATTCCATGATCTCCCACCTCTCTCGCAGCGTTGCTATAAACACCATGATATTCCAGTGCGGCCCGTAGCGGAACCATAGTTCGGCGAGTCGCGCCGTTGCGCCAGTCGGCGTCTGGCGGCATAAAAGAACTCCGCTGATTCGGTGTGGATGTCAGCGGAGTCTGCGGGTTGTGCGGATTAGTGTTGCGGCGGCAGTGGCATGGGACGCATTGTGTTCGGCGTTCCTCCAGCCGGATTCTGTGGTTGCGCGCTATATGGCACGGCAGACTGCTGATACGCCGCTCCGGCGTCCGGCGCGGCTCCGTAGTTTTGCGCCGGCATGCCACCGTACGCGACTGCGGGCGGATTCGCCGGAGCCGGACTGGCGAATGCCGCCCTGCGCGCATGGCTGCGATTCACCACGGAAACGATGGCTCCCACGAACATGAACAACGTTCCCGCGATGATCGCATACATCCCATACGACGGAACGAGTGAAAAGGACAGGTCATTGGCGAGATTCAGCCCAGGCTGAGATGCCGTCGAGCGTACGACATCCATCTCGTGGGAGGCGGAGACGAGAATGAAGATGAGTATTCCCGCGTACAAAGCGCATAAGAGCAGGTTGAGGATGGAGAACGTCAGCGTGGCGGCGTGCAGACGAAGCAGCGCGAACAACAGGATGAACGCCGACAGCACGAGGAACGCCCAGAACGGGAATGTGCGATCGTTGAACAGCGATGCGCTGATCGAGCTGTCCCCGTCATAGTATTTGAGGAGCTCTTCGCTGGACATGTTGTTGAGCATCTGCTTGATCGCCGCGCTGTCGCCGCTGACGGCCATATACGGCAAAAAGCATCCCGCCACGGTGATCGGTTGCGGGGCTCGGCAAAATGTTGCATGGTGTCAAAAGACTGACGGGAGGGGTCTACGCGACCTCAGGGCGGATGGAAAATCCGGTGGCCGACGCACGCCGGCATGGCGTTCTGCCGCCGTTTCCGTGCGGGTAAAAGGCACGGTTGAGCGGCGCGGTTAAGATATGGCAAACAACAGGATGGAGTCGTCCGCCCTGCGCAAGCCCTGGCCTATCATGGACATTGGAGGGCGACGCACGTGCCGCTGTGCGTCAGCAGTGAGTGGAGCCGAACGGACCGGGGAGCATCGAGGAGGGGCATGTCAGCGGAATCGGAAACATCGTCAAATGTGACGGCGGAGGCCATGAATGGTGACGGGGCCACGCCGCTCGTGTCGGTCATCGTGCCGGTGTACGGAGTCGAGCGGTATCTCGATGCGTGCGTGGAAGGACTGGTCGGCCAGACGTACCGCAATCTTGAGATCCTGCTCGTCGACGACGGGTCGCCCGACCGCTGCCCTGCGATGTGCGATGCGTGGACGGCGAGGGATGAGCGGATCCGCGTGATCCACAAGGCCAATGGCGGCCTGTCCGATGCGCGCAATGTCGGACTGGCGAAGGCCACTGGCGACTATATCTACTTCGTCGATTCCGATGACATGGTCGAGCGCAATCTCATTGAACGTGCGATGGCGACGATGCGCGACTATGACGCCGATTTGGTGATGTTCCAGTTCGACACGATCAGCGAAGATGGCAAGCCGCTGACATCCTCGTACAAGCACAACCATTATGACGACGTGATCATCATGACCCCGGTCGAGGCGATCAAGGCGCAGGTCAAGGCCGAGATCGACGGGTATTTCTGGTCGTTCGTCGCGTCGGCGTCGATCTACCGCAATCACGGGTTCTCCTTCCCCGTCGGGCGCAAGATCGAGGACATGGCCCGTATCTGCAATGTGATCGGCGAGTCGCATCGCGTCGTGCGCATTCCCGAAGCGCTGTACCATTACCGCATGCGCCGCGGATCCATCACCGGCGACTGGAGCATGCAGCTGACCCGCGACTGGGTGAGGGCCACGGATGATCGCGAGACGTACATCGTCGAGCGGTTCCCCGAGCTGAAGAACTTCATGAAGCTGCAGCAGCTTATCTTCTTCGTCAACCTTGATTATGAGACGATACGGCAGTCGCTCGTGGCGAAGTTCAGCATCGACCCGCAGGACGCCGACCGGATTCGTCGCCGCATCGAGGGACTCACCAAGGACGTCGCCGGAGCGGGCGACGAGGTTCCGGAAAGCACGCGGTCGCTGCTGGATACGATGAAGCAGACGTTCGCCGAGATGGTGGAGCCGGATGCGGGCGCAGAGGCGGGCCAAGCGGCGGACGGGCGAGAACCCGATCGCGAGCCTGGCCGCAAGCGCGAGAAAGCCTATTCGCGCAAACGCCGCCGCTACGATTTCTACGTCGCTGGCCCGTTCTTCAATCCCGAGCAGGTCGCGTCGATGGAACGCTTGGAGCATGTGCTCGACACCCACGGCAAGACGATGTTCAGGCCGCGGTTCGCCAGTGACATCGCCGAGGTCGGTCCCGCGGGCTGCTTCGACGACGACGTGAACGGCATCTGCGCTTCCAAGGCGGTGATAGCCAATCTGATGGACGAGGATTCCGGCACGATGTTCGAGATCGGATTCGCCCATTCTCTTGGCATCCCCGTGTACGCATATCGCGAGGGCCTGCGCGACGGCGACAGCATCAACCTGATGATCGCCCAGTCGGTGCGCGCTGTGTTCTCGTCGTCCGACGATCTTGCACGGTACCTTGAGACGGGGGAACATAAGGATGCGGACTATGCGCAGTTCTGACGGGCCGGGAGCGGCGCGAGGGTGAGAGGGAACGAGACGCGATGAGGGTGTTCGATTTCGACGGCACGATATATGACGGCGAAAGCCTGTTCGACCTGTATATGTTCAGTGCCCGATACGAGCCGAAGGTGCTGCGGCATCTGGCTCCGGTGCTGCGATACGCGGTGCAGTACAAGATGGGGCGGGCCACGCTTGCGCAAATGGAACGCGGCGTGGGCGGCGTGACGTGCGATTACCTGCACGATGTCGCGGCTTCCCGACGGATACTGCGACTGGGCGGCGCGGCTCCCGATGCCGGTCTCGCCGGGGAGGCCGCGATCGCAGAGGGCGTATCCGCGTTGGTGAGCGAGTTCTGGAACCGGCATATGGACCGCATCAAGCCGTGGTATGAGCCGCGTCCGGATGACGTGATCCTGACGGCGTCGTTCGACGTGACCGTGGGGGAGGCATGCCGGCGTCTCGGATTGAACCGTCTGGTCTCATCCACCGTGGATCCGCGGACGATGCGGGTCACGTGTCTGAATTTCAATACGAACAAGCCGAAACGGTTCCGCGAAGTCGTCGGCCCGGACACGGTCATCGACGAGTTCTACACCGACAGCCGGTTCGACCAGCCGATGATCGACATGGCGAGAACGGCGTTCATGGTCAGCGGCAACCGGATCACGCAGGTCAAATGATGCAAGCCGATCGGCAACGCCTGCCGGAACGGACGCACTGACGTTCCGGCAGGCGTTGCCGAACACGACGGAAAGGAGCGGTTCATGTTCCCCTTGCTGGACACTCTGGTCGCGGTCTACGAGATCGGCCAGTTCACGTTGGCCGCCGACGAGCTCAAGGTCTCGCAGTCCACGGTGTCGTCGCGCATCGCCCAACTGGAGCGCATGGTCGGGGCGCCGCTGTTCGTCCGCAATGCCAAAAGCGATGTGACGCCGACCGAGGCTGGGCGGTTGCTGTACCGTGCGGCGACCGGCATCGATGGCACGTGGCGCGACGCCTGCGAGCAGATCGCCCACATGCGCGAGAGCCGTGAGCCGTTGTCCGTCGCATTCTCGCACACCACGGCGGCCGTGCTGCTGCCGGTCGCACTGCCGGTGATGGCCGAGGCGCTGAGCGGCTTCGACTGCTCGATTCGGGTGCTCAATTCCGACGCGATCCTGGAACAGACCGGTATGAAAGCCGTGCAGTTGGGTGTGGTGGAGAAGCCCATCGTCAACGACTCGGTCGATCGTGTCACGCTGCGCGAGGACAGGCTGGTGCTGGCCGGTGATCCGCATGGCGTGTGGATGGTGCGCGAGCACGGCTCCGGCGTGCGCTATTACACGGATCTGTACTTCAAGACGGTCGGCTCCATGCCGTCTCGCATGATCGAGGTCGCCAATAACGCGGCCATCGGCGCGGCGCTCGCGGCCGGTTTCGGCTGCTCCCTGGTGTCGGCGGCCGCCGTGCCGGCCGGCGTGCCGACACGGGAGCTGGGCGACGAGTTCGTGCGGCGGTTCTATGCGTTGGTGCCGCGTTCCGGTCTGACGCCGGGGCAGCGGGAACTTGCCGGCAGGGTCATTGCGGCCCTGCGCGGCTGACTGTGTCGCAGCGAATGGTTCTCAATAAGAAACGTGCGAGGATTCCTCACATTTTCGCACAAGTGAACAAGCCGACGAAGCCCGGAATTCCGGGCTTTCAGCGGTGTTTGTGTTCGTTTCCGCCCGCGTCTGGCTCGCACCTTTCTCATTGAGAACGATTCGCTGCAATCTGGCATCAAAAATATCAATACCATCCATCACTATCACTGATTTGACCGATGGAATGCGATGGTAGTTCAATGGACATCATGAGAGAGTTCTGTACGAAATGGTGGAAACGCATCGCCACCGTCGATATGCTGTTCATCGCCGTCCTGACCCTGATCGCTTCGCTGATCGGCTCATGGCTCAAGCAATACCCCGGATTCAAACTGTTCGGCGCGCTGATCATCGCGCTGCTGATCGGCATGATCATCCAGTTCCCGATCCGCAAGTGGTACGTCGGTGCCAGCGACAAGCGCAAGGCCGGCGTCAAGGACGCGGCCGGGCTGATTTCCAACAAGCTGCTGCGCCTCGGCATCATCCTGCTCGGCTTCAAGCTCAACCTGCAAGTGCTGTTCACGCAGGGCATCAAGTGCCTGCCCATCGCCGCGGTCGTGGTGACGCTCACCATCGTCGTGACCTACTGGGTGGCGCGCAAGATGGGCGTCGACCCGATGCTCGCGATCCTGACCGCCGGCGGCACGGGCATCTGCGGCGCCGCCGCCGTCATGGGCCTGTCCGGCTCCATCAAGGTGCCGCCCGAGAAGGAGCAGGAGAAGGACGACGACGTGACCATGGCCGTCGCCATCGTTGCCATCATGGGCACGATCTTCGCGTTGCTTGAGATCGCGCTCGGCCCCCTGACCGGCATGACGCAGGACCAGCTCGGCATCACCGCCGGCGCGTCCCTGCACGAGATCGCCCACGCGGTCGCCGCCGGCGACGCCTTCAACGCGGTCAACATCGCCACCATCATGAAGCTGTCGCGCGTGCTGATGCTCGTGTTCGCCGCCATCATCATCGCCATCTGGTGGGAGAAGAAGCATTCCGAGGTCGCGCCCACCGGCAAACGCTCCGTCGCGTTCCCCTGGTTCATGCTCGGCTTCATCGGCGCGTCCGTGATCGGCACCTTCGTGCCGTTCATCGCCGCCATCACCCCGCAGCTTGTGGACGTCGCGTACATCGTGCTCGGCATGGCCATGGCCGCGCTCGGCATCAACGTGAACTTCAAGGCCATCGCGGTCAAGGGGCGCAAGCCGTTCCTCGCGAGTTTCCTCGTGTCGATCCTGCTGATGCTGTTCGCTGCCGGCGTCGCCGTGCTGTTCTTCTGATTCCCGGCATCGCGTTGCCAGCGGGCTGAAATGGGCGCTCCCGGCCTGGGAGCCTCCGTTTCAGCCCGCTGACGTATTTGAGGGCATGGAGCCCCTATCTCAGGAAATCACGGATGTCGTCGATCTCGCGGTCGCAGATCGCATGCGCCATGCCCGGGTACGTGCACAGCCGCGCGCCGCGGGTTCCGGATATCACCCGTCGGGCCGTATCCTGATCCTCGACGGGTATCGTGCGGTCCTGGTCGCCATATGCCAGAAGGAAGCGCGTTCCGCAGTCCGCCTCAGCGTCCTGCTCGCCACGGAACGACGGGCTGAGCAGTATCGCTGCATCGAACACGCCCGGATGCTCCACCGCCATACGGTATGACAGGTACCCGCCCTGCGAGAAGCCGATCAGGATCTTACGGCGCCCGGCAAGGGCCGCAGAGCCGGTCAGCGCGACGACGGCGTCGCCGACCACACGGCATTCGCGCCGGCGCGACTCCACGTCGCAGCCGTCCGGGTACCAGTAATTGCCACCCATGTAACGCCGCGCATACGTACCGCGGAACGAATAATAGTCGGCTTCGGCATCGACGGCGTCGATGATGCGGATCATCTCGCGCTCGTCATTGCCGTAGCCGTGGAACATGAGGAACAGATCGCCTTCGTCGCCGAAATCCACCCGGCAGTTCGCCTTCAATCGCATAGCGTCATTGTACGCCTGCAGGGCGGCACGAAGGCTGCGGCGGGCACCGGGTAACAGTTGAATCACCGGTGACATGTGCGTGAATTGTTGCGCTGTGGGCATGAGCGCGGCTGCGAAGCGGCATGATTGCGTGTACCGTGGGGAAGGCTGGAGCAATCTGGAGGAATCGCGAAGCCATGCCGCGAACTTGAATCGAAGCGGTACGATTCCCGTAGGGCGCGGCAGACGGCAGGGCCGCTCTGACGATGACGGAAACGGCGGGACGTGGGGACAGCACGGCAGGAAACGGCGGAAGACGGCGGCGACAGAAGACAACGAAACACAACGCAACAAGACAGCAAACACAGCAACATAGCAAGATAACGAAATGAGGAAACGCATTCATGGGAATGCCATTGGATCTATATGTCATCCGACACGGAGAGTCGGAGGCGAACGTCATCATCAACGCGGGGGAGCAGGGCGATAACTCCCTGTACACGCAGGACAACGTGACCGTGCCCGACCGGTCGTGGCGACTTACCGCCACCGGGCGCAAGCAGGCCGACTGCATCGGCCGCTGGCTCGTCGCGCAACAGCAGCTGTTCGACCGGTATCTGGTCTCGCCATACGTACGCACGCGCGAAACCGCCGCGACGATGGCGCTGCCGAAAGCCAAGTGGGAGGAGACGCGCGTGCTACGCGAACGCTCCTGGGGCGAGATCAACACCATCACGCAGGACGATTTCCGCACGAACTACGCGCGCAACTGGATGTTCAAGCGCACCGACCCGCTGTACTGGCGTCCGCCGGCAGGCGAGTCTATTGCCGACGTGTCGGAGAACCGCGTGCATAACCTGCTCACGTCGCTCAACCGGCGTGCTGAGGCGGAATCCGTTGTCGCCGTCACGCACGGCGACTTCATGCTCGCGCTGATGCTCACCCTGGAGGACCTGTCGGACGAGGAGTTCATGCGCCGCGCCGACGACCCGGCATGGGCGATCACCAATTGCACGTGCCTGCATTATTCGCGGCGAGACCCGGCCACCGGCCGCACGTCGCCGCGCGTGCGCTGGGAGCAGACCGCGCGCCCGGTGTTCGACGAGTCGACCGGACGCTGGGAGGTGCGCGTCGATCCGTGGCGCGAATTCCAGCGCCCGTTGCTCTCGAACGGCGACCTCGTCGACGTGGTGCATTCGGTCGATCCGCACCTGTGACGGCACGAGGCGCCTCACGGCGCTCACGGGCCGCGCATGACGAGTCGCGCGCCGCGTGTGGCTCGTTCGCAACGGTGGGCGAACGGGTTACAATGGCCTCAACGCGGCACATGGCTGCATAGATGTGCCACCTGAGAGAACCGAAGGAGTTCGTGATGGGAAACCTGTTCACATGGAAACTGCATGGCGACGGCAAGACGCTCGCGCCCGGCGAGGTCGTGGAGCCCGATGAGCGACTGACTTGGACCCGTACCATCGGCATCGGCGCCCAGCACGTCATCGCCATGTTCGGCGCGACGTTCCTGGTGCCGATCCTGACGCATTTCGACCCGTCGACGACGCTGTTCTTCACCGCGATGTCGACCGCGCTGTTCCTGCTCATCAACAAGAACGTGCTGCCGAGCTACCTGGGGTCGTCGTTCGGGTTCATCGCCCCGATCGCCGCCGTCGCCTCCGCGGGCAAGGGCATTCCGGCCGCCAGCTTCGGCATCATGGTCACAGGCCTGCTGCTCGCCCTGGTGGGCGTGGCCGTCCACTTCGCCGGCGCGAAGTGGATTGACATCATCATGCCGCCGGTCGTCAACGGCGCCATCGTCGCGATCATCGGCTTCAACCTGGCTCCCAGCGTGTGGTCGAACTGGCAGAAGGGCTGGGACACCGCCCTGGTGACGCTACTCGCCGTGCTGCTCATCGCCGTGCTGTTCCGCGGTCTTGTCGGACGTCTGAACATCCTGCTCGGTGTGATCGTCGGCTATGTGTACGCATGCTTCCGCGGTCAGGTCGACTTTTCGGCCATCGGCGACGCGGCGTGGATCGGCTTCCCGAAATTCCATCTTCCGCAGGTCGACTTCTCGATCCTGCCGATGTTCATCCCCGTCGTGCTGGTGCTGGTCGCCGAGAACGTCGGCCACGTCAAGTCTGTGGCGCAGATGACTGGGCGCGATTATGACGGGCATATGGGCACCGCGCTGTTCGCGGACGGCCTCGGTACCGCAATCGCCGGCTTCGGCGGAGGCTCCGGCACCACCACGTACGGCGAGAACATCGGCGTGATGGCCGCGACCAAGGTGTATTCGACCGCCGCCTACTGGTGCGCGGCCGCATTCGCCCTGCTGCTGAGCCTGTGCCCGAAGTTCGGCGCGGTCATCAACACGATTCCCGGCGGCGTGCTCGGCGGCGTGACCACGCTGCTGTACGGCATGATCGGCATGATCGGTGTGCGCATCTGGGTGGAGAACAAGGTCAACTTCGACAAGCCACTCAACATCATGGTCGCCGCGATCGTGATGATCATCGGCATCGCCGATTTCACGTTCGCGTTCCAGGGCGTGCAGTTCAACGGCATCGCCATCGGCACCGTCGTCATCCTCGTCGCCTACCACGGGCTCAAGGCCATCGGTAAGGCCACGGGCACCATCGACAAGGACGACCCCGATATCCTGTAGCGGGTTCGTGGCCGCTGTCAGGTATGTCACTGTGCGTGGGTCGTGTCACCGTGCGAGGGTTACGTCACTGTGCGTGCCTCCTCGCACGGTGACACGACCCACGCACAGTGACGCGATTGGCGCAGCTGACTCACGCCAGACGCGCGGAGTGACGCCTCGCCGCCGTCGGAACACATTGATGAAGTAGCTCGCCGACGAAAACCCGCTCATCCGCGCCGAGCCGCTCAAGCAGTTCTGGGCCGACTACCACGCAGGTGAATCTGCATTGCCTCTGCTGCGGCGAGAACCCGTAATGCAGCCGGCTCGAATTGACGACCAATCCGTTGCCGGCTTCCAGCGTCACTATGGCGCCGTTGACGAAATATTGCATCTGACCGCTGATGACATGGATGAATTCCAGATCGCGATGCCAGTGACATGGGCAGCGGTAGTCCGGGAACGACGACAATGCGTCCCGTCTGGCATATATGGGCAGGTCGGGGATGTTGTAGTCGATCCGCTCCGAAAGATCCGACGAGACAATGACGGTCTTCCTGCCCGCCCTGCCAGGTTCCGGGACCGGTCGCGCCGTCTGGCACCGAAGTGCCCCATTGCCGCTCCCTGCGTGATGTAACGTATATGAAAATACTATATTTCTTTTGATGCGCAAAAGTATCATTGCGCCGGTGTCGTCGTTACATTCCATCCCTATCGTAGATATCAGTTCTTCTTGCTGCAGGAGAGGGACTCAATCGATGATTCAGACATCGCGAGAATGACGAAATTAATATTTTGTCGTTCATGTGACCGTCTGCATCCTTGAAACACCCTGATGGAAAGGCAAGGTGAGTGTGATGACTCGCATGATGGAACTGATCAATGGATGGCTCGCCCGGTATTATGCCGTCGTCCGTGCCCGGATGGCCGTCCGGCTGGCTTCGGTCCGTGCCGCGTCGCAAGGGGACGGCGAGGAGAACATCGCGTCGTTCGCGCGGTGGTGCCCGGCATCCGCCGCGCAGTTCGCCGGCTGACGGGGATCTGCGCGGGACCAATCGGGTGGCCGGTGCGGCGGGGGTCTGAAAGGTCCGATACTCTGACCATACATTGTATGGGAGATCGGAGCATTATATGACGAACTCGAACGGCCGCAACATCGCTATCGTCACTGGTAGTGCACTGGGATTGGGATACGAGCTGACCAAACGGCTGATCGCCGACGGCTGGTTCGTGGCCGGCATCGACACCGCGTTCTACCGCGACAGCCGCGACTACGTGTCGGAGGAGAAGCAGCACACCTTCATGGATCCGGGCGAACTGGCCTGAGTGATCCTGTTTAATCTGGTCAACGACGCGAACCTGACCGTCTCCGACATCCTCATAGAACGCAATTACCGCTGAGCCGGATGAGTTCCGCCGGCTCAGCGGCAATGCAAGTCGCGCTTCTGCGCGCCCGTCGTCTCAGCGATCCTCGGGCGGCTTGTACTGGTCCTTGTCGGTGAAGCAGGTCCGATAGGTCATCGTCATGATGAGCGCGTCAGCCACGAGGGTGAGCGCGGCGATGGCGGCGAACACGACGAACTGGTATTTCGCCGCGTTCAGCGGGTCTCCGCCGGCGATGACCTGGCCGGCCATCATGCCGGGGATGGTCACGATGCCGCACGACGCCAGCGAGGCGGTGGTGGGCAGCAATCCCAGCCGTATGGACGAGACGATCGAAGGACGGGCGGCCTCCCACGGGGTGGCGCCCAAGGCGAGCAGCGTGTCCACCTCGTCGCGGCGCTCGTTCATGCTCTCATAGAACCGGCTCAGGCCGACGGCGAGCGCCGACACGGTGTTGCCCAGCAGCATGCCGGTAAGCGGCACCACCAGCTGCGGCGCATACCAGGGGTGCGGGCGCACCACCAGCTCGGTCACCAGCGAGATCATCAGCAGCATGGTTATGACCAGACTGAGCAGTACCGGGCCGGCGAGCCCCTTCGGGATGCCCTTGGCGCGGGAGAGTGTGATCTGCACGGCCGCGACCAGCATCACCGCGATGACGCCGAACACCAGCCACGGGTTGTTGGAGCGGATCACGTACCCGATGATCACGCCCATCACGCACAGCTGCACCAGCGCGCGTATCGCCGACCACATCAGCGTCTTGCCGATGCTGATGCACATGAGCTCGGAGACGAGCGCCGCGACCGCCACCATCAGCAGCGCGACCAGAAGGCCCCAATTATCGATCACGTAACCGTTGCCGCTCATGACAGCCTCCCCGAGGACAGTGTGACGATGCGTGTGGCTCGGCCGTCGGGCGGACGGTGCCGTATGCGCACGATGGCCATGCCCCCGGCGGCAGCGCTGGCCATGATCGAGGCGACCTTGTCCGCGTTGTCGTCGTCGAGGCCTGCGTCCACCTCGTCGGCCAGCAACACGGCCGGGCGGGTCAGCAGCGTCCTCGCGAGGCTGACGCGGGCCGCCTGACCGCCGGAAAGGTCGTGCGGTGCACGGGCCAGGTCGATATCCTCGCATCCCATGGCGTCCAACGTATCGCGAATGAGCTGGTCGGGCAGCGCCAGCTTCGCCTGCGACTGTTCGGAGCGAAACAGCCGGCTGAACCTGCCGCGTCTCGCGGAGGTCTTCTTGCCGGTGGCCGCATGGTCGTCGGGCACACTCGCCTCGTCCGCTCTGCGCACGGCCAGCGTCCAGGGAAGCCGAATCGTGTCGGCGACGCTGTCTCCCATCAGCATGGGCTTCTGCGGCAGATACGCGACGTTCCTCCGCCACTGCTGCAGCGAGAACGATGAGCTGTCCGCGCCGTCCAGCGTGAACGTGCCGTCGGCATAGGGGTTGAGCAGCGCGAAGGCGGTCAGCAGGCTGCTCTTGCCGGAACCGGACGGGCCGACCAGATCGACGATCTGGCCGCGATCGACGTCGAACGACAGATCCTCGAAGATGGTGCGGTCTGACTGCGCAGAAGGCACGACGCAGGAGACCCTACGGGCTGTGAACAACATTTGCATAGTGGCAACGTTACCCGTTCGCCGGCCATAGTCGATGTTGACAGCGTTTCTTAGTCCAGTTTCGAGACGCACGCGGCGAGCCGGTCGAATCGTGGCGCCCGGTACCGCTGTATCGCTTGGCGCGTACAGTTGCAGTCATGCCGATCGATTCCAGAATGATAGACAACATGAAGGCCGACCGCGTGCGCAAGGTGGCCGATCTTGCCAACCGCCGCACCCGGGAGCGTTTCGGTCGTTTCCTGATAGAGGGCCCCCAGTCGGTTCGCGAGGCGGTGACGTGGATGCCCGGCGCCGTCCGTGACCTTTATGTGCAGGCCGCGGACGGGCCGGACGGGCCGCGGATCGCAGGCGAGACGCTGACGTCCATCGTCGAGCGATCCCAGGAACACCGTATATATGTGCATCCGGCGAGCGAGGCGGTGATGCGCCGCATCAGCCCCGATTGCCAGGGCATTGCGGCGGTCGGCGACGCCGATGCGGTGCGCGCGACGGCGCAGGGGACGCAATTGCCCCAAAAACCGTTCGTCGCGGCGTTCTGGCAGGTGCGCGACCCCGGCAACGCGGGCACGGTTATCCGTGCGGCGGACGCGGCCGGATGCGATGCCGTGGTGTTCGTCGACGATTGCGTCGACATGCTCAATCCCAAGGTGATCCGCGCGACCGCGGGCTCGCTGTTCCATATCCCCGTGATGACGATGGGCGTGGACGAGTTCTTCGGCTGGGCCGGCGAGAAGGTGCTCCGCACCGTCGCCGCCGACGTCTACGGGACGGACGGGCGCGAGCCAAGGGAGCTGCCCGAGGTGCTGAGGGACCAGGATCTCGCCGGGGTGGGCAAGGCCGTGATCTTCGGCAACGAGGCCCGCGGACTTGAGCCGGGTCTGCTGGGTAGGTGCGACGACATCGTGCGCATTCCGCTCTATGGCAAGGCCGAGTCGCTGAATCTGGCGACCAGCGCCGCGATCATGCTCATGAGTATGGCTATGTCGAGCCATATAGGGACAATGTGAACTCGGTAAACGCTTGGATTATTTGATTTTTGGCGCAGATAAACCGGTAGTTTCGGTAGTTGTAGGTAGGACGAAAGGGTTCTCGTGGCAGACAATGCTCTCTTCGATGCCCAGTCAGTGACCGATGCGGTCGCCGAGGGCATCAGCAAGATTCAGAACGCCTCCAGCTTGGAGGAGCTCAAAGCCATCAAAACGCAATACGCCGGTGCCGAATCGGCGATGACCAAGGCCAGCAAGGCCATCGGGTCGCTGCCGGTCGATCAGAAGAAGGAAGCCGGCAAGCTTATGGGCAAGCTCCGCGCCGACTTCGGCCGCGCGTTCGGCCCCAAGGAGGCCGAGCTCAAGGCGCAGGAGGAGCAGCGCGCGCTGGAGGCCGAGACCGTCGACATGACGCTGCCGGTCAACCGTCGCCCGCTCGGCGCCCGCCACCCGCTGGCCAAGCTCATGGAGGACGTCGAGGACCTGTTCATCTCCATGGGATGGCAGATCTCCGCCGGCCCCGAGGTGGAGACCGAATGGTATGACTTCGACGCCCTGAACTTCGGCCCGGATCATCCCGCCCGCCAGATGCAGGACACCTTCTATGTCAGGGGCAACCAGGCCCATGACGCGGCCGGCTTCGTCGGCTCCAACATGGTGCTGCGCACGCAGACCTCCTCCGATCAGGTGCGTGCACTGCTGACCCGCGGCGTCCCGCTGTACATCGCCAGTCCGGGCCGTGTGTTCCGCACCGACGAGCTCGACGCGACGCACACCCCCGTGTTCCACCAGTGCGAGGCTCTGGCCGTCGACAAGCACCTGACGATGGCCGACCTGAAGGGCGTGCTCGACAAGCTCGCCGTGGCCATGTTCGGCCCCGAGGCGAAGACACGTCTGCGCCCGAGCTACTTCCCGTTCACCGAGCCGAGCGCCGAACTCGACCTGTGGTTCCCCGACAAGAAGGGCGGCGCGGGCTGGCTCGAATGGGGTGGCTGCGGCATGGTGAACCCGAACGTGCTGAAGTCCGCGGGCATCGACCCCGAGGAGTACACCGGTTTCGCGTTCGGTGTGGGCATGGAGCGCACGCTGCTGCTGCGTTCCGATATCAACGACATGCACGACCTCGTTGAGGGCGACGTGCGATTCAGCGAACAGTTTGTGATGGGGGAGTGAGAAGCCCATGCCTATGGTTGACATTGATTGGCTCAAGGAGCACGTCGAGGTTCCGTCTGACCTCACCTACGAGCAGCTGGCCAAGGACCTGGTCAGGGTCGGTCTTGAGGAGGAGGAGATCCACGCCTCCCAGGTCACCGGTCCGATCGTCGTCGGATATGTCGTCGACGCGACGCCGGAACCGCAGAAGAATGGCAAGACCATCAACTGGTGTCATGTCGACGTCGGCCCCGCGTACAACGCGGTCGACGAGAACGGCAAGAAGGTGCCGCGTGGCATCATCTGCGGCGCCCCGAACATGGCCGCCGGCGAGAAGGTCGTCGTGACCTTGCCGGGCGCAGTGCTGCCCGGCGATTTCAAGATCGAACCGCGCAAGACCTACGGCCACGTTTCCGACGGCATGTGCGCCTCGGAGCGCGAGCTCGGCCTGGGCGACAGCCACGAAGGCATCATCCTGCTGCGCGACTACGGCTTCACGCCCCAGGAATACAAGGCGCTCAAGCCCGGCGACGACGCGATGCACCTGCTGCACCTCGACCAGCCGATCCTGGAAATCAACATCACCCCGGATCGCGGCTATGCGTTCTCGTACCGCGGCGTGGCCCGCGAATACCATCATTCCACCGGCGCGAAGTTCGTCGATCCGGTGACCGAGCTCAACAAGCGCGCCCCCGCCGCTCCCGCGGCGGAGTCCGGCGTCTCCAGCGACATCGAGGTCATCGTCGACGACAACAACCCGATTCACGGCGTCACCGGCTGCGACCGCTACGTCGCCCGCGCCATCCACGGGTTCGACCCGACGAATCACACGCCGAACTGGATGCGCCGCCGTCTTATCCGCGCGGGCATGCGTTCGATCTCCCTCGCCGTGGATGTGACGAACTACGTGATGCTGGACCTTGGCCAGCCGATGCACGCCTACGACCTTGACAAGATCGAAGGGCCGATCGTGGTGCGTCGCGCGGCCGAAGGCGAGAAGCTCACCACGCTCGACGGCAAGGAACACGACCTGAGCGTCGAGGACCTGCTGATCACCGATTCGCCCGACGGCAAGCGTGGCTCGCGCATTCTCGGCATCGCCGGCGTCATGGGCGGCCTGTACGGTGAGGTCACTGCGGACACCAAGAACATCCTGCTGGAGGCCGCGCATTTCGACAGCGTCTCCATCGCACGTTCCGCACGACGCCACAAGATCCCCTCCGAGGCGTCCCGCCGGTTCGAGCGCGGCGTCGACACGCAGCTGCAGCCCGCGGCCGCGCAGATGGCGGCCGAACTGCTCACCAAGTTCGGCAACGGCGAGCCGTCCGGGCACCCGACCGACGTGAACACGACGATGTATCGCCGTCCGATCCCCTTCAAGGCCACCGAGGTCGCCCGCGTCGCCGGGCTTGACGTGGACGTCAACCGCATCAGCGACATCCTCACCGATGTCGGATGCCGTGTCGCTGGCGGCGGCAACGGCGAGTTCTCCGTGTCCGCGCCGACCTGGCGCCCCGATCTGAACGAGCCGTGCGACCTGGTCGAAGAAGTCGCCCGACTGGTCGGCTACGACGAGATCCCCGTCACCGTGCCTCCGGCCCCGGTCAAGGGCGCGGTCGGGCTGACCCCCGATCAGCGTCGCCAGCGCTGGGTCGCAGACACGCTTGCCGAATACGGCATGGTCGAGTCGCTGAGCTACCCGTTCGTCGGCGATGAGGACTTCAAGGCGTTCTCCTATGATCCGGCGGTCATCAAGCCGGTGAGCGTCGAGATCGCCAACCCGCTGGCCGGCGACCGCCCGTACCTGCGTCGTGATGTGCTCCCCACGCTCGCCACCACCGTGCAGCGCAACCTGCGCCGAGGCCTCGAAGACATCCGCCTGTACGAGATCGGCCACGTGTACCTGTGGGATCCGAACGCGCCCGCCATCCCGGCTCTTCCGGGAGGCGTACGCCCCAGCGATGAGCAGCTTGCCGCGCTGGATGCGGGCCTTCCCGATCAGCCGCTGCACGTCGCCGGCCTGCTGACCGGCAACGCGGTCGACTCCGGATGGCTCGGCGATCGTCGCGCCATCGATTGGAGCGACGCCGTCGAGGCCGTTCGCCGTGTCTGCGACCGTTTGGGTGCGCGTTACGAGCTGCGGCAGCCCGCCGCGCAGGATGTGCCCGCGCAGTGGCACCCCGGCCGCGCCGCGCAGATCGTCGCGGGCGAACAGGTCGTCGGCATGGTCGGAGAGCTGCACCCGCGTGTCAACGAGGCGCTGGGACTGCCGGCGCACTCCGCGGCGTTCGAGCTGAACCTTACCGCGCTGTTCGGCACGCTTGACGGCAAGCCCGTGCAGGCGAAGCCCATCGCCACGTTCCCGCCCGTCAAGCAGGACCTCGCCTTCACCGTCGACCAGTCGGTGACCGCGGCCCAGCTTGAGGCCGTGGTCCGCGAGGCGGCCGGCGCCAACCTCGAATCCATCGAGCTGTTCGACGTGTTCACCGGCGAGCAGGTGGGAGAGGGCAAGAAGTCGCTCGCCTTCGCGGTGACCTTCCGCTCCCCGTCCAAGACACTGTCCGCGGAGGACAGCGAGGCCATTCGCAAGGCCATCGTCGACAAGGCGGAGGTCATCGGCGCGCAGCTGCGCGCCTGACCGCCGACGAAAAGGCACCATGGAGGACATGCATATGACAGAGCCGCAACAACAGCCGCAATCGTCTGACGATAGTTCGGGCGAGTCCCGGCATGTTGCGGCCCAGCCGCAATACGGTCAGCGCATCGAGCCCGAATATGGTGCCAGGGCGGATGAGTTTCCGCCGAATTACAACCCTTACGTATATGGAGGCCAGCCCGAGCAGCCGGCTCCGCAGGCGCAGCCGTCGCCGTCTCAGCCGGCCTCCGTGTTCGGAGCCGGGCCGGCTCCCGCTCAGGGCGGTTCCGCTCCCAATGCGGCTCCGGCTCAGGGTGGGCCCGACCAAGGCGGTCCCCGACGGGAACCTCCCCGATATTTCAACGGCATCGACCTCAACGACCCGCAGCAGAACCCTATTTACGGGCATTGGGATTTCTACGCCATATTCTCGTTCATCTTCGCCCTGGTGTCCTCGTTCCCGGTGCTGCCCGCGCTGATCGGCTGCCTGGCCATCTGGCGCACCCGTCGTTTCCATACGCGGGGCCGCGGACTGGCCATCGCGGCCGTCGTCATCAACGTGCTGACCACCATCATCGTCATATGGATGACGATGCACGGCATATCGATGGACGACATGTATCAGGCCATGCTCAACATGCTGGCGCCCGGCATGGGCGGAAGCGGGTCGGGGGACTCCGTTTCGGTGTGATGGGCCGTGTGCTGCGACACGCAAGCCGATGAATGAATATATGCAATGTACTGCATAACATGTATACTCGCCGTAGTTCGTCTTCGATGAAAAGAGCGTGATATGGCGAGATATACGGTAGCTGTGGCTGGCGCCACCGGATACGCGGGTGGGGAGGCGTTGCGCATCCTTGCCGCCCACCCGGACTTCGAGGTGACCTGCGTGGCGGGCCATTCCTCGGCGGGGCAGAAACTCGGACGGCATATGCCGCATATTCCCCAGCTGGCGGATCTGACGGTGGAGGACACCACCGCCGAAGTGCTGAACGGCCATGACGTGATCATCCTGGCGCTGCCCCACGGCGCGTCCGGGGCGTTGGCCGCGCAGCTTGACCCCGGTGCCGTGGTCGTCGACCTGGGTGCGGACCATCGTCTTGAGGAGCGCTCCGCGTGGGACGCGTTCTACGGAGGCGAGTTCTTCGACCATTGGACGTACGGCATGCCCGAGCTGATCACCGGCAAGAGCGCAGACGGAGATTACACGCGTCAGCGCGACCTGCTCCCCGGCGCCAAGCGCATTGCCGGGCCGGGCTGCAACGTGACTGCGACGACGCTCGCCATGCAGCCGGCCATCGCCGAAGGACTCGTGGAACGTCGTGACCTCGTCGCCGATCTGGTGGTGGGGTATTCGGGCGCGGGCAAGAACCTCAAGCGCGCGAACCTGCTCGCCGCCGAGGCGTTCGGCTCCGCCGTGCCCTACGGCGTGGGCGGCACGCATCGCCATATCCCCGAGATTTTGCAGAACTTCGCCCATGCGGCAGGTTTGGACGCCGCCCGGGCCGAGGAGTTCACGCTCGGATTCACGCCGATACTCGCACCGATGGCGCGTGGCATCCTCGCCACGGTCAGCGCGAAGATGACCGACAAGGCGCTTTCCATGAGCGACGAGGAAATCCACGACGTGTGGGCCAAGGCATACGCCGGCCAGGAGTTCATCGTGCTGCTGGAGCCGGGCACGCTCCCGGCCACGGCGAACGTCGTCGGATCGAATGCCGCCCACGTGCAGGTGGTTACCGACCGGCACGCCGGGCGTCTCATCGCCTTCGCCGCCATCGACAACCTGAACCGCGGCACCGCGGGCCAGGCCGTGCAGTCGCTGAACGTCGCACTTGGACTTCCCGAAGACAAGGGACTTACGAAGATTGGAGTAGCACCGTGAGTGTCACATTCGCCAAAGGATTCAGCGCCGCGGGCGTCGCGGCGGGCATCTCCTCCGTCGAGGGCAAGAAGGATCTCGCCCTGGTCGTCAATCAGGGGCCGCTCGACAGCGCGGCCGGCGTGTTCACGTTCAACCGATTCTGCGCGGCACCGGTGCAGTGGTCCCGCAAGACGGTCGCCGACGGCCATATCAAGGCGGTGATCCTCAACTCCGGTGGAGCCAACGCATGCACCGGCCAGGCGGGATACGAGCAATCGGCGGCGACGGCCAAGAAGGTCGCGGAGCTCGTCGGGACGCAGCCCGACGAGATCGCCGTATGCTCCACAGGCCTGATCGGCGAGCTGCTGCCGCTGGATCATGTGCTGTCGGGAGTGGAAAGCGCGTACGCGGCCCTGTCGGACGACGACCAGGCGGGAAGCGACGCGTCCCACGCCATCATGACGACGGACACGAAGTCGAAGACCGTATCGCTGGAAGGCGACGGATACCGCATCGGCGGCATGGTCAAGGGATCGGGCATGATCGCCCCCCAGCTCGCCACGATGCTGTGCGTCATCACCACGGACGCCGCCGTCGGCGCCGGTCAGCTGCAGGCTGCGCTGAACGCCGCGGTGGACCATTCGTTCAACCGCATCGACGTGGACGGGTGCATGTCCACGAACGACACGGTGCTGCTGCTCGCATCCGGCGCGTCCGGCGTCGAGCCCGATCCGGACGAGTTCAACGCCCTGGTCGCCAAGGCATGCGCATCGCTGGCCCGGCAGATCATCGGCGACGGCGAGGGAGCGAGCCACGACGTGCGCATCACCGTCACCGGCGCCACCACGGAGAGCGCCGCCCTGGCCTGCGCCCGCGCGGTCGCGGCCTCGAACCTGCTCAAATGCGCCATTGCGGGCAACGACCCGAACTGGGGGCGCATCGTATCCTCGCTGGGCACCGTGCCCGTCGAAGAGGCGCCCTACGATTCGCAGAAGGTCACCGTGGACGTCAACGGCGTGAGGATCTGCGAGAATGGGGGCGCGGGACGCGACCGCTCCGAAGTCGACATGACCCCCCGCGAGGTGCACATCGACATCGATCTCAACGCCGGTGACGAACAGGCCACGGTGTGGACCGATGACCTCACCCACGAGTACGTTCATATCAATGCCGATTACGAAAGCTAGTCTCCCGGTTCCTCCCCGGCACATGCCGGCCGGAGAAGCGGGATGCGATAGAGGAGAATATGGCTACTGAACTGAAGGGACCAGGGTTCCATTTCGACGTGCACACCGACCTGCGCGCCGACCAGAAAGCGGAGGTGCTGATCGATGCGCTGCCGTGGCTGGAGGAGTTCGCCGGGCAGCGCATCGTGGTGAAATACGGCGGCAACGCCATGGTCGACGAGCATCTCAAGCGTTGCTTCGCCGAAGACATGGTGTTTCTGCGGCAGGTGGGCCTGCATCCGGTCGTCGTCCATGGCGGCGGCCCGCAGATCTCGCACATGCTCAAGGCATTGGGCATCAAGTCGGAGTTCAAGGGCGGCCTGCGCGTCACCACTCCGGAGGCCATGGACGTGGTGCGCATGGTGCTCACCGGCAAGGTGTCCAGGGAACTGGTCGGGCTGATCAACGCGCATGGGCCGTTCGCCGTGGGACTGTCCGGTGAGGACGGCGCCCTGTTCTCCGCCATGCAACGCAAACCCATCATCGACGGCAAGCCTACCGACATCGGGCTGGTGGGCGACGTGGTGAGCGTCGACGCCTCCGCGGTGGAGGACCTGATCTCGGCCGGCCGCATCCCCGTCGTCTCCTCGGTCGCCCCCGATGAGGACGACGCCACGGAAGTGCTGAACGTCAACGCTGATTCGGCCGCTGCCGCGCTGGCCGCGGCACTCGGCGCCAGGAAGCTGATCATCCTGACCGACGTCGACGGCCTGTACGCCGATTGGCCCGACAAGAACTCACTGATCGGCCGCATCGGTGTGGAGAACCTGCGTGACATGCTTCCCGACCTCGAATCCGGGATGCGCCCGAAGATGGAGGCCTGCGTCCGCGCCCTCGATGGCGGCGTGCCGCAGGCGCACATCATCGACGGCCGCAAGCCGCATTCCATCCTGAATGAGATTTTCACCACCGCCGGCATCGGCACCATGGTCGTGCCCGATGATGGCATCGAAATGAGGAGTTCCTATGCCTACTAAGGAAACGCTCGGCCCCACCGACTCGCAATGGCTGGGACAGTACAGCCAGGTCCACATGAACGTGTTCGGCACGCCGCTGCGCGTGATGGACCACGGCGAAGGCGTGCGCGTATGGGACGTGGACGGCAACGAATACCTTGACTTCCTCGCGGGCATCGCCGTCAATTCTCTGGGCTACGCACACCCCGCATGGGTGAAGGCGGTGTCCGAGCAGGCCGCGAAATGCGCCCACGTGAGCAACTATTTCGCTACCGAGCCGCAGATCAGGCTCGCGTCGCGACTGATTGAGCTCGCCGGGGCCCCGGAAGGCTCCCACGTCTACTTCGGCAACTCCGGTGCCGAAGGCAATGAGGCTGCGCTGAAGCTCGCCAAGCTGTACGGTCGCACGCTGCCGGGCGCGAGCCCGAGCATCGGCGGCAAGCCGGCGCGCATCCTGGCGCTCACCCACGGATTCCACGGCCGTACCATGGGCGCTCTGTCCGCCACGTGGAAGCCCGTGATCCGCAAGCCGTTCGAGCCGCTGGTGCCGAACATCGAATTCGTGCGTGCAGGCGACCCCATCGCGATGTATGAGGCGTTCTCTGCCACCGGGCTCGGACAGTACGGCAAGGGTCCTGTGGCCGCGGTCATCCTCGAACTCATTCAGGGCGAGGCCGGCGTGCGTCCGCTGGACGTCGCATATGTGAAGAAGGTGCGGGAGATGTGCGACATCAACCACGCCCTGCTCATCATCGACGAGGTCCAGACCGGCATCGGTCGCACAGGCTCGTGGTTCGCGTTCCAGCGCGAGGACCTGACGGGCGGCATCACTCCCGACATCGTGACGTTCGCCAAGGGCGTCGCCGGAGGATTCCCCATGGGCGGCATGATCTCATTCGGAGGCAAGCTGTCCGCGCTGTTCACGCCGGGATCCCACGGCTCCACCTTCGCGGGCAATCCCTTGGGCGCGGCGGCGGCCCTCGCCACGCTGGACACCATCGAGAACGAGCATCTGGTCGAGAACGCCGAAGAGCGCGGCGAGCAACTGCGCCAGGGCATCATGGCATCCGGCAACCCGCTGTTCACCTCCGTGCGCGGCCGCGGTCTGCTCAACGCCATCCTCCTGTCCCACCGCTGCTCGCATGCGGCGATGAACTGGGCCCTGGAACATGGCCTGATCGTCAACGCGGTCGCACCCGACGCACTGCGCCTGGCACCGCCGCTGATCGTCTCCGAGCAGGAAATCGACGAAGCCGTGTCCATCCTCGCGAAGATCCCCGCCGACCTGCCCAACGACTGACCTCCACGACGATTACGGGACGGGCCGCGACAACCAGCCCGCCCCGCACGCCCAAGCCGATACAACATCCGCACCCATCCCGAACCACAGAAGGAGCACCTCATGGCCGGTCAACTTCGCCATATGCTGCGT
>ENA-OQHR01000220-OQHR01000220.1-human-gut-metagenome-genome-assembly--contig:-NODE-220-length-49301-cov-5.558630_pt1 | contig 49301 bp, 42 predicted proteins | sample MGYA00242566_ERZ504725 | MGnify/ENA primary metagenome ERZ504725 (study PRJEB26092, sample SAMD00036217) | human gut metagenome | host: Homo sapiens | study: EMG produced TPA metagenomics assembly of... | reverse complement strand
ATCAGCTACATTAACCTGTCCGGCGGTGTGGGCATCCCGTACCGCCCGGAGCAGACCGAGAACGACATCATGGCCATCGGCGAGGGTGTGCGCAAGAAGTTTGAGGAAATTCTGGTGCCCGCAGGCATGGGCGATGTGGCCATCTTCACCGAGATGGGCCGCTTTACCACCGGCCCCTACGGTGCGCTGGTGGCAACTGCCATCCACGAAAAGCACATCTACAAGGAGTACATCGGTCTGGATGCCTGCGCTGCCAATCTGATGCGCCCCGCCATGTACGGCGCTTACCACCACATCACCGTGCTGGGCAAGGAGAACGCCCCCTGCGACCACAAGTACGATGTGGTCGGCGGCCTGTGCGAGAACAACGACAAGTTCGCCATTGACCGGATGCTGCCCAAGATCGACATCGGCGACCTGATCTACATCCACGACACCGGTGCCCACGGCTCCGCCATGGGCTACAACTACAACGGCAAGCTCCGCAGCGCCGAGGTCCTGCTCTGCGAGGACGGCTCTCACCGCCTCATCCGCCGCGCCGAGACCCCCCGCGACTACTTTGCAACGCTGGACTTCCTGCCCGCCATGAAGCCCCTGTTCGAGGGCTACGACGACTGAGTCCCCCTGAAAACCTGCGAGGTGTGATATGTTTTTTGGATTCCAGCTTACCTGCGGCCTGATGATGGTCTTTTACGGCTACTCGGTGATGAAGAATCCCCGCGTGTGGGGAGATCAGGGCCGTCAGGCGGTCAAGGCGGAGAATTTCCCGGAATACTGCCGCCAGAACGGCCTGTTCTTCCTGAAGGCGGGCCTGATCATGGCGCTCATCGGCGCGCTGGACGCACTGGTGAGCCTTTCCGGCGCGCTCTATGTGCTGCTGTATCTGTTCGGGCTGGCGTTCTCGTTCTATCCGCTGGTCAAATGGTGCCGAGAGAACGAGGGCTTCTCCTGGCCCTGGCCCCATGTGGAAAGCGAGAAGAAGCGGATCAAAAAGCTGCGCAGGGAGCAGGAACAGGAGCAGCAGAACGGCTCTGAGAAAAAATAAGAGAAAACCGGAACGCGGCGCTCTCCCTGAAGAAGGGAGGGCGCTGCTTTTGTCTGCTGAAGTTTCGACCCTTGACAGCCGGAGCCGCAGAACCTATAATGAAACCACGATGACCCCTCTTGAAACACATTTGGAGGTACAAAACCATGATCAACTATCCCAAGAATTATGCTCCTCTGGCGGAAGAGGAAATGGAGTACACCAGCGGCGGCCTGTCCATCAATTGGATGGCACTGGGCTCCACCGTTATGGGCGTGGCCACCAGTATGCTGGCCTACCTGAATGTCTCCAACATTGCCGGTGTGGCGGTCCAGCTGCAGAAGAAGGACCCCGAGAAGTACCCTGAGCCGGATGGCACCATCAACGGCAACCTCATCATCGATTCCACCCTGACCTACTTCTCCAGCGTGGCAGGCATCGGCATGGGTCTGCTGAACATCGCTGCGGGCGTGGGCACCGTCTACCTGGGCATGAAGTCTGGTTCTTAAAAATTAGTGCTGGACATTTGAGCCAAAACGTGATATAATTCATCCTGCATTCGCGGGCATCGTACATCGGCTAGTATATCAGCCTTCCAAGCTGAGGAGGTGGGTTCGATTCCCATTGCCCGCTCCATGCAGAAAAAAGCCCTGAGTTCTCCGGAACTCGGGGCTTTTTTGCTGGGCAGAACCGCTCAGCCCCGCTTTGCACGGCAGTTCCCCTGACAGGGGAGCCGGGCGGTGTGCGGCTGCCGTTCTGCCGTGCCTGTCGGGAGAGGCGGCAGCCTGCAGGGATGACAGAGAGGTTTCAGACGGAGAGCTTGTTCACTTTACCTGTTTACTTTGAAGCGATTTTATAGTAAAATAAGATGAATAAATCAGGGGCAGGGGAAACTCCGGCCTGATGAGAGAAATGATTTAGGTGGTGTATTGATATGGCATTGAAATATCAGCGTATCCTTCTGAAGATCAGCGGCGAGGCCCTGGGCGGCGAAAAGGGCACCGGCTTTGACGAGCCGACCATGGACGCAATCTGCGGTGGCGTGAAAAAGGCCCACGACCTGGGCGTGCAGATCGGCATCGTGGTGGGCGGCGGCAACTTCTGGCGCGGCCGTTCCAGCGGTAAGATGGAGCGCACCCTGGCCGACAAGATCGGAATGCTGGCGACCGTGATGAACGCGCTGGCCGTCTCCGACAAGCTGGAGCAGCTGGGCGTGGAGACCGAGGTGTTCACCTCCATCACCATGCCGCAGGTGGCCCCCGCCTTTACCCGCAAGGATGCCCTGGAGGCCATGGCAGACGGCAAGATCGCCATCTTCGGCGGCGGCACCGGCAACCCCTTCTTCTCTACCGACACCACCACGGCCCTGCGTGCTGTTGAGGTGAGCGCGGACATCATGTTCAAGGCCACCATGGTGGATGGCGTGTATGATAAGGACCCCCACAAGTACCCCGATGCCAAAAAGTACGACACCCTGACCTTTACCAAGGTGCTGGAGGATCGTCTGGCTGTGATGGACGGCACTGCCGCCACCCTCTGCCGCGACAACAAGCTCCCCATCCTGGTCTTTGACCTGGCCGACCCGGACAACATTGCAAAGGCCGTGCAGGGCGAGAACGTTGGCACCCTGGTCTACGAGGGCTGAGCATAGCCCGCATCCCCGTACCATAGAATGGAACAGGCAGCAATCACAGCGCCTGTGCAGAACAATATATAACAGGAGAAAAGGACAATGAGCAGCAACACCAAGGCATTTGAAGAAAAGATGAAGAGCTCCGTGGAGCATCTGGACCGCGAGCTGGCCGCTGTGCGTGCAGGCCGCGCCAACCCCGCCGTTCTGGACAAGGTGAGCGTGGACTACTACGGTGCCCCCACTCCCATCCAGCAGGTGGCCTCTGTGGCCGTGAGCGAGGCCCGCACCCTGACCATCACCCCCTGGGACCGCACCCTGCTGCGCGCCATCAGCAAGGCCATCATGGCCAGCGATGTGGGCATCACCCCCATTGATGACGGCTCCACCATCCGCCTGAACTTCCCGGCTCCCACCGAGGAGCGCCGCAAGCAGCTGGCAAAGGAAGTTGCCAAGCTGGGCGAGGAGGCCAAGGTGGCCGTGCGCAATGTCCGCCGTGACGCTATGGACAAGGCCAAGGCCATGAAGAAGGCCGGTGAGCTGACCGAGGACACCCAGAAGACCATGGAAGAAGAGGTCCAGAAGCTGACCGACAAGTATATCAAGAACATCGACGCAGCCGTTGAGGAAAAGCAGAAGGAGATCATGTCCGTCTGATCGCCGCGGCGAAACGAAACGTGTGAGGTGCCGTGCGCTGGAACGAGTGCGCGGCACTTTTTGCCGGAACCGGGGCAGGGAACACCCGCCCCGCAAACGCAGGAGAATGATTATGAACCATCCCAAAGAATTTGCCGAGGGCCTTTCCATCGGCATCATCATGGACGGCAACGGCCGCTGGGCCAAGCAGCGGGGCCTGCCCCGCACCGCGGGCCACAAAAAGGGTGCCGCCGTGTTTCAGGATATCGCCAACTACTGCGAGGAGCTGGGCATTTCATCCGTGACCTTCTACGCCTTCTCCACCGAGAACTGGAAGCGCCCGCTGGAAGAGGTCTCCGCCATTATGAAGCTGTTCGGCGAGTATCTGCTCAAGGGCTTCAACTATAAGGACCGCAACATCCGCATCAAGTTCCTGGGCGACCGGGCCGCGCTGGATGCAAAGCTCCAGAAGCTGATGAACGAGCTGGAGGAGGACTCTGCCGCCAAGACCGGCATGACCCTGAACATTGCCGTGAACTACGGCGGCCGCCCCGAGATCGTGCGGGCCGCCCGGCAGCTGGCCCAGCAGGTGGCAGAGGGCACCCTCAAGCCCGAGGACATCACCGAAGAGATGATGAGCGACCACATGTATACCGCCGGCCAGAAGGACCCGGATTTCATCCTGCGTCCCTCGGGCGAGAAGCGCCTTTCCAACTTCATGCTCTGGCAGGCCGCCTACGCCGAACTGGTGGAGATGGATGTGCTCTGGCCTGATTTCACCCGGGATGACCTGGATGCCGCCATCACGGAGTTCAACAAGCGCTCCCGCCGGTTTGGCGGCATCTGACCCTTGCAATTCCCAAAAGGAGAAATTTGAATGAAAACTCGTATCATAACCGCAATTGTGGGCATCCTCGTCCTGATCGGGGTGCTGTTCACCTTTGACACGCTGGTGTTCAATTTTGTCATTGCCGCCATCACCCTGATCGCCATCCACGAGGTCTTCAAGGCCCTGGGCTTCGGCAGAAAGGATTGGCCCATGTACGCCGTGTTCGTGCCCTACACCCTGCTGATCATGCTGTCCAGCTATCAGGTGTGGCGGCGGCTGGTCATGCCGGCCTCCTTTTTGATGGTGCTGTTCTTCGGCATCTATCTGGTGGTGCGCAACGCACAGGTGGATTTTGCAAAAGCCAGCGGTCTGGTGATGTTTTCCGGCATCGTGATCTTCTGCTTCTACTCCTTTATCCGTTTGAAGGAGCTGCTGCCGGTGGAGACCTACGGCTATGACGCGATGTTCTTTATTCTGCTCATCCTCTGCTTTGCCTGGGGCGGCGATACCTGCGCCTACTTTGCAGGCAGAGCCTTTGGCAAGCACAAACTCTGCCCCGTGGTCAGCCCCAAAAAGACCGTGGAGGGAGCCATTGGCGGCGTGCTGGGCACCATGGTGTTCGGCGTGGTCGCCACCGTCATCTACTCCATTGCGGCCAACCGGATGGAGGCGTTCACCCGCACCAACATCGGCGTTTCCATGTACCTGATCATTGCCCTGCTGGCCTGCGTGGCCGCTGTGCTGGGCATCTACGGCGATCTGTTCGCCAGCGTGGTCAAGCGCCAGTGCGGCATCAAGGATTATGGCACCATCTTCCCGGGCCACGGCGGCATTCTGGACCGCTTCGACAGCGTCATGTTCATTGCGCCGTTCGTCACCATGGTGGTCATCGCTGTTTTCTATCACTGAATGCAGGAGGTAGCTTATGTCTAAAAAAATCACGCTGCTGGGTTCTACCGGTTCCATCGGCACCCAGAGCCTGGATGTCATCCGTGCCCAGGGGTATGAGGTGTTCGGCCTTTCCGCCCACAGCCATGTGGAGAAGATCCTGGAGCAGATCCAGGAGTTCCACCCCCGGTATGTCTGCATGACCGACCCCGATGCCGCCGCCCGGCTGGACGCGGCGCTGGCGGGCCGTGCCAACGCCCCCCGGCTGCTGACCGGCCCCGAGGGCCTGAAGGAGCTGGCCGCCATGGACGGCCCCGATGTGGTGCTGAACAGTGTGGTGGGCATCGCCGGTCTGGGTGCCAGCCTGACCGCCATTGAGAGCGGCCATGATCTGGCCCTTGCCAACAAGGAGAGCCTTGTTACGGGCGGTCACCTGGTGACCCAGGCCGTGGCAAAGCACGGTGTGAAGCTGCTGCCTGTGGACAGCGAGCACTCCGCCATCTTCCAGTGCCTGCAGGACAAGGAGAGCGCCAAGAGCCTGACCAAGATCCTGCTCACGGCCTCCGGCGGCCCCTTCTTCGGCATGAAGACCGAGGAGCTGCGGGGCAAGACCAAGGCCGATGCCCTCAAGCACCCCAACTGGAACATGGGCGCAAAGATCACCATTGACTCTGCCACCCTGATGAACAAGGGCCTGGAGCTGATCGAGGCAGTCTGGCTGTTCGGCCTGCCCCCCGAGAAGATCCAGATCGTGGTGCAGCGCCAGAGCGTTGTCCACTCTGCCGTGCAGTACAGCGATAACTCCATCATCGCCCAGCTGGGCGTGCCCGATATGCGCATCCCCATCCAGTACGCCCTGACCTACCCGGCCCGTGTGCCCGGTGTGGTGCCCGAGCTGGACTTTACCACCCTGAAGCTGCTGACCTTCGATGTGGCCGACGAGGAGACCTTCCGCTGCCTGGCTGCCTGCAAAAAGGCCATCAAGAAGGGCGGTCTGGGCCCCTGCGCCGCCAACGGTGCCAACGAGGAGGCAGTCAAGCTCTTCCTCGAGGATAAGATCGGCTTCCTCGATATCGGCCGTCTGGTGGAGGCTGTTGTGGACAGCGACAGCTTTGGCGGCGATTACACCCTGGCCGATGTGTATGAGTGCGACAAGATGGCCCGCGCCTTTGTGAGAGCGCACCTGTAAGGAGAACTGATGTCTTTTATTGTCACCTTTATTGCTGCGGTGTTCGTGTTCAGCGCCGTGATCGCCATCCATGAGTTCGGCCACTTCATGGTGGCAAAGCTCTGCGGTGTGCAGGTCAACGAGTTCTCCATCGGCATGGGGCCGGTGCTGTGCAAGCGGGTGCGCAAGGGCACCCAGTACAGCATCCGCGCCCTGCCCGTGGGCGGCTTTGTGGCGCTGGAAGGGGAGGAAAGCCCCGAGAGCAAACAGGCGGAGGAAAACCTCTCAGCGGTCTCCGACGGAGAGGTTTCTCCCTCGGGCATCCCGCTGAATGAGGCCCCTGTCTGGCAGCGGGCCCTCATCATGCTGGCGGGTGCCGGGATGAACTTTGTGCTGGGCTTTGTGGTCATGGCCATCCTCATCACGGCCCAGAGCGAGCCCATCACCAGCAAGGTGCTCTATCAGGTGGAGGAAAACGCCCTCTGCGGCCAGACCGGCCTGCAGGCAGGGGATAAGATCCTTGCGGTGAACAGCCGCCGCTGCTTTGTGGCAAACGATATCCTCTATGAGCTGATGCGCACTGAGGACTACACCGCCGATTTCACCGTTCTGCGGGACGGCAAAAAGGTGGAGCTGCCCGGTGTGCAGTTCGACACCTGGCAGGATGACAAGGGCGAGACCCACATGAGCCTGGGCTTTACGGTCTACGGCATCAGAAAAACACCGCTGAACGTGCTGAAAGAGGCGGGCAACAGTGTGCTCTACTATGGGCGCATCATCTTTGCCTCCCTCTCCGACCTGCTGCGGGGGCGGGAGAGCATCAACGACCTCTCCGGCCCGGTGGGCATCGTAACGGCCATCGGGCAGGCCGCCAGCTACGGCTGGCAGGACCTGCTGGAGCTGCTGGTGCTCATCACCGTGAACCTGGGCATCTTCAACCTGCTGCCCTTCCCGGCGCTGGACGGCGGCAAGGTGGTGTTCCTGCTCATTGAGGGCGTGACCGGCCATGCCGTGCCCGAAAAGATCCAGAGCGGCCTGACCGTGGCAGCCTTTGCGCTGCTGTTCGGGCTGATGATTTTTGCAACTTACAACGATATCCTCCGGCTCATTACCGGGGCAATGTGATACGGAAAGGAAAACGACCATGCGGCAGCTGAAACGAGAAGTAAAGATCGGCAATGTGACCATTGGCGGCAACAACCCCATTGCGGTGCAGACCATGCTGAATGTCCCCGTGGAGGACATTGAGGGCAACGTTGCCCAGGCAAAGCGCTGTGAGGCGGCGGGCTGCCAGATCCTGCGTGTGACCTGCCCCAGCGCGGCGGATGCCAAGTGCATCGAGGCCGTGAAGAACGCGGTGAACATCCCCATCGTGGCAGATATCCACTTTGACTACAAGGCCGCGCTGGCCTGCGCCGACGTTGGTGTGGACAAGATCCGCATCAACCCCGGCAACATCGGTGACGACGACCGGGTCAAGGCCGTGGTGCAGGCCTGCCAGCAGAAGAACATCCCCATCCGCATCGGCGTGAACGGCGGCAGCCTGGAAAAGCACATCCTGGCAAAGTACGGCGCGCCCGTGCCCGAGGCCATGGTGGAAAGCGCCCTGTACCATGTCCGCCTGCTGGAGAAGTTCGATTTCAACAACATCGTCATCTCCATCAAGAACTCCAACGTGCCCCGCATGATGGAGGCCTACCGCCAGCTGAGCGCCGTGACCGATTACCCCCTGCATGTGGGCGTGACCGAGGCCGGTACTTACCAGATGGGCCTGCTCAAGAGCGGCATGGGCATCGGCGGGATGCTGCTGGAGGGCATCGGCGATACCATCCGCGTCTCGCTGGCCGCCGAGCCCGAGAAGGAAGTGGAAGCAGGCTACAACATCCTGCGTGCCGTGGGCTTCCCCGTGGCTGGCCCCGAGGTCATCACCTGCCCCACCTGCGGCCGCACCCAGTACCCCTGCACCGAGATCGCCAACGAGGTGGAAAAGCGCCTGCAGGGCTATAAGAAATCCATCAAGGTGGCCGTGATGGGCTGCGTGGTCAATGGCCCCGGCGAGGCCCGCGAAGCCGATATCGGCATTGCAGGCGGCAAGGGCGAGGCTGTCCTCTTCATCCACGGCCAGCCCATCAAGAAGCTGACCGGCGATAATATCCTCGACCAGTTCATGGAGGAGATCTATAAGATCTGAGAGGTTCAGCAAGGAGAACACAATGCCCTTAGAAAACAAACTTGGTTTGACCGACGAGGCCGCGCTGGCCCGGGCTGAGGAAAAGATCAGCAAGACCAAAGCGCTGGAGCTTTACGACACCGGCCTGCTGGATGCCTTCCCGGTGGGGACATTTGCGGGCCTGCAAAAGATCCACGGCTATCTGTTCGGCGAGATCTACCCCTTTGCCGGGCAGATGCGCACCGTGAACATTGCCAAGGGCAATTTCCGGTTCGCACCCGTCATGTATCTGGCTGCGGCTCTGGAAAGCATCGACCGGATGCCCCAGTCCACCTTTGATGAGATCATCGAGAAGTATGTGGAGATGAATGTGGCCCATCCCTTCCGGGAAGGCAATGGCCGCAGCACCCGGATCTGGCTGGACTGCATCCTGAAAAAGGAGCTGCATCAGGTCATTGACTGGAGCCGGGTGGATAAGAGCGATTATCTCCTTGCCATGGAGCGCAGCCCCGTCAAGGACGTGGAGATCAAAGCCCTGCTCCGTGCAGCCCTCACAGACCGGATCACAGACCGGCTGGTCTATATGAAGGGCATCGACGCAAGCTATCATTATGAGGGCTATCACGTCTTTAGGACGGAAGATTTGTAAAGGAGTAACCCATCGTGACACCACTTGTATCTCAGCTATGGCCGCAGTTCATGGCGGACCCGGATTTCGCGGCCAGCTTCGGGCGCGTGATCGTGGAGCATGCCCGGATGCTGCGGCAGGAGCGGCAGGTCGTTTTTACCCTGCGCAGTGCCGCCCCGCTGGACAAGGGGCTGTGCGCCCGGCTGCTGGCCTCCCTGCAGCCGGATTATGAGGGCTTTGAACTGAAGATCGACAACCTCTTCGGCTATGCCGCGCTGGACGAAGCCGCCCTGCGGGAGCTGATGGAGGAGATGAAGCGGGACGGCATCCCCATCAACGGCTTTCTGGACCGGTGCCGGATCACCATCACCGGCCAGAACATCACGGTGGGGGTCTGCCACGGCACCAAGTTTTTGCAGGAGATGGAGTTTGAGCGCCTGCTGGCAGACCGCGTTGCCGCCCACACCGGTGTCAGGCCCAAAGTCACCCTGACAAGCGCGGTGGGCGAGGCCGAACAGCGCCAGATGGAGGAAAAGCTGGAGCGCAAGATCGCCCCGCCGGTGGTCAAGTTCGAGAAAAAGAACACCGCCCCCTCCATCAAGGTGGAGGGACTGGACCTGACCGACAAGCCCGTGACCATTTTCCACGGCAAAATGTTCACCCCCAAGAACCTCACCCCGCTGAAAGACCTTGGCGGCGAGGGCGGCAAGTGCACGATCTGGGGCGATGTGTTCTTCTCGGAGGTCAAGGGAAACTTCCGCAAAATTTATACCGTATCCATCACCGATTATCAGGGCTCCATCAACCTGAAGATCCGCGCGCAGGAAGGGGAGGACTGCTCCAAGTGGGAGAACATCGCCAAGGGCACCACCCTGCTGGTGCGCGGCGACTGCACCTACGACAAGTACGAGCACGACTACATCGTTTACCCCTACGATGTCCTGTTCGTGGAGCGGAAAAAGCGGGAGGACAACGCCCCGGAAAAGCGGGTGGAGCTTCACCTGCATACCAAGCTGTCCAGCATGGATGCCTTCTGCGACCCGGGCGGCATCGTCAAGCTGGCCCACCGGATGGGCCACCCTGCCATTGCCATCACCGACCACGGTGTCTGTCAGGGCTACCCGGAGGCCATGCTGGCCACCGATGAGATCCACAAGAGCGACCCGGATTTCAAGCTGATCTACGGCTGCGAGGCCTACTTTGTGGATGATATGGTGCCCTGCGTCTACGGCGTGAAGGACCAGCCGCTGGACGGCGAGTTCTGCGTGTTCGACACCGAGACCACCGGCCTGGACCCCGGTGTGGAGTACCTGACCGAGATCGGCGCGGTGATCGTGCGGAACGGGGAAGTGGTGGAGGAGTTCGACACCTTTGTCAAGCCGGGCAAGCCCATCACCCCCAAGATCACCGAGCTGACCGGCATCACCAACGAGATGGTGGCCGATGCCCCGGGGGAAAAGGAAGCGCTGGAAGCCTTTCTCCGGTTCGCGGATGGCCGCATCCTGGTGGCCCACAATGCCCATGCGTTCGATATCCGCTTCCTGAAAGCCGCCGCCAAGCGCAGCGGCATTTCCTTTGAGCCCACCTATATCGACACCCTGACCATGGCACAGGCCATGTACCCGGGCCTGCACAACTACAAGCAGGGGACCATCAACAAGCATCTGGAGCTGCCCAGCTACGAGGCCCACCGCGCCTGCGAGGACTCCGCCGCGCTGGGCCGCATCTTCTGCGTCATGCTCAGTGACCTTGCCGAGAAAGAGGTCACCACCGTGGAGGGCATCAACACCGGTCTGGGCGGCAACCGGGAGGTGCTGAAAAAGAAGTACTTCCACCTCATCATTCTGGTCAAGAACCAGATGGGCCTGAAGAACCTGTACAAGATCGTGAGCGAGGCCCACGTCAACTACTTCTTCAAGAAGCCCCGTGTGCCCCGCAGCCTGCTGAACAAGTACCGCGACGGCCTGATCCTGACCAGCGCCTGTGAGGCGGGCGAGCTCTACCGTGCCGTTGTGGAGGGGCGTTCCTACGAGGAACTGAAGAAGATCGCCTCCTACTACGACGTGCTGGAGATCCAGCCCCTGGGCAACAACGAGTATATGGTGCGGGACGGCAAGGTGGAGAGCGAGGAGGTCATCAAGGACTTCAACCGCACCATCATCCGGCTGGGCGAGGACCTGCACAAACCGGTCATCGCCACCGGCGACGTGCACTTTACCGAGCCGGAGGATGCCATCTACCGTACGGTGCTGCAGGCGGGCAACGGCTTCAAGGATGCGGACACCCAGCCCCCGCTGTTCTACCGCACCACTGAGGATATGCTGAAGCAGTTCAGCTACCTGCCCAAGGAAAAGGCCTACGAGATCGTGGTGACCAACCCCCGCAAGATCGCGGCCACCATCGACAACAACGTGCGGGCCATCCCGCGCGGCACCTACCCGCCCAGCATCGAGGGTGCGGAGCAGCAGCTGCGCGATGCCACCTGGGAACACGCCAGGCGGGATTACGGCGACCCCCTGCCCAAGATCGTGGAGGACCGCCTGAAAAAGGAGCTGGACTCCATCTGCGGCCACGGCTACGCGGTTCTGTACGTCATTGCCGTCAAGCTGGTGGCCTACTCCAACGCGGGCGGCTATCAGGTGGGCAGCCGTGGCTCGGTGGGCTCCTCTGCCGTGGCCCACTTCTCCGGCATTTCGGAGGTCAACAGCCTGCCGCCCCACTACCGCTGCCCCAAGTGCAAGTACAGCGAGTTCATCACCGACGGCAGCGTGGACGACGGCTTCGACCTGCCCGACAAGGACTGCCCCCACTGCGGCACCCGGATGCTGGTGGACGGCCACGACATCCCCTTTGAGACCTTCCTGGGCTTCTACGGCGACAAGGAGCCTGATATCGACCTGAACTTCTCGGGCGAGTATCAGTCCAACGTCCACCGCTACACCGAGGAGCTCTTCGGCAAGGCCAATGTGTTCAAGGCGGGCACGGTGTCCGGCATTCAGGACAAGACCGCCTACGGCTACGTCAAAAAGTATCTGGAGGCCCGCGGCCAGACCGTCAACCACGCCGAGGAGAACCGCCTGACCCTGGGCTGCACCGGTGTCAAGCGCACCACCGGCCAGCACCCCGGCGGCATGGTGGTTGTGCCCGACACTTACGAGATCTACGATTTCTGCCCCATCCAGCACCCGGCGGATGATGTGGCGGGCGGCCTGCTCACGACGCATTTCGAGTTCAAGTACCTCCACGACACCCTGCTCAAGCTGGACGAGCTGGGCCACGATATGCCCACCTTCTACAAGTATTTTGAGGAGTACACCGGCATCCCCGTGGACAGCATCCCCATGAACGACCCCCGGGTGTACAGCCTGCTCACCAGCCCGGAGGAGCTGGGCGTGACCCCGGAGCAGATCGACAGCCAGACCGGCACCTTCGGCATCCCGGAAATGGGCACCAACTTCGTGCGCGGAATGCTGGTGGAGGCCCGGCCCCGGAACTTTTCGGAGCTGATCCAGATCTCGGGCCTGTCCCACGGCACCGACGTCTGGACCGGCAACGCCGACGAGCTGATCCGCAGCGGCACCTGCACCATCGCGGAGGTCATCGGCTGCCGTGACAGCATTATGCTCTACCTGCTGCGCAAGGGGCTGGAGCCCAAGATGGCCTTTGATATCATGGAGGCGGTGCGTAAGGGCAAGGTGGCCAAGGGCGGCTTCAAGCCCGGCTGGGAAGAAGCCATGCGGGAGCACGAGGTGCCGGACTGGTACATCGAGTCCTGCCGCAAGATCAAGTATATGTTCCCCAAGGCCCACGCTGTGGCCTACCTGATGAGCGCCATCCGGCTGATGTGGTTCAAGCTCTACCACCCGGCAGAGTTCTATGCCGTTTACTTCACCGTGCGCGGCGATGATATCGACTATGAGGCCGCTGTGGGCGGTGCGGCTGTGGCCCGCGCCCACATGGAGGCGGTGAAGCGCCGCCTGAAAGAGGAGAAGAACGCCAAGGACGAGGACGTGCTGGTCAGCCTGCAGCTGGTCAACGAGATGCTGTCCCGCGGGTATGCGTTCCTGCCCATCGAGCTGGGCAAGAGCCGGGGCAACAAGTATATCGTGGAGGATGGCAAGGTGCGCCTGCCCTTCTGTGCCCTGAAGGGTGTGGGCGGCACTGCCGCCGCCTCGCTGGAGCGTGCCACCATCGACGGGCAGGAGTATATCTCCGTGGAGGAGCTCCAGCAGGCCACCGGCGTGACCAGTGCCGTGCTGGAAAGCCTGCGCACCGCCGGTGTGCTGGCGGGCCTGCCCGAAAGCAGCCAGGTGAGCTTCTTCTGACCCCTTGACTTTTTGGGGCAGGCGGCATATAATAAAGATGTGAATGAGAATGTGAACTCTTCACGGGTTCACCAAATGCAACAAGAAGCCCCTCCGGTATCCCTCAATACCGAAGGGGCTTCCTGTTTGCCTAGGGGTTAGTGCTTACCGGCCTTGAACTGAGCGTCAAGCCACTTGCAGATGTAATTGCTCGTTACGCCTGCTGCGACGGACAGTATGAATGAGAATAACAGCTCCACGGGTTATCACCTCCTTCACCATAAAATGGTGTCGGAAGGCCGACACTTACAGAATACCATAAAGTTAGACAATTGGCAACGAAAAAACCTCTGCATTGACGCAATGTCTTTGCAGAGGTTTTGCGATTTTGCTACAATATCTGAGCAGCAGGGCATTGGCCCCTTTACGCTTCCTTTTCCATAGCGGCCAGCGGGGTCAGGTACTCCTTGCAGCACTCCTCGTACATGAGGGAGTATTCCTTGCTGGGGTTGTGGTGCATCAGGCTCTTGAGGGTGTGGGAATCGTAGTCGTCGCCCTCGCTGGTGCCCACCAGACGGGCCGCCACGTTGGAGCAGTGGTCGGAGATGCGCTCCACATTGTTCAGCACATCCAGGAACACCACGCCGGTATCAATGGAGCAGATGCCGTCCTTCAGACGCTTGATGTGGCCGTCGCGGAGCTTCTCCACCAGAATGTCGATGACCTCTTCCAGCGGCTCCACCTGACGGGCCAGCGCGATGTCATCGTTCTCAAAGGCATCGTTGGTGCGGGTCAGGATCTGCTCCAGCGCGGAATCCAGCAGCTGCAGCTCGTTCTTGGCAATGTCGCTGAAGGAGGCCTCTTTCTCGTAGAGCTCCACAGCCTTTTCCTGAATGTTCACGGCGTAGTCGCCGATGCGCTCGAACTCGGTGACAAAGTTCAGCAGCTCGGTCACGGCGTGGCTCTCGTCGTCGCCCAGCTCCTGGTCAGTCATCTTGATGAGGTAGTTGGAGATCTCCACCTCCATCCGGTCGATGAGATTCTCCCGCACATTGATGGCGCTCACCACGTCCTCATCCATCTTGAGCAGCAGGGGAGTGGAGAGGCTGACGTTGCGGGCGGCACGGCGGGACATCTTGACCACGGCGCTCTTGGCCTGCTGCAGGGCCACGGCCGGGCTCTTGAACAGACGCTCATCCAGCACGGGCATACTCATCTCCTGTGCTTCCTCGGCACTGTTGGGCACGGTGAGCATGGCCAGCTTAGAGAGCACACTGCTGAAAGGCAGGAACAGCAGCATGGCCGCCACACTGGAAAGGGTGTGGATGTTTGCAATGGTGCTCTTGTTCATCACATCGCCCCACACCGGGATGCCGATGGTGTACCGCACGGCGTAAATGGCAGCCAGCAGCACAAAGCTGCCGATGATGTTGAAATACAGGTGGATCAGGGCGGCGCGCTTGCCGTCCTTGGAGGAGCCGCCGATGGTCAGCAGCGGAGTAAAGGCGGTGCCGATGTGGGCACCCAGAATGATGGGGATGGCGCTGCCAAAGGTGACAAGGCCGGTGCTGGACAAGGCCTGCAGGATACCCACCGAGGCCGAGGAGGACTGGATGATGACGGTAACGACCATGCCCACCAGCACGCCCAGCATGGGGTTGGTCATGGTGACGAACAGCTCCTGAAAGGCTGCGCTCTCCCGCAGGGGGGACACGCCGGTGTCCATCAGGCTCATGCCCGTGAACAGGATGCCGAAGCCCAGCATGATCTGGCCGATGTTCTTCTTTTTGGCGTTGCGCAGGAACACATAAAAAATGCAGCCGATAAACGCCACCACCGGCGCAAACGTCTTGGGCTGGATGAGGGTCAGCAGAAGGCTGTCACCCGAGATATCCGCCATGCGGATGAGCTGACCGGTGACCGTGGTACCAATGTTTGCACCCATGATGACACCCACCGACTGCGTCAGGGTCATAATGCCAGAGTTGACAAGGCCGACACAGATGACGACTGTGCCCGCGGAGGACTGGATCACGCCGGTGATGAGGGTGCCGAAAATGACACCCTTGATGGTGGAGGAGGTCAGCTTTTGCAGCACGCCCTGCATCTTGCCGCCCGCCAGCTTTTCCAGGCCGGCACCCATGATCGACATACCATAGAGGAACAGCGCAATACCGCCCAACAATGAGGTGATGTGTGTGATATCCATCTCGATACTCCTAAAAACTTCCTTTTGCTCTTAAAACAAACCAAGGACGGCCGCCCGGGGCTTCCGGCCCTGAACGCCGTCCTTTTTATTATAGCATTGAACTCCCCCGGACAACAAGCGTTATTTTACACGTTTTTTGCATTTTTACTGCATTTCCGCGCCGTTTTGTCCTTTTGTCAACTGTTCTTTTCTTATATTTTACAGGTATTTTACATTTGAACTTTCCCTGTACGCTCCTGACATGTCTCCGGGAACTGCCGGGAATGCGTCATGCGGCCTCGTCCAGCTCTTCCATGGCCTCCCGCACCGTGTCCGCCGAGAAGAGGAACACCCCGCCCCGGGTATAAACCTCCACATGGCCGCCTACAGATCGGATCTCGTACTCACTCATGGTGTTCCCTCCTGTTCCTGCGGCCCGTCTCCGGGCCGTTCCTGTTTTGTCCGACAAGAGGAGTATACCAGATGCGGGGTACGATAAGAGGGACTTTCAGAAGTGGGCATGAAAAAACCTCTGCATCGGTGGAAACCCTTTGCAGAGGTTTTCAAATCATCAGGCGGGCATGTGATCGCTCCGCTCGCTTCGCACGATGCCGAGGAAGGGCGGAACGCTTGCACGCTGCTGGCCCTTTTCGCGAGCCTTTTTCAGCTGGTACTCATGGCTGGCAACAGCATCAATAAAATCACGCTCTTTTTGTGTTGCATGATAATAATCGGTGTTGAAACGCTTGCAGACGGAAAACAGGGTATCAAGATAATCCATCGTTTCATCCGACATGGGTGCGACCTGCAGTTCGATTTCGTGATTTGCCATAATAACTCCTCCTGTTCTCAGGACAAATAGGTGCTGAAGATCTCCTGCGCGCCTTCATCAGCCAGCATCAAGAGTTTGGGGCCGCCCGGCAGCGGCTGGAAGATCGGCACCGCATGGAAATCCTGGATATAGTGTTCGTACAGTTCATCTGTCTTAGCGGCAAAGGTCACAACACCGCCATGGCCGCTGTCAATGGATAACTGGATGCCATAGGCGATCATCATACGACCGATACCGGTGTATTTACGCTGATCTGTCAGCGTCGGGTTGCTCTGCGGGTGAGCTTCCATGTTCACGATAAAAATAGAAATGCCGTTTTGATCCTCCCGGTAAGCCCCCAGCGCAATGATCTCACCGCTTGCCGCTTTGGCGACCCGTTTTTCCAGTTGGGAGTCACGGATAAAGTCACTGGTCCAATCGGACTGCCAGCCGCTTTTTGTCACCAGAAGGTCTGACTGTGTGGCAGGCGTGATCTCCACCGGGATGCAGGCTCCGGTCTTGTTTTCTGTAACGAAATATTGCAGCAGCATCGGCACAGCCCCTTTCTGCTTCTATTTTATCATGCAGGAAGGAAAAAGGCAAATTTTCTCCCTCTTTTTTCGCATTTTTCGCGCGAAAAATCGCCGAAACATACTCGTTGACGGCACAACCAAAAGGTGTTACACTTTGGGTAACAAAACAACGCTGTGTAATGCAAAAGAAAGAGGTGTTTCCATGAACGAAATGAAGGAAGCAGTGGGGAACTGGCGGGAGGCAAAGCAGTTCAGCCCGGCGGACGAGAACGATTTCCTACGGTGGCTGGACAAGGCCGACACCGAGGAAAAGCTCTTTTCCCGGCTGACCTTTTGGTTTACCTTCCGGGGCCTGCCTGCGGACCAGAACCAGCGGTATCATCTGGTGCAGGAGCGGGCCCGGGAACTGCGGCTCTGGAACGGGCTGGAGCTCAAGCTCCGGCGCTGGCAGGACCGTGTGGCCGACGAGTACGAGCAGATCGGAAAGGAGGCGTTCGCGGCCCGCATCGGCGAGGACTACGCCGATTACATCAACAGCCTGACCGACCCGGAGGCCGCCCCGGAGCCGGAGACCGCAAAGCCTGCTGGGGTGCAGGCGTGGTCGGCCCGGGAGCTGTCGGAGATGGAGCTGCCGCCCATCCGCCATGTGGTGGAAGGCCTGCTGCCCATGGGCATGGGGGTGCTGGTGGCAAAGCCCAAGCTGGGCAAGAGCTGGATGGTGCTGGACCTCTGCCTTGCCGTGGCACAGGGGGAGCCGTTCCTGGGGTTCCCCACCCGGCAGCACGGCACCCTCTACCTCGCCCTGGAGGACGGCAAGAGCCGGATGCAGACCCGCCTGCGCCGCCTGCTGGAGGGAAGGCCCGCCCCCGCCAACATGCACGTCATGTTTCAGGCCCAGCGGCTGGGCGAGGGCCTGCTGGAAACGCTGGGGGAGTATCTGGATGCCAACCCGGACATCCATCTGGTCTGCATTGATACCTTATCCAAGATCAAACCCAAGGCAAAGCCCTTTGAAAATGCCTACGATGCCGACTACGACTACATGGGCAGGCTGAAGGCCTTTGCCGACAGCCGGGGCATCTGCGTGCTGCTGGTGCATCACACCCGCAAGAGCAAGAACCCCGAGGACAGCTTTGACAACATCAACGGCTCCACCGGCATCCTGGGTGCGGCGGATTTCACCATCGTGCTGGACAAGCAGAGCCGGATGGACGATGAAGCAGGCTTTCTGCTCACCGGCCGCGACATCGAGCAGTGCGAGCGGGTCATCCGCTTCGATAAGGCCCGCTGCCGCTGGGTCATGCAGGGCACGGCGGCCCAGCTGGCCGCGCAGCGCCGGGTGGCCGAGTATGAGGCAGAGCCCATCGTCAGGACCCTGCGGGTGCTCCTGCAGCAGGGGGATGGAACGTGGAGCGGCTACTCCAAGAACCTGATGGAGATGGGCCAGCGGTACGCCCATACCGAGCTGGCACCAAATCTGCAAATGCTTTCAAAGCGTATTCAGGAGCTGCAACCTATGCTTTGGGAACGAGATACCATTAGATATTGGTATAACAGCAATGGAAACGCTGGGAGAAAGCATAACTTTCGACAGGAACGAACCGATAACAATGCTTCGGTTCCAGTGTCTGCACAGTTATCGTTAAGACATAATTATCATTGATATCATTGGTTATCATTGATTGTCATTGACTGGTGGCAATGAAGAGCAATGATTTCAATGACTTCAATGATGAATGTTAGTATAACGAGAAAAAGCCCTGCGCAATGCCAAGGGCTCCCCCTTCGGGGGAGCTGGCAAAGCCGCAAGGCTTTGACTGAGAGGGTGAGGGCCTTACCCTCCCGCCGCAAGGCTGCCCTTGGGGCAGGCATCCGGGGCGCTCTGGGCCTTCCGGGCCTCGGTGCGGGCCTTGTCGTAGCAGTAGCGGATGATGGCCTGCCGCCGCACGATGCCGATAAAGATGCCCCGGTCGTCCACCACGGGCACAAAGTTCTGGTTCATGGCCGCTTCGATCAGCTGGTCCATGCTGGTGGTGACGGTCACGGCCTTGTAATCCCGCTTGTGGGCAAAGCTCGAAATGGGCACATCCTCGGCGGCTTCAATGTCCAGCCCGTGCTGCTGTTTCAGCCCCCAGAGGATATCCCCCTCGGTCAGGGTGCCCACATACTCGCCCCTGCGGTTGAGCACGGGAATGGATGCGTAGCGGTTGTTCTCCCATTTTTCCAGCGTCTGCCGCAGGGTGAAGTCATCGTAGACATACATCAGGTCCTGCTTGGGGGAAAGGAAAAACAAAATGTTCATCAAACAGCTCTCCAATCGTTATCCTATCGTAAACAGTGGTTCTGCCGTAAGGGCGCAGCTCCCGTTCCTCTGCTTTGATTTTAGCACTTTTCCACAGGCGGATAAAGTCAAAAATCATACTTTTTAGAATTTATTCACAGTCGCGCCCGGCCTTTTTGCAAAACATGCAGGAAAACCGTGCACAGGGCAGGGTTTTGTGGTATAATAGGAACACGAATCGGCTCACATTGCCCGCCCTTTGGAAATTGTGCTGTACACAGGGCGTGGGAAGTTGTATAATAAGGATACCGATTCCTTTCCCGGTATGCGGCGGGTTTGCCGCGGCAAGCCGGGCCACCCCAACAAGATTTCAAATAAAGGAGCAGAGCGACTATGATCACTTCCCGTTTCCCGCTGGGAGATGTCAGCTTTTCCGCCGAGTACTTCTCTACGCTGGTAGGCGAAGCAACCAAACAATGCTACGGCGTGGCCGCAATGACCCCCCGCGACCTGACCGACGCGGTCAGGAGCGTGGTGCGCGGCAGCGATTACTCTGAAAAGGGCGTTCGTGTCACACAGGAAGAGGGCCGTCTCGTGATCGAGCTGCACATTGCCGTCAGCTACGGGCTCAACATCTCCACCGCCGCGCGCAGCATCTCGCACCGCGTCAAGGACGAAGTGGAGCAGGCCACCGGCCTGAAGGTTGCCCGTGTGATCGTGTCGGTGGACGACGTGATCGCCTGATGGAACTTTTTATTAAGGAGTAAGGACAATGATTTCTGGTAAGATTCTGCGCGACGCGATCATCTCCGGCGCGAACAACATCAACAACCAGCGCTCCCGCGTGGACGAGCTGAACGTTTTCCCCGTGCCCGATGGCGACACCGGCACCAACATGGGCATGACGGTGGGTGCCTCCGTGGCAGAGCTGAACGCACTGGACGACAACTGCACCGTGGGTGAGGCCGCCAAGACCGCTGCCTCCGCCATGCTGCGCGGTGCGCGCGGCAACTCCGGCGTTATCACCAGCCTGCTGTTCCGCGGCTTCTCCAAGGCGCTGGAAGGCAAGAAGGAAGCCACCGCTGCCGACATTGTCGAGGCTCTGAAGAAGGGTGTCGAGGGCGCTTATAAGGCCGTTATGAAGCCCACCGAGGGCACCATCCTCACGGTTGCACGCATTGCCTCTGAGGAAGCTGCTGCCTGCGGTGCCGAGGATGTGCCCGCTCTGTGGGATGTGGTGATGACCGCCGGCCAGAAGGCTCTGGAGGACACCCCCAACCTGCTGCCTGTTCTGAAGAAGGCCGGTGTTGTGGATGCCGGTGGTCAGGGCATCATGGTCATCTTTGAGGGCATGGGCAAGGTGTTCCATGGCGAAGGCATCGTGGCAGGCGGCGAGGCTGCTCCCAACAAGGCAAAGCTCTCCACCGAGAACGCCGGCAAGGGCGTGTTCACCGACGACCTGATGAAGGTGGAGGACATCAAGAACGGCTACTGCACCCAGTTCCTGATCAACAAGTATGAGGGTGCAAGCGCCGCAAAGATGCGTGCCTTTGCAGAATCCAACGGCGACAGCGTGGTCTGCATCGAGGATGACGATGTCATCAACCTGCATGTCCACACCGCTGACCCCGGCAAGATCCTGAGCGAGGCCATCAAGTACGGCTACCTGACCAACTTCAAGATCGAGAACATGCACGAGCAGTTCCTGGCCCGCCAGAAGCAGGGCAAGAGCCTGGAAAAGCAGGCTTCTGCTGAGAAGGCCCCTTCTCAGTCCAGCGAGTTCGTCTACGCTGCTGTGGACCCCAGCCGTGACTATGGCTTTGTTGCCGTTGCCGCCGGTGAAGGCCTGAAGGCCGTGTTCACCGATCTGGCTGCAGACGCAGTGGTCTCCGGTGGTCAGACCATGAACCCAGCCACCGAGGATATCCTCGCTGCCATCCAGAGCGTGCCCGCAAAGACCGTGTTCGTGCTGCCCAACAACAAGAACATCATCATGGCTGCTGAGCAGGCCCAGAAGCTGGCCGACCGTCAGGTGGTCGTTCTGCCCACCCGCACCGTGCCCATGGGCATTACCGCCATGCTGAACTTTGATCCCTCTGTGAACGCCGAGACCAACACCATCAACATGATGGCTGCTGCCGACAAGGTGTCCACCGGTCTGATCACCTATGCTGCCCGCGACAGTGAGTACGACGGCAAGCGCATCAAGAAGGGTGAGATCATGGCTCTGGAGAACGGCAAGATCGTTTCCACCTCCAACGATATCACCAAAGCTACCTACCGTCTGGCACGCGGCATGTGCAAAAAGGATTCCAGCTTCGTCACCATCATCTCCGGCTGCGACGTGAGCGATGAGGATGCCGAGAAAGTGACCGAGATCGTAAAGGCAAAGTGCCCGAACCACGTTGAGGTCAGCCACATCCGCGGCGGCCAGCCCGTTTACTATTATATGATCAGCGTGGAGTAAACACTCCCCCGTTCTGCTGAATTTTTAAGCACCTGCGATTTTTGCCGCGGGTGCTTTTTTAAAGCAAAAATGCCTGCACAGCTAAAGCCGTGCAGGCACTTTTGCTTTCAGAATCCTCAGAAGAAGCTTACCTGACTGCTCTCCGGCAGGTCGCCCAGAGCGCCCACCTGACGCAAACGGTCCAGAATGCTGCTGCCGACACCGGAAGCCTGCTGCAGCTCTTCCACCGAGATATATTCTTCGCCGTGGATGGTCACCTTTTCCAGTGCATCGGCGGCAGCACCGCCAAGACCCTTCAGCGAAGAGAAAGGCAGACGTACCTTGCCGTCCTCCACCACATACTTGGAGCCGCGGCTCTTGCCCAGCTCAATGGGCAAAAACTCGTAGCCGCGCACCAGCATCTCGTTGACGAGCTGCAGGCTGACTAGCACATCTTCGTCCTTGGCGTTCTTCTCTTCCTTCAGGCGGCGCTTGACTTCTTCCATGTGGGCGCGGGCCACTGCCGCACCGCCCACAGCGGCCTCATAGTCGATGTCGTCGCCGCGTACGGTAAAGTATACCGCATAGAACTCCGGCGGACGGTAGATTTTGAACCACATCAGACGAATGGCCGACATTAGGTAGGCCACGGCATGGGCCTTGGGGAACATATACTTGATCTTGCGGCAGCTCTCGATGTACCAGTCCGGCACCTCGTGCTCCCGCATGGCTTCCTCCCAGCCGTCCTTGAAACCGCCCTTGGCCACCTTGCCCTTACGCACGGCCTCCATGATATCAAAGGCCATCTTGGGTTCCAGCCCCTTGCGCAGCAGGTACAGCATGATACTGTCACGGCAGCCGATGACCTCTGCAATGGTGCAGGTGCCGCTGCGGATCAGCTCGTCCGCGTTGCCCGTCCACACGTCCGTGCCGTGGGACAGACCGGAGATCTGGATCAGCTCGGAGAAATTCTTAGGCCGTGCCTCCACCAACATTCCGCGCACGAAGTTCGTGCCCATCTCCGGGATGCCGAAGGTGCCGGTCTGGCTGTCGATCTGTTCCGGGGTCACACCAAGCGCTTCCGGACTGGTCAGCAGACTGTACACCTTGGGGTCGTTCATGGGGATGCTGTCCACCGGGATGCCGGTGTATTCCTCAAAATACTTGTAGAAAGTGGGCATATCGTGGCCCAGTTCGTCCAGCTTGAGCAGGGTGTCGTGTAGGTACTTAAACTCGAAGTGGGTGGTCAACAGACCGCCCGCCACGTCATCCGCCGGGTGCTGGATGGGACAAAAATCGTAGATCTCGTAGGTGTCCGGCACGACCACCATGCCGCCGGGGTGCTGGCCGGTGGTGCGCTTGACACCGGTGCAGCCCAGCGTCAGGCGGTTTTCCTCGGCGTGGTTCACGGTGCGCTGCCGCTCGTCCAGATATTTTTTAACGTAGCCGTAGGCCGTTTTATCCTGAATACCGGACACCGTGCCGGCCTTGAACACGTTGGCCTTGCCGAACAGCTCCTCGGTATAGCGGTGCACGTTGGACTGGTACTCGCCGGAGAAGTTCAGGTCGATATCCGGTTCCTTATCGCCGTAGAAGCCCAGGAAGGTCTCGAAGGGGATGTCGTGTCCATCCACCAGCATCCGGGTGCCGCACTGGGGGCAGTTTTTGTCCGGCAGGTCAAAGCCATCATCCACGCTGCCGTCGGTGATAAACTCGCTGTGCTTGCACTTGGGGCAGCGGTAGTGGGGCGGCAGGCTGTTTACCTCCGAAATGCCGGAGAAGTGCGCCACAGCGGAGGAGCCGACAGAGCCACGGCTGCCCACTTGATAGCCGCCCGCATTGGAGTAGGCCACCAGCTTGACCGCAATGACGTACAGAACCGCGTAGCCGTGGCCGCAGATGGAGTCCAGTTCCTTTTGCAGCCGCTTTTCCACGATCTCGGGCAAGGGGTCTCCGTAATCCCGCTTGGCGTGCTCCCACGTGGCATCGCGGAGCTGCTGCTCTGCGCCCTCGATGCTGGGCGGGTAGGTGCCCCGGGGGATGGCGCGCACGTTGTTGTCGATCATGGCGGCGATCTTGCGGGGGTTCTTTACTACCACCTCGTAGGCCTTTTCCTTGGGCAGATAGTAGAACTGCGCCAGCATATCCTGCGTGGTGCGGAAGAACAGCGGCGGCTGATTGTCGGCATCCTTAAAGCCGTTGCCCGCCTGTAATACAGCGCGATAGATCGCATCCTCCGGCTCGGTAAAGTGCACGTCGCCGGTGGCAATGACCGGTTTGTGCAGATCATCACCCAGCTTGATAACGGTGCGGTTGAACTCCTTGATCCGTTCCTCGCTGTCCACCTTGCCGTCCCGCACCATATAGGCGTTGTTGCCCAGCGGCTGGATCTCAAGAATATCGTAGTAGGCGGCGATTTTTTTCAGTTCCTCGTAGCTGGTGCCGTCCACGATGGCGCGGTACAGCTCGCCTGCCTCACAGGCACTGGTGAGCAGCAGGCCGTCCCGGTACTTGTTCAGCAGACTGCGGGGCACGCGGGGCTTTTTGAAGAAGTAGTTGACGTGTGCCTCGCTGACGATTTTGTACAGGTTCTTCAGACCCATCTGGTTTTTGACCAGAATGATCAGGTGGTAGTATTTCTTTTTCAGCACCTCACGGTTGCCGCCAAGACCGGTGTTGATTTCGCTGACCTTCGTTACCTCTTTTTCCGCTAAGTCGTTCAGCATCACGCAGAAGATGCGTCCCAGTGCAGCGGAGTCCTCGCAGGCGCGGTGCGCCTCGTAGGCGGGCAGTTCCAGATGCTTGTTGATGGTGCCCTGCTTATAATTGTGCAGGCCGGGGTACATGGTCTGCGCCATGGTCAGGGTATCGATATAGGTAGGCTCCAGCTTGATGCCGCTGCGCTTGGCTGCTGCCCGCAGAAAGCGCATATCAAAGGAGTGGACGTTGTGTCCCACCAGAATGCGGTCGCCCGCAAATTGGAGAAAAGCTTCCAGCGCTTCCTTTTCGCTGGGGGCGTCCGCTACCATCTCGTTGGTGATGCCGGTCAGCTCGGTGATCTTGGGGGTGATGGGCTTACCGGGCTTGACGAAGGTATCGAACTCCTCCACCACCTCGCCGTTGCGGATGATGACCGCGCCGATCTCGGTAAGATACTCTACGCCGGGGTCAAGACCGGTGGTCTCGGTATCGAACACACAGAATTCGCCGTCCAGCGGCTGATCCTTTACGCCGTAAACGCAGGGCACCATGTCGTCCACAAAATAGGCTTCGCACCCGTAGATGAGCTTAAAATCCGGGTCCTTTTTGTGGATGTCATCGGCTGCCAGCATGGCTTCCGGGTAGCCCTGACACACGCCGTGGTCGGTGATGGCAATGGCGGGGTGTCCCATGCGGTGCGCCAGCTTGACGATGCCGCCGGGGTCGCAGAAGCCGTCCATGCTGGAAAGCTTGGTGTGCAGATGCAGCTCCACCCGCTTTTCCGGGGCGGTATCCTCCCGCTTTTTGCGCTCCACGATCAGCACATCGTAGGGGTACACGATGTAGTCGTGCTCGTATTTATCGTAGGAGCAGTCGCCCCGCACGATGACCGTGCTGCCCTTGCCAATGCCCTCCCACTTGGAGCAGTCCTCCCCTTCCTGTGCACGGACTTTTAGGTTGATCGAGCCGGTATAGTCGGTGATGGACACGGTGTAGATCTTGCGGTAGTTGCCCTTGACCTCGGTAAAGAACACATCGCCCCAGATCATGCACTTGCCGCCCTCGCCGCCCAGATCTTTGAGGGGGGTAAGGTTTTTGGGGGTGAACATTTTGCCGTGGAAGATGGTAACCGGCTTGTCGGTAAGGTTGAGCCCCTCCACCTTGATAGACGGTGCGGTGTTCTTTTTCTCAAATTTGACCACCGGCGGTGCAATCTTGCGTTCCAGCTTTTCCTCCATCTGCTGCTGCTCCGCCGCAGTCACTGCGCTTTGCAGCGTCACTTTGGGGGTAACGCCGGTGTGCTCGGCAACGCGCTTTGCAAGCAGCTCCTCAAAGCCCATCTCCTGCAAAAACTTTGTGCCGTGGCACACCCCCACCGTGATGTTCTGCCCGGTGATGGAAATACTGCTCCTGTCCAAAAAGCCGTTGATGGGCACACCGTCCCGCTTCATATCCTCCAGCAGGATGCGCAAAGCGTGCTCGTCCAGCATGGCATAGCCGAACAGGTTTTTGATCTTCAGTTCAAAGCCCTCGTAGTCCGGCTGCAGGGAAGCAAGCAGCCGGGCGCAGAGGTTCTGATCCAGCGGGGCGGCGCTGCGCAAAGTAAACTCGACCTGCCGGTCCTGCCGCAGCATCCGGGCGTGCTCCACGATCACCTGCCCGAAGCAGGCCGCAAAATCCGGGTCCGCCATAAACTGCGGCCACAGCTGGGAAACAAGTGGTTTCACAAATGGTACTCCTTTTTGGTGGGTTCTTTACAGCACAAACTGCCGCACCCGTTTTTGCGGGTGTGGCAGTAGGGAAAAGAATACTTACAATTTATAGATCTCGTCCATGAACTGATCCAGAATGTTATCGCCGGTCAGCTTTTTGATGGGCTTGCCATGGATGAACAGCACAGCCTCGCCCTTGCCGCCCGCAATGCCGATATCGGCTTCGCGGGCTTCGCCGGGGCCGTTGACAACGCAGCCCATCACGGCCACCTTGATGGACTTTTTATAGCCCTGCAGCCGCTTTTCCACCTCGTTGGCGATCTCGGTGCAGGGGTACTGGGTGCGTCCGCAGGTGGGACAGGTGATGACCTCCGGTCCGGTGACCGGGAAGCCCACGGCGCGCAGAATGTTGAAGCCTGCCTCCACCTCTTTTTCCGGCTCGGCAGCCAGCGACACGCGGATGGTGTCACCGATGCCCTCCAGCAGCATCCCACCGATGCCCATGCCGCTTTTCAGCAGACCCATCTGGTAGGTGCCGGCCTCGGTGACGCCCACATGGAGCGGGTAGTCGGTGACGGCGCTGAGCTGGCGGTAGGCTTCCATCATGCGGGGCACGTTAGAGTTTTTGATGGAGATAACGATGTTGTTAAAATCGAATTTTTCCAGCAGCCGTACATGGTACAAAGCACTTTCCACCATAGCTTCCGGGGTGGGTGCGCCGTAGCGGGCCAGAATGTGCTTTTCCAGACTGCCGCCGTTGACGCCGATGCGGATAGGGATATTCTTCTGCTGGCAGGCATCCACCACCGCCTTTACCCGGTCGTCATCGCCGATGTTGCCCGGGTTGATACGGATCTTATCTACGCCTACGTCCGCGCAGGCCAGCGCAGCCTTATAGTCAAAGTGGATATCTGCCACGATGGGGATGTTCACTGCGTTTTTGACGGCCTCGATGCACTTTGCATCTGCCGGGCTGGGACAGGTCACCCGCAAAATCTGACAGCCAGCGGCTTCGCACCGCTTAGCCTGTGCCACATTGCCCTCGATGTCCTCCACCGGCACATTGAGCATGGTCTGCACCGCAATAGGGTTGCTGCCGCCAATGGTCACATTGCCGATCTTCACTTCACGTTTTTTCTGCCGCATAAGGGTTCCCCTTTCTTATACTGTCCCGGTAATGAGCCGGAGAATATCGTTATAGGTTGCAAAGAGCATCAGCCCGAACAGCAGCCCGAAGGTTGCAAGGGTGAGCATGCTTTGCAGCTTTTCCGGCACAGCATGGCCGGTGACGCCTTCAATGACCAAAAATACCACCTTGCCGCCATCCAGCGCCGGGAAAGGCAGTAGGTTGAGGATGCCAAGGTTGACGGTAATCAGCGCCAGCAGTTCCAGCAAGTCCTGCCAGCCGTAGCTGGCGGCCTGCCCGATGGCCGACACGATACCCACCGGGCCGGAGAGGTTGTTGATGCTCTCCCGCCCGCGCACTAAGTCCACAAGGGAGGTGAACACGATGCGGCCGTAATACAGCACGCTGTTGCCTGCCTCCCGCAGCACATTGCTAGGGGTCTTTTCCAGTCCATAGACGGAAAAACCGATGCTCATGTGGGTCTCACCCTGTTCGTCCTGCCATGTGTCGAACTGCACCCCCGGCAGCTGCACCTTTTGGCCATCCCGCAGGACGGTAAAATCTGCGCTGTAAGACCGGGTGCGCACCAGCTCGTACAGGATATCATTGGCCACAAAGCAGCGGCGGCCGTTCACCGCCAGAACCTTGTCCCCCGCCTGCAGGCCGGTCTGCCCGCAGAGGGCACCGTCCTGAATGGCGTAGATGGTCTTGCTGGTGATGGGCTCATTCTGGGCGGCGATCAAAACCACCAGCACCACAAAGCCCAGCACGAAATTCATGACAGCACCGGCTACCATGACCAGTGCCCGCTGCCAAACCGGTGCTTCATTCAGGGGGACGCCGGTGGACTGCACAGATGCTTCCGTCTCCGGGGCGGGCTGCTCCTGCACAGTATGGGCAGCTTCTGCCTGCTGGCTTTCGGGGCTTTCCTCCCCTTCCAGCGCTACAAAGCCACCCACAGGCAGGGCACGCAGACTGTACTGGGTGCCTTTATGATTCTTTTTCCAGAGCACCGGCCCCATGCCGATGGAAAACTCATTGACCTGAATGCCGCAGAGCTTTGCCACAGTAAAATGCCCGAACTCGTGGATGGCGATCACCGCACTGAACACGAGCAGCGCGGCAAGAATGGTGATAATAAATGACATTCGTTCTCCCATATCGCCCCGGAGCCGTTACAAAAACAGCGCCTGGGCGTATATTTCTGATAAAGCGTTACAGGTGTGCCTGCACGAATGCGCGCGCCATGCGGTCGCACTCGTACACGTCTGCCAGCGTATAGTCGCCGCCAAAGCTGTCGCTATCCACAACAGCCTCCACCAAGCGGCCGATATCCAAAAAGCCGATCTTGTCCTCAAGGAACAACTTAACGGCTTCCTCGTTGGCACCGTTGGCGGCGCAGGGGCCAAGACCGCCCTTGCGAATGGCCTTTTTGCAGGCGGCAAGGCAACGGAAGGTCTCTTCGTCGGCCACATCGAAGGTGAGCAGCTTCAGGGTGGTAAAGTCCAACTCCGGCACTACGCCCGGCACACGCTTGGGGTAGGTCAAGGCGTACTGGATGGGGATACGCATATCCGGCACACCCAGCTGCGCGATGATCGAATTATCGCTGAACTGCACCGCAGAGTGGACGATACTCTGGCGCTGCACCACGATTTGGATTTTTTCCGGGGGCAGACCGAAGAGCCATACAGCCTCGATCAGCTCCAGACCCTTGTTCATCAGGGTGGCGGAGTCGATGGTGATCTTCGCGCCCATGTTCCAGTTTGGGTGCTTGAGGGCGTCTGCACGGGTCTTGCCGCGCAGCTGCTCGGTGGTCATGCCGAAAAAGGGGCCGCCGGAGGCTGTGAGCAGAATTTTGGTCAGGCTGGGAGCGCTTTCCTTATCCTGCAGGCACTGGAAGATGGCGGAGTGCTCGCTGTCCACGGGCAGCAGCTGCACGCCGTGCTTTTCCACAGCCTGCGTGACCAGATGACCGCCGGTAACAAGGCTTTCCTTGTTGGCCAGTGCCAGATCGTGGCCGCTTTCGATGGCGCACAGGCTGGCACCAAGGCCGGCAATGCCCACCACACTGTTCAGCACCACATCCGGGCCGTCCAGCGCAGCCAGCTCCTTCAGCCCCTCCGGGCCGGTGAGCAGCTTGGGCGCATTTGCCCGGCCTGCCAGCGCAGCGTCCAGCTTTGCGGCGGCGTCCGGGTCGGTCATGCAGACGTATTTCGGGTGGAACTCTTCGATCTGCTGCAAGAGCTTTTCCACATGGCTATGGGCAGAAAGGCCGTAGACCTCGTACCCTTGAGCGCGGATGACATCCAGACTCTGGGTGCCGATAGAGCCGGTAGAACCCAGCAGCGTAATTTTTTTAGACATAATAGTTTCCTCCCCTGTATCAGGCGTAGAACACGGCGGTAATGACCATGGTCACGAAGGGCGCGATGAACATCACGCTGTCAAAGCGGTCCAGAATGCCGCCGTGCCCCGGGAAGATGGTGCCGTAGTCCTTGATGCCGCACTGGCGCTTGACCACGCTGGCAAACAGGTCGCCGTAGATGCCCAGCACAGCGGCGATACAGCCCAGCAGCGCGATAATCACATACATGGAAACGCCGATATTAGAGCGGGTAAAGGCCTCCATGCGGTTTGCCGCTATGGAGTAGATGAGGGTGGCGACCACGCCGAACACCATAGTGCCCAGCACGCCGCCGATGGCACCCTCCACCGTCTTTTTGGGGCTGACCACCGGGCACAGCTTATGCTTGCCGAAGGCGCGGCCTGCAAAATAGGCACAGGTATCGCCGCCCCATGCAAAGCAGAGGATGAGCAGGATGAAGAAAACCGCGTCATAGCCGAATTTTTCCACTGGCAGACGCTCCTTGAGCAGAACGAAGGAGTAGAAGCAGAAGATCACGATGCCCGAAAACACCAAAAGACCGCTGGCCTTCTGGTAGCTGATGGTACCGTTGCGCACCACCAGATAGATGGCAAAAAAGGTGACCAGCACAAAAGACATGGGCATGACCAGCTTGCGCATGGCGCTGTAGCTGGAAAGCATGACCAGCAATGTGTAGGGTACCAGCACTGCGTACATGAGCCAGTCCTTTTTTTCAAAGCCGAGGGCGCTGTAAATCTCGTGGATGGCGATCAGGGTAATGGCTGCGATCACCAGATTGAACACCATGGTGTTGAAGGTAAACATCACGCCGATGAGTACCAGAATGCCCACGATCGCAGTAATAATGCGTGTTTTCATAGGTTTCGATCTCCTTTGTTCTTCCGGCAGCAGCCCCTTGCAGGGCAACGCATTCCGACCCGAGGAAGTACCGGGTCTGTCGGGTCTGCACCATAGGTGCAGGGTTTGCAATACGGACAGATTGCCGCTCAGATGCCGCCGAACCGGCGGCTGCGGTGGTTGAACTCCTCAATGGCGGTGTCCAGATCGGCACGGGTAAAGTCCGGCCAGAGCACATCCATCTCCACCAGTTCCGAATAGGCGGCCTGCCAGAGCATAAAGTTGGACAGCCGCTTTTCGCCGCTGGGACGCAGGATAAAGTCCGGGTCCTTCTGTCCGGCGGTATACATGGCATCGCTCATCATCTGCTCGTTGATGTCCTCGGGGCGGATCTCGCCTGCCGCGGCCTTTGCGGCCAGCTGCTGCGCTGCCCGCACGATCTCCGGGCGGCCACCGTAGTTGATGGCAATGTTCAGGGTCATGCCGGTCTTGCAGGCAGAGTCCCCTTCCAGTTCATTCATCATCTTTTGCAGTTTGGGATCCAACGCGGTGCGGTCGCCCAAAAACTTAATGCGGATATTGCGGTTCTTGTAGTCAAAGCCCTCGATGAGGTACTGGGCGAACAGCTTCATGATGGCTCCCACCTCTTCCAGCGGGCGCTTCCAGTTCTCGGTAGAGAAAGCATAGAAATACACCGATGCTACGCCAAGTTCATCGCAGTAGTTGGCAATATCCTTGAACACCGCCGCACCTTTTTTGTGTCCTGCGGTGCGGGGCAGGCCGCGGTTTTTCGCCCAGCGGCCATTGCCGTCCATGATGATGCCGATGGAAAGCCCCTCGGCAAATTCTTTGGGGTGTGCCATTTATACCTCCCGGCAGCAGGGCTGCCCTGCAAAAAGTGCCGCGCACCTTTCACCAGCGCACGGCACCTCCCAGTTGTTATTGTGTGCTGCGGATCAGACGGCCATGATCTCCTTCTGCTTTTCTTCCACGGCAGCATCAATGTTCTTGATATACTTATCGGTCAGCTTCTGGACATCCTCTTCCATGGTCTTCTGGGTGTCCTCGGTCAGCTCGCCGGCCTTCTTCATGGCCTTAGCCTTATCCATAGCGTCGCGGCGCACGTTACGCACGGCAACCTTGGCGTCCTCACCCAGCTTGGAGACCTCCTTGGCCAGCTGCTTGCGGCGCTCCTCGTTGGGTGCGGGGAAGTTCAGGCGGATGGTAACGCCGTCATCAATGGGGGTGATGCCCACATCGCTGGCCATGATCGCCTTGCTGATGGGGCGCAGCAGGGTGCGGTCCCAAGGGGTGATGGTGAGGGTGCGTGCCTCAGAGACGGCCACAGCGGCCAACTGCTGAATGGGGGTGGGAGCACCGTAGTAGTCCACGACCACCTTATCCAGCACGGCGGGGTTTGCACGGCCTGCGCGCACAGCGGCCAGCTCGCGGCTCAGATGCTCCACAGAGCTCTTCATCTTATCTTCGTAAACCTTGGTGTTGCTGCTCATTGTCGTTGTTCTCCTGTTTCTTTATTCTATTGATCCATGCAGGCAGCGCACTGCGCCGCTGCTGCTCTATCCAATCGTATGCAGTTGCACCGGGGCGCTATGCTCAGCCCTCGTAGACCAGCGTGCCCACGTTCTCGCCCTGCACAGCCCGTGCGATGTTGTCCGGGTCGGCCAGATCAAACACCAGAATGGGCAGCTTGTTGTCGCGGCACATGGTAGCTGCGGTGCCGTCCATAACGGCCAGCTGATCCTCCAGCACCTTGGTAAAGGTAAGGGTATCGTACTTTTTGGCATCCGGGTACTTGTGGGGATCCTTATCGTAAACGCCGTCCACCATGGTCGCCTTGAACATCACGTCGGCGCTCACCTCCACGGCGCGCAGCGCGGTAGCCGTATCGGTAGAGAAGAAGGGGTTGCCGGTGCCGCCGCCGAACACAGCGATCTTGCCCTCATCCATGGCGCGCAGAGCGTCCTTGCGGGTAAAGGCAGGGGCCACCTGCGGCATGGTGATCGAGGTGAACACCTCGGTGGGCACGCCCAGCTGCTCCAGCTTATCGGAGACAGCCAGTGCGTTCATCACCGTAGCCAGCATACCGATCTTATCGGCCAGGGTGCGCTCCATCTTACCACTGGAGCGGCCGCGCCAGAAGTTGCCGCCGCCCACAACGATGCCGATCTGCACGCCCAGTTCGTGAGCCTTTTTCACGCCGCCGCAAATGGCGTCCATGGTGGGCTCGTCAAAGCCCATGCCCTTTTCGCCGCCCAGCGCCTCGCCGCTGATCTTCAAAAGGATACGCTTATATTTCAATGCCATAATCCAAACACCACCTATTTTATCTTTCGCCGGACAGACCCGGCATTTTTGCTATACTCTATTTTACAATAAATTCGCCACATTGTAAACAGTCAAACGCGTCGTTCTTCGCAAAGCTTTTGTGAACGAATGCGCAGCGCCCGCAAAGCCTGCTTTTGCTCCGGGGGGATGCGGCGGCTTTCTACTGCTTTCTGGATGGTCTTGTTGTGCGTCCACACGTCCAGCCGCTTATCGGTCAGCCACGGCAGTGCCGCTGCGGGCTGCTTTGCCAGTGCAGTGGCAAAATACCACGCTCGCATCATATTGACATAGTATTCCTCGCTGTGCACTGCCGCCACCCAAGCCAGATATTCCGGCCGGAAGGCATCGTCCAGATAATACCGCATCAGCATCCCGATCCCGTAGCGCGCGGTATACACTTGGTCAGAGCCCAGCCAGCGCCGGATAGCACACAGCAGTTCCGGCTTATGCTGCGCAAAGACCTTGGGACTGAAACTATCGCAGACTGCCCAGTTATCCACATAGGGCAAAAAGCGCTCCGTTGCCGCCAGCGCTATGCCGTAATCCCGGACAGGCTCCAGCAGAAAGGCGTGGAGGGCGTTTTCTTCATAATAAAAATGCGGCAGTTTTTGCAGAAACGCCTCCGCTTCCGGGGTATCTGCCAGCTGTTTTGCCAGCTTACGCAGCAGCGGCACCCGCACCCCGATCACCGTTTCCGGCGGCAGAGTGGGCATCAGGCGGCTGTAAAAGACCTGATATTCCTTATCTTGCAGCGCAAACAGCTGCGCACGGATCACATCCACTTCCGGCATTTTGTCACTTCCCTTCTGCACCATTGTACCAGATGGGAAGGAAAATGCAAAGAGAAAGACCGCAAACGGCTATTTGTTCCGTCTGCGGTCTTTCTCTTATTGGGTCACTGTGTCTTAATTCAGATGGTCAATGGCATACTGAGCTTCGGACGTTGTAAACTGCTCACCATATTCAGAAGTAAGCTGGTCATAAACTGCGCTTTTGGACATCGACATATTATAATAATATTGCTTTGCCTTTTCGAGGGTATTCGCATTCCAGTCTATGCCCGTCATATTATCAATGGCATATTGTGCAGCATCCGCCGGGAAGCCTTCACCATAAGAAGATGTCAGTTGGTCATATACTGCTTTCTTTGACATATGAAGATTTTGAGCATAAGACAGTCCTCTATTCAAGGCATTGAGATATTCTTGCGTAACATTACCACCAGAAGTGCTCTCATTATTCTTTGTACTATTGTTTGAGCTCTTGCCCCAGTTATCAAATTTCGATTTCATTGTTGCATTAAAAGGTCCTCTTTCGGCATCACTTCTTACAGTAACATCACTTTCCATGCCATCACAAATAAAAACATCATACCATTTTCCATTACTATGAATGTCGCCTAAAGTGATATAAAACCCTTTGAATACACATGCTGTCATAAAGGTATCATTGAAAAGACTATCCAATTGTGCATAGCTGTCTATTATCTTTTTGTTAGAGATCCTTTCCAGTGATGTACCGTTCAAAGAATCGCACCCAATATTTATATCATAGAAATGGTCATGGAAGCGTCCGTTTGCAATGTTTTCTTGCATTGATGCTTGAGCATTTTCAAAACCACACGATTCTGCCATTTGTTTAGCGATAAACAAAAAGCAATCATCAATACCAAGTGTATCATCGTCTGACATCGGCATACTAATACCAAGCTCCTCCATTAAATCGATGGTATTAGAAATTGCTTTATAATATGCTTGTTCCTCACAAAGTCTTAGAATTTCCGATTCAAAGGCGCTCAGGCATACATCCATTTGCTTTTGCGCCTCATCATAATTAATATCCAAAGCACTAACATGCCGATATTCAGCGTATGCGCGTCCATAATTTTCTTCTGCTTCGGACTCTTTTGCAGATTTGAAAGATTTTTTGGAGTCGATAAGTTCTTTCAAGTTTTCTCGTGCTGTTTCAACAGACTCAATTCCCTCAAATGCCTCCGAATACTTTTTAAATTCTTCTTTTGCTTGGTCGTCAGTCAGTTCTTCATGGTTGTAGTTATCCAGTAATTGCTCAAATTCGGCACTTAATAATTTGTTTAGTTGCTCTTTTTGCTCAGAACTATTATCAATGATATTCGTATAAAGCTTTTGTGCATTTTCGGTATCACCGCTATTTGCAGCGGAAAAAGCATCTTCGGCAGCAACTGACGAGTTACAACCTGTAAGGATTGCAATACATAGTAGAGAAGTCCCAATCGCCAAAGCAATTTTTCGTTTCATTTCGATGATTCCTTTCCTAAAAGGTAAATATCCGTACTTTTATTATACGCTTCATCCAACCGAACGTCAATAAAACTATACTCGTTTAGATAATTTAATATCAAAAGCTGTATAGTAAAGTAGATGCAGGAAGGTGAACAACATGATTTCAGACAATATCAAGCGTCTTCGGGAGAATACCGGGCTTTCACAAGCTGCCCTTGCTCGCAAGCTGGGCGTTACGCGCGCCAGTGTCAACGCTTGGGAAATGGAACTTTCTGCACCCACAGCACAGTATTTGATAGCCCTTGCACAGCTATTTCATACGACCACAGACGATATTTTAGGGCTTGAATCACAAGAACAGATAGTACTGCGTGGCATGAACGAGCAGGAAAAGAGGTTGGTGTATGACCTTGTGGCGTATATTGCTGAAAGGAAAGAGGAGAGCACTCAATCACAAAAATGAAACATCTAATAATATCCGCATATTCAAAAGGCCGCAGCCGGGAAGAAAATCCCCGACTGCGGCTCTTCTGTTAATTTAGTTTTTATCACGCTTTTCAAAAGCAGTGCTCAAATCAGCCGTATTTTCAATTTGCAGATGTTACCCCACCCGCTGCCGCTTATCCAGCCGCATCTTATCGGCTATCATCGCAATGAACTCGCTGTTCGTTGGTTTTCCGCGCAGGTTATGGATGGTATAGCCGAAGTAGCTATTGAGGGTATCCACGTCTCCCCTGTCCCATGCCACCTCGATGGCGTGGCGGATGGCGCGCTCCACACGGCTGGCGGTAGTGCCGTTTTTCTTGGCGATCTCCGGGTACAGGCGCTTGGTCACGGCGTTGATGTACTCCGGCTCGTTCATGGTGAGCAGGATGGCATCCCGCAGGAACTGGTAGCCCTTGATGTGCGCAGGCACGCCAATTTGGTGCAATATTTCGGTGACGGTCAGTTCGTCACTGTCCACACTGGTGTGGAGCAGGTGTTTTTCTTGTCCGCTGGCTGCTTTGAGCACCCGGGCGGCAAGGACACTTTCGTCAAAGGGCTTGACGAAATAGTAGGCAAAGCCTTCGTCCAGCAGCTCCTGTACCATCTCCTCACTCTGGAACGCGCCGGTGACGAAAAACGAAGTGTGGCGCTCGCCTGCGGCGTTGTAGCGCTGCTTGACCGCCAGAGCGTCCAGCCCGGGCATAAAGGCGTCCAGCAGCACTACCTGCGGGCGAACGGCCAACATCTTCTGTAAAACCTTATTTCCATCCTTTTCCACAACGGTCACTTCCACGCCCTTTTGCTCCAGCGCCTCACGACAGGCTTCTGTAATCTGAGCACCGGTATCCGACATCAAGAATCTCACTTTATCCATGGTTGTTTCCTCCAATGTGTGCAGTTCCCTTAACACCATGGATTTTACCATAATTTTCCAGATAGTTCAACGGTTTATTTTGGGAAATTATGGAAATTCTGCTCGAATGTCATACTTTTTTATGCTGCTGCGTCCGTTCCGGGCACGGAATGTGCCTGTTCCAGCATGGTTTGTGCAAAAATACCGTAGCCTCGTGTCGGGTCGTTGACCAGCACATGGGTCACTGCACCCACCAGCCGTCCGTTTTGCAGGATGGGGCTGCCGCTCATCCCCTGCACGATGCCGCCGGTCTGCGCCAGCAGTGCCGGGTCGGTGACGCGCAGCACCATGTTGCGGTGCGGGTCGGCGTCGTTCACCTTTTCTATATAGACACGGTAGCTGCGGGGCGTTTCGCCGCTGGTAGTGGTCAGGATCTCTGCCGCGCCGGGCAGCACCTCCTGCGCAAAAGCAAGCTCCGTCTGCTGCCCGGCAATGGCGGTGCTTACCGTGCCGTAGACACCGTTTTCGCCGTTGATGCAGATTCTGCCAAGGGCGTGGTCGCTGATAAATTTGCCCTTCAGCTCTCCGGGGCTGCCGGCGGTACCGCCGGTGCAGCCCACGATCTGGCAGGCCACGATCTCGCCGCTGCGCAGGGCGACCCGCTCGCCGGTGTCACTGTCGCTGATGGGGTGACCCAGCCCGGCGAATACCCCGGCCTGCACATCCACAAAGGTCAGAGTGCCCACCCCGGCGGAGGAATCCCGCACCCACATTCCTGCCCGCCACTGGGCGTTCTGCGTATCCCACACCGGCAAAAGGGTGGTCTGCCGCTGCTCCCCCTTGCGGACGTAGACCACCTCCACCGCCGCACCGGCGGCGGCTTCCAGCGCGGCATGGACCTGCTCGTTGGTCTCGGTAACGGTGTTCCCCATGCGGATCACCCGGTCGCCCAGCCGCAGCCCTGCCTGCTTTGCGGGGTTTATTGTACCGGCGGCAGTGTGCACCTCGGAAAAGCCCACCACAAGCGCTCCCTCTGAAAACATCTTCACCCCAAAGGGCGTGCCGCATACCGTGACCGTGGGGCGCTGCATCACGGTGGCGCGGATGGTCTTGACCGGCAGCCAGCCGCCCAGCGCCAGCGTGGTCTGATAGCTGCCCGCTGCCCGGGTGCTGGCCACATTGCGGCTGCCGTGCCCGCGCAGCGGCTCCACCCAGCCAAAGCGCGGCAGCGTGAGCGTCTGTTCCGGTTCCAGATAGACCTCCTCCGGCAGGGCGCACCACAGCCAGCCCAGCGCCGCCACCGCGGCCACCAGCAGATAAACACCTATTATCTTTATCCACCTGACGATGCTGTGCTTGGACATTTTACGGCCTCCCTGCGCATTTTTCGGGGTTAGTATGCGCAGACAATCACGAAAAAACCGCACCCGCATCCAAAAATGGACACAGGTGCGGTTATGATTTTACAGGGACAGGCGCTTATGCGTCCTGCAGCTCGCCGCGGCTGGCGGCCTTGAGGTAGGCGAAGATGAACTCATCGATATCGCCATCCATCACGGCATCCACGTTGCCGGTCTCGTAGTTGGTGCGGTGATCCTTGACCATGGTGTAGGGCATGAACACATAGCTGCGGATTTGGTGGCCCCATGCGATCTCGTTCTGTACGCCCTTGATGTCGTCGATCTTATCCATGTGCTGCTGCTTGGCGATCTGGTAGAGCTTGGCTTTCAGCATTTCCATAGCGTAGTCGCGGTTCTGGAACTGGCTACGCTGGGTCTGGCAGTTGACCACGATGCCGGTGGGCTTGTGGATCAGACGGACAGCAGAGGAAGTCTTATTGATGTGCTGGCCGCCGGCGCCGGAGGAGCGGTACACCTGCATCTCGATATCCTCGGGGCGGATGTTTACCTGAATGGTGTTGTCCAGCTCGGGCATGACCTCCAGAGAGGCAAAGCTGGTCTGGCGGCGGGCGTTGGCGTCAAAGGGAGAGACACGCACCAGACGGTGCACGCCGTTCTCGCTCTTGAGCAGACCGTAGGCGTTTGCGCCCTTGACCATCATGGAAGCGCTCTTCAGACCGGCCTCGTCGCCGTCCTGATAATCCAGCACCTCCACGGTCATGCCATGTGCCTGTGCCCACTTATTATACATACGATACAGCATCTCGGCCCAGTCCTGTGCCTCGGTGCCGCCGGTGCCTGCGTGGAAGGTAAGGATGGCGTTGCTGTGGTCGTACTCGCCGTTCAGCATGGTCATCAGCTGCAGTTCCTCCACAGCCTTGCCCACGGTGTTCACGGCCTCCTCGGCCTCGGGGATCATGGCGGGGTCGTACTCCTCGTCCAGCATCTCCAGCATGGTCTCAGCGTCATCGTACAGACCCTGCAGCTTTTCAAAGCGGTTCAGCTTGCCCTTCAGGTCGCCGACCTCGTCAAAGACCTTCTTGCTCAGCTCTGCATCATCATAAAATCCGGGGCGGGACATGGTGTGCTCCAGCTCCTGCACGCGCTTGCGGCTTGCTTCAATGGCCAGTGCTTCCTCCAGGTCCTTAACGGCCTTGGCGTGCTCGGCCAACTGCACTTTCAGTTCATCAGTCGTGATCATTCTCTAAGTTCCTCTCGTTCAAGGGTTTACATCATAACAATAATGTCCCCGGCAGGGTGCAAAACGCACGCGCAGCGCGCATTTTCTGCTCCGCCAAAAGACACAGTTTATACACAGATACTTCATTAGTATACCGAGAATCTGTGATAAAGTAAAGAGGAAAAATACTATCTTGCCGGATTTTTAAAGATTTTCACCTTTTCTTTTCATACCCGGGGGAGTATAATACCAGTATGATCGATTTCACAGGAGGATATCATGCCGAAATATTATGGCTGTCCCTGTGAGGGCTGCGGCAAGCCGCTGACCCTTCAGGACGACATCGTGGTCTGCCCGGACTGCGGTGCACCCTATCACCGCACCTGTTACGAGAAGATGGGTCTGTGCATCCACGCCCCTGCCCATGGCGCAGGCTATGAATGGAAGTTTCCTTATCAGGATGCGCAGCTGCGCACCTGTCCCACCTGCGGGGAGCGCACCCTGCGCAGCGAGAATGTCTGCCGCTGCTGCGGCGCTGCCCTGCCCCCTGAGAGCGCAGAACAGCCCAACGACCGTGCCGCCGCCAGCGCCGAGCAGAACCAGGATTTTGATTACAGCAGGATGTACCGGGACGAAATGTACCGTAATTTTACCGAAAAGGTCGTTGACCCGGTGCACCGCAATGTGCGCGCCGCCTTTGGCAAGGATGAACTGATCGACGGCGTCCCCTATCAGGACTGGGTGGATTTTATCGGCACAGCCGCGCCGGTCTACCTGAACGATTACAGCCAGATGCAGCTGCGTCACTCCAAGATCTCCATGAGTTTTTCAGCGCTGCTGTTCGGCCCGTTCTACTTTTTCTACCGCAAGGCGTGGAAGCCCGCCTTCGGCTTTCTGGCCGCAGAACTGCTGCTGTTCATCCCCACCTTAATCAGTATGATGCAGACCACCGGCAGCCCCCTGACCGCCGGGATCAGCGCCTCTATGCTGGTAGTGTTGAGCCGCGTCATGTCCCTTCTCAGTTTTGCACTGATGCTGGTGCGGGGGCTGTATGGCAAGTGGCTCTACCGCCGCAGTGCAGCGGCACGCATCCGCCGCATCCGTGCCGAGTTCCCGGACCCGGAGCAGCGCCGCGCCGTGCTGAACGCACAGGGCGGTGTCAGCTTTGCAGACTGCATCGGAGCGTTCATCCTGCTGATGCTAGTAGGCAGCCTTTGCTCCATGCTGCTGGGGCCGGACCTGAACGCACTGGTAGGCACCTTTATCTGATAACGGTTCATGCAGGATGGGGATCCTGCTGAAAAGCGCGGTTCACCGTGCATAAAATGAGAACATGGGAGAATCATTATGAAAAAAGTCACCAAAGCCGTTATTCCGGCTGCGGGTCTTGGCACCCGCGTACTGCCCGCTACCAAGGCAATGCCCAAGGGAATGCTGCCCATCGTGGATAAGCCCGCCATCCAGTATCTGGTGGAGGAGGCCGTCCGCTCCGGTATTACCGATATCCTGATCATTCTGGGCCGCAACCAGAGCATTATTGAGGATCATTTTGACCGCAGCCCCGAGCTGGAGGAAAAGCTGGCAAAGCCCGGCAAGGAAAAGATGCTGGAGGAGTGTCTGGGCATCGCCAATATGGCCAACATCCTGTTTGTGCGCCAGAAGGAGACGCTGGGTCTGGGCCACGCAGTCAACACCGCCAAGGCCTTTACCGGCGATGATCCCTTTGTGGTCATTTATGGCGATGACGTGATCTGGGGCGAGGATCCGGTCTGCGCCCAGCTGATCCGCGCCTACGAGGAGTTCGGCCGTCCGGTTGCCGGCGTGTCCGCTGTGCCTTGGGAGGACGTGAGCCGCTATTGCAGCTTAAAGACCACTCCCATCCACGACAACTACTTCTTTGTGGACGATATGATCGAGAAGCCCAAGAAGGGGCAGGAGTTCAGCAACTATTCCATTCTGGGTCGTGTGCTGCTGACCCCGGAGATCTACGAGATCCTTGCCCACACCAAGCCCGGTGCCGGTGGCGAGATCCAGCTGACCGATGCCATGGCAGAGTATGCCCGCACCCGCGGCGGCATGACCGCCGTGGAGTTCACCGGCAAGCACTACGACATGGGCAATAAGCTCAAGGTCGTGGAGGCGCAGGTGGAGCTGGCATTGCAGCATCCTGAGATCGGCGAGGAGTTCCGCGCCTACCTGAAGGAGTTCTGCAAGACGCTGTAAATTATATACTGCGTAAACAATAAAAACGGGGTTGTTGCACGAAACCATGTGCAGCAGCCCCGTTTTTGCATATATTTTTACAGATGAAAAAAGGGTTCAGAAACGCCCGCAGGCGATTCTGAACCCTAAACATGAAAATCAAATTCCTGATTTAGTTTGCCTGACTGGGATGCGGCACGGGCGGGCGCTTGGTGAACATGGCCTTGAGTGCCAGCGGGGTAGCCACGCTGGACACCACGATCAGCAGGATCACAGCGGTAAAGTAGACCGGGTCTACCACACCGATGGCCAAGCCCTTCTGTGCCACGATCAGTGCCACCTCGCCGCGGGTCATCATACCGACGCCGACCTTCAGGGAGTCGTCCCAGTTGAAGCGGCAGACCTTTGCAGCCAGACCGCAGCCGATGATCTTGGTGATCAGCGCCACAACCACAAAGCAGACGCAGAACAGTAAGATCTCCGGGGTCAGGCCGCTGATATCGGTCTTGAGGCCGATGGAGGCAAAGAAGATCGGCGCAAAGATAACGTAGTTGCTGATATCCACCCGGCGCTCCACATAGGGCGCGTCATCCATGGTGCACAGCACGATACCTGCAATGTAAGCGCCGGTGATATCGGCGATGCCGAAGTACTCCTCAGCAATGTAGGCCATGGCAAAGCAGAAGGCCATGCTCACGATGGTGATACGCTGGGTATGGGGGTTGCGCTGATCCAGCCACTTCATGGCGTAGTGCGCCACAAGGCCAACGCCCAGTGCGGTGGCAAAGAACAGCACCGTATTGAACAGCACCTTGCCCAGACCCGTACCGGTGCCGCTGCTGGCACCCAGCACGCAGGTGAGCACCACGATGCCGATGACATCATCAATGACAGCGGCGCTGACGATGGTAGTGCCCAGAAAGCTCTTCAGGTGCCCAAGCTCCTGCAAGGTCGCCACCGTGATGGACACACTGGTAGCGGTCATAATGGTGCCGATGAACAGCGCCCGGTAGAACTCCGGGCTGCCAACTGCGGCAAAGCCGTAGAACGCACCATATAATAAGGTGCCGCCCACCAGAGGCACAGCCACGCCAACGGTAGCGATCAGGGTGGCAATGGGGCCTGCCTTGATCAGCTCTTTCAGGTTGGTGCCGAGGCCGGTGGTGAACATGAGCATCACAACGCCGATCTCTGCAAAGATGGAGATGGAGTCGCTGATCTGCACCAGGTTCAGCAAGCAGGGGCCGATCAGCAGGCCGGCGATGATCTCGCCCACCACCTGCGGAGCCTTGCACTTACGCGCCACCAGTCCGAAGAATTTCGCGCTCAGGATTATGATTGCCAGATCTCGAAACAACGAATACATGGATTATCCTCCTTTAATTTTTCCCGCTTCCCTGCCACTGCCGGAGCCCCGGCCCTGCCATATTGCAGGGAAAGCGTTTACATTATAGTCCTTTTTACCAAAAAATGCAAAACATTTTTTATCGTTCTTTTTGTCAAAAAAGCTTGACAGACGCAAAGAAGCTTGCTATAATAAATTGCTGTCTGAACAGACACGCCGCACAGGCCGCGATGCCGCAGCCTGTGTACCCTTGGCCTTGCAGATCCGCAGGGCCCTCAAGTCCAAAAGGAGGTGCTACAAAAATGGCAAAGTACGAAACCATGCTGATTACCAGCGCCGCTCTCGATGAGGAGGCTTCCGCCGCTCTGGTGGGTAAGTTCAAGTCCCTGATCGAGGCTAACGGTACGATCGATTCTATCGACGAGTGGGGCAAGCGCCGTCTGGCCTACCCCATCAACGACGAGGAAGAGGGCGTCTACACCGTGATCAACTTCACCAGCGAGCCCAGCTTCCCCGCTGAGCTGGACCGTGTGTACAAGATCACTGAAGGCGTTATGCGCAGCCTGATCATTGCTCACGAGGAGTAATTCTTCTGTGACAGAAAGGGAAACCGTACTATGTTGAATGTTGTTGCTATCATGGGTCGCCTTGCGCGTGACCCTGAAATGCGTCAGACCACTACCGGCAAGAACGTTGCTTCGTTCCGCATTGCCTGCGACCGCGGGCGCCGCGATGCCAATGGGCAGAGCGTGGCGGACTGGATCGATGTGGTTGCATGGGATCGGCAGGCCGAATTCGTCTGCCGCTATTTCCAGAAAGGTTCCCTGATCGTTGTGGACGGCCGTTTGCAGTCCCGTCAGTATCAGGATAAGACCGGCGCAAACCGCACTGCCGTTGAAGTGGTTGCCAACAACATCAACTTTGCAGGCCCCAAGAGCAGCAATGCAGGTGACGGAAACGGCTATCAGAATGCCGCTCCGTCCTACCAGAACGCAGCGCCTGCCCGTCCGGCTGCTGTGGAGGCAGCTCCCAGCTACTCTGCCGGCAATGCCGACGACTTCGCCGTCATTGATGACAGCGATGACCTGCCGTTCTGACACGAAACGGTCCATCCGTTAAAAATCCAATAGGAGGTAATAAGCAATGGCTTTTGAAAGAACCGAAGGCTCTCGCCCCGCACGCCCCATGCGTCGCGGCCGCAAGAAGGTTTGCAGCTTCTGTGTCGATCGCATCGACACCATCGATTACAAGGACGTGCCCCGTCTGCGTAAGTACGTCTCTGAGCGTGCTAAGATCATTCCCCGCCGTGTGACCGGCACCTGCGCTTACCATCAGCGCGCACTGACCATCGCCATCAAGCGTGCTCGTCACGTTGCTCTGATGCCCTACGTCAGCGACTAATTTTTAAAAAACCAACCCGATCAAAATAATCAGCAATCAGCAAAGCGCTCTCACCGATGACAAGGTGAGAGCGCTTTTTTGCTTGCGTTAGATATACTGTTCACACCAATGTTTTACCTTCTCCCCCACCTGCCGGGCTGTCAGCCCGTCGGTAGAAAGAAATGTTACGTTTTTCTTTTCCCGGAACCATTCCCGTTTCAGCGGCAGAAGATGGTTCAGGTAATACGCAAAGAATTCCCGGGAACGGGTTGTATCTCCCGCTTTACGGGCACGCAGGACGGATTCGGAAGCGTCCAGAAACAGAATATGCTCCGGCATACAAGCCTGCACTGCTGCAAGCTCCGGTGCTAAGGCTTGCCGAATTGCTTCGATCTTCCACTCCAGCCCCCTGCTTTTGGGGTAGTTCAAAGTGTAGAACTCAATCTCCTCCGCGCCGAAATCCATCACGGCGTGGGGGTATTTTTTTGCTTTCTGCCCGCGGCGCAGCTCATTGCGCAAAAAAAGCCGTTGGATCTCCAGATAGTCCGCATAGCTGTTCTTATTCAACCCACGCTGCTTTATCTCTGCAAGGACGGCAGCGTTGTCCTCAAAACAAACCTGTACCTGTTGGCAGTGCTGTTCCAGATAGCGGGCTGCCGTGGTCTTTCCCACTGCCATGCAACCCTGTAAGGATAAGATCATAACATTTTGCCCCCTCTCCTTTTTTCACATAGTATAGCACATTCAGCTGTGTACCGGGAAGCGTTTTTCGCGCAAAAAGTTACAAACCGGTACGATTGTCCCGGTTGTTTACGACTTGTACCGGGAATTATCGGTATTTTCAGATTTGCTGCTTTGCGCGCAAATCAAACTGCACAAATGCGAGGGTCGGCATTGCACACCTTGTACAAAGTTGTATCACACTTATTGATTTTTTATACAGAATGTGCCATACTAATGTCGCTGGGAACGTTCCCGACAACGTTCCCGAAACACTTTCAGAAAGTGAGGCCCGCCGACATGGCAAACCTGACCATCAAGGACATCGCACGGATCAGCGGTTGCTCTGTCAGCACCATCTCCCGTGTGATCAACGACAGGCCGGATGTCCGCCCGGAGACCAAGGAGCACGTTCTGAAGGTGATGCGGGAGGCCGGGTTTGTGCCCAACACCAACGCCCGACAGCTGAAGATTCAGCAGTCCCGCAGCCTTGTGTTTGTGGTAAAGGGCACCCGGAACATCTTCTTTTCTGATTTTCTGGTGCAGCTCCAGCGCGCCGCCACCCTGTACGGATACAACGGCATCGTCTCTTACTTGGACGAGAACGCCAACGAGATCGACGCCGCCGAAAAGATCCTGCGGGAGATCAAGCCCAAAGGCATCATCTTCTTGGGCGGCAGCGTAGCCAACTTCCAGCGGGGCTTTGACCGTATCAATGTTCCCTCGGTGCTCACCACGCTGGTCACGGACGAGCTGGACTTCCCCAACCTTTCCATGGTGGGCGTAGATGACCGGGCAGCGGCCTATACCGCTGTGGACTACCTGATCCGGCAGGGGCACCGCAAGATCGCCGTTTTAGGCGGTCCGGTGACCAGCTACCCCAGTCTGATGCGCCGTCAGGGCGCACAGCAGGCCATGGAGGATGCGGGCATTGTGTTCAACGACAAGCTGTACGGCCTGTCCAACTACGATTTCGAATCCGCCTACCACGCCATGAACAGTCTGCTGGCCCGACGGGCAGAGTTCACCGCCCTCTTCGCCATGAGCGATGTCATCGCCTTTGGCGCCATCCGGGCGCTGGTAAGCGCCGGGTTGCGGGTACCGGAGGATGTTTCGGTGATCGGCTTTGACGGTATCACGATGTCCCGCTACTGTGTACCGGTGATGACCACCATCGTCCAGCCCAGCGAGCAGATCGCACTGCAAAGCATCGAGCTGCTGGTGCGGCAGATCGAGCATGGCTCCCCCGCCCAGACCGTGACCCTGCAGCCGGAGTTGCAGCAGGGCGAAAGCGTAAGGGCAATTTAAATTTTGTATTCCCTCCGTCGAAGGACGGAGAGTATATAGTTGATCTGTAATTTTAATAAGAAGGAGAACTTATTATGAAAAAGATGATCACTCGTCGTAACTTCCTGAAGGCCGCTGGCGTTTCTGCCGCTGCTCTGGGTCTGGCTGCCTGCGGCGGCTCTTCCAGCAGCACCGCTTCCTCTGCTGCCAGTTCTACCGCTGCTTCCAGCACCGCTGCAAAGGCAGACGGCAAGGTCTACTACCTGAACTTCAAGCCCGAGCAGGATCAGGATTGGCAGGATCTGGCCGCTGAGTACACCAAGGAGACCGGCGTGCCTGTGACCGTTGTCACCGCTGCTTCCGGCCAGTACGAGACCACCCTGATGAGCGAGATGGAGAAGAGCGAGGCTCCCACCCTGTTCCAGGTGAACGGCCCTGTTGGTCTGGCAAACTGGAAGGATTACTGCTACGACCTGTCCGGCAGCCAGCTGTACGGCGAGCTGACCAGCGATTCCTTTGCACTGAAGGACGGCGATGCTGTTACCAGCATTGCATACGTCATTGAGACCTACGGCATCATCTACAACAAGGAACTGCTGACCGCTGCCGGTTACAAGCAGGAGGACATCAAGGGCTTTGCCGACCTGAAGAAGGTCGCTGATGACATTCAGGCTCGTAAGGCTGAGCTGGGCGTGGACGGTGCTTTCACCTCCGCTGGCATGGACGGTTCTTCTGACTGGCGCTTCAAGACCCATCTGGCAAACCTGCCCATCTACTACGAGTACAAGGCAGACGGCATCGGCTCTACCGACGCCATCAAGGGCACCTATCTGGATAACTACAAGCAGATCTGGGATCTGTACATCACCGATTCCACCTGCGATCCCAAGCTGCTGGCTTCCAAGACCGGCAACGATGCTGTTGCTGAGTTTGTGGGCAAGAAGGCTGTGTTCTACCAGAACGGCACTTGGGCTTACAATGACGTGAAGGATCTGGGCGACGACAATCTGGGTATGCTGCCCATCTACATCGGCGTGGACGGCGAGGAGAATCAGGGCCTGTGCACCGGTTCCGAGAACTTCTGGTGTGTCAATAACACCGCTTCCGAGGCCGACATTCAGGCTACTCTGGACTTCCTGTACTGGTGTGTCACCTCTGAGACCGGCACCAGCGCAATGGCTGACAAGATGGGCTTCGTCATCCCCTTCAAGAAGGCTAAGGACTCCACCAACCCCCTGATCACCATTGCAAACCAGTATGTGGCCGACGGCAAGACCAGTGTTGACTGGTGCTTCTCCACCATGCCTTCCGAGGAGTGGAAGAACGGCGTGGGCAGCGCTCTGACTGCATACGCAGCAGGCACCGGCAAGTGGGACGACGTTGTCACCGCATTTGTGGATGGCTGGGCCAAGGAGTACAAGCTGGCCAACGGCTAAGCCTTTGACTGGAGATCTCCCTAGGAATTAAAAAGGGAGGCGGGCGAAAAGTTCGCCCGCCTCCTTTCCTTTTTTATCAGACAGCTCCCTCAGGAGGTATATCATGCAAAAAGCCATTAGTAAATACTGGCCGATATTTGTGCTGCCTACTCTGGTCGCCTTTATTATCGGCTTCATCTGGCCCTTTATCTGGGGCGTTTATCTGTCCTTCCAGCGGTTCACCACCGTGTCCAAGACTACATTTGTGGGCATCCAGAACTACCTCTCGGTATTTCAGGATTCCACCTTCCTGCACGCTTTCGGCTTTACGGCAGCCTTTACCGTGGTGAGCACTGTGCTCATCAACGTGTGCGCCTTTGCCATTGCGCTGGTGCTGACCCGCGGCATCAAGGGCACCAACATCTTCCGTACCGTGTTCTTTATGCCCAACCTGATCGGCGGCATTCTGCTGGGCTATATCTGGCAGATCCTGCTCAACGGCGTGCTGGCGAACCTGCAGAAGCCTCTGCTGGCTCTGGATGCCAAGGCCGGTTTTGTCGGTCTGGTCATCCTGATGTGCTGGCAGCAGATCGGCTACATGATGATCATCTATGTGGCTGGCCTGCAGAGCGTGCCCGGCGACCTGATCGAGGCCGCTAAGATCGACGGTGCCAACGACCGCGAGATTCTGTTCAAGATCAAGATTCCCATGGTCATGCCCAGCGTGACCATCTGCACCTTCCTGACCCTGACCAACAGCTTCAAGCTGTTCGACCAGAACGTGGCTCTGACCGCAGGCGAACCCGCCAACGCCAGTGAAATGCTGGCCCTGAACATCTACAACACCTTCTATGGCCGTTCCGGTGCCCAGTGGAAGGGCATTGGTCAGGCAAAGGCTGTGGTGTTCTTCCTGATCGTCGTGGTCATTTCTCTGATCCAGCTCCACTTTACCCGTTCCAAGGAGGTGCAGCAGTAATGCCTAAACAGAAAAAAATGTGGGATAACATCCTCACCGTCATCATGACGCTGCTGAGTCTGCTGTGGATCTACCCCATCGTGCTGATCCTGCTGAACAGCTTGAAGGTCGAGGGCAGCTTTACCACCTCCACCGTGTTCAAGCTGCCCACCGCCGAGACCTTTGCGGGCCTGAGCAACTACGTTTACGGTGTCACCAAGATGGGCTTCCTTTCCAGCCTTGGCTACAGCCTTGTCATCACCGTTACCAGTGTGGCGCTGATCCTGCTGTGCTGCTCCATGACCGGTTGGTACCTCACCCGCGTGAACAATAAGCTGAGCAAGTTCATGAACCTGCTGATCGTGTTCTCCATGGTCGTGCCCTTCCAGATGGTCATGTTCACCCTGTCCAAGACCGCTGACCAGCTCAATCTGAACACCCCGTGGAACATCTGCATTATCTATCTGGGCTTCGGTGCCGGTCTGGCCGTGTTCATGTTCACCGGCTTTATGAAGAGCGTGCCCATGGAAATTGAGGAAGCGGCCATGATCGACGGCGCTTCCGTGCCTCGAACATTCTTCACCATCGTCATGCCCATGATGAAACCGTCCATCGTCACCGTGGCGATTCTGCAGACCATGTGGATTTGGAATGACTACCTGCTGCCGTATCTGACCTTGGATCTGCAAAGGTTCAAGACCATTCCAATCGTGATCCAGTATCTGCGTGGAGGCTACGGCAGTATCGATATGGGCGCCCTGATGGCATGCCTGGTGCTGGCGATTATTCCAATCGTCATCTTCTTCGCACTATGCCAGAAGTACATCATCCAAGGCATCACCGCCGGTGCGGTGAAGGGCTGATCCAATATGAACACAGTGTTCGCTAAGGACTCTGTTTTCATGCGAGGCCTTGATATGGTGGCCAACGCCGCGGTACTCACTCTACTTACAGCAGTGTGCAGCATCCCGTTGGTCACCATTGGGGCCGCGCTATCGGCTTCCTACGAAGCTGCTTGGGCGGCAAAAGAAGGTCGAGGATACCTGCTTCGCACATATTTCTCGGCATTTAAAAGAAATTTCCCAGTTGCAACGGCCATATGGTCAGTGCTCGCCGCAACTGGATTGATGCTCATTGCTTTATGGCTTTTCACTACCAGCATGGCTGCGAT
>ENA-OQHR01000173-OQHR01000173.1-human-gut-metagenome-genome-assembly--contig:-NODE-173-length-56506-cov-6.341119_pt1 | contig 56506 bp, 67 predicted proteins | sample MGYA00242566_ERZ504725 | MGnify/ENA primary metagenome ERZ504725 (study PRJEB26092, sample SAMD00036217) | human gut metagenome | host: Homo sapiens | study: EMG produced TPA metagenomics assembly of... | reverse complement strand
TAATACCTTGATCTCGTTAACCTTAATCCATTCGATTAGAGTTTTTTCTTTGCTGTAACACTTATCAAATTCAGAAACACATTTGTTTTTATCTATATCTTGGGTTCTGTAGTCGTAACAGTATAATAGGAATGATGAATACCAGTCTCTTTGTACCTCAGTACCATCTTGCAGCTTATACATTCGTTCAGATAGTCTCTTTTTAATATAGTCATCAACAGTATGATCATATTGACTTGCCCTATAATTATTAGATACTTCAATATATATACCACCTGATATCTTGAATTTCTGTTCTACAGCAGTTTGAAACCCAGAAGGGCATCTGTTCTTCATAGACCTGCCAAAACGTTTTTTCTTATTAAACTTACCCTTATGCTTAACTCAAGTAAAAATTATGTGGCTTTCATCCCATAGGCAAGCCTATGGGTTTTTCGCTACTAATTTATAACATCCTTTGTAATTTCCTCTTCTATTATTCTTTATATATACTAATCACATAACCGTCTCAATTTCTAGTTATATTTCCAATAATTGAACTATGTCTCTTCGAATATCCTCAACCTCTTAACAATCTCCTCCGGCTCTGGCAACATTGCTTTCATCGCTTCCGGTAACGTATTTCTTAACTGATATGTAGCCACACCTATCGGAGCATTAATATTCTTCAACGCATACTCTACATAAGTTTTATCCTTACTCTTGCAAATAACAATTCCGATTGACGGATTCTCATCTGGCAATTTGAGCTGCTCGTCCAACGTTGTCAAATACAACTGCATCTTTCCGGCATATTCTGCTTCAAATTCACCTATTTTCAACTCTATGGCTATCAGACTTCTCAACCTTCTATTAAAAAGTAATAAATAAATATACAAATCCCTGCTTCCTGCCATCAGATGATATTGATTTCCGATGAATGTATAATCTCCACCCTTTTCTATCAAAAACGCTCTTATGTTATTTACCAATTGCATTTCTAATTCGTGTTCAGCGTATTCAGGTGACAATTCCGCAAAATCAAATATATATTCATCTTTTACCGCAAGCTTAGCCTGTACACTTTGCTCTACCGAAAGCGTTAAATCAAAATTCGTCTGATTCAACAAATATTTCTCATAGGTCTGTGCTTCGATAAAATTAGTTAAGATGCGTTTTGTCCATCCATATCTTTTCACCATCTGAATGTAAAATTCCCTTTGCAAAACATCCTTACACTTTTCCATAATAATGATGTTATTGCTCCAGCTAATTTCTCGCACCAATGGTGCGAGTTTTTCAGAATCACGGTAAGTTAAATTAAAATTATGCATTCGCCACAGATTGGCTGCTGAATATCCCTTTGCTCCGGGAAACTCTTTTTGCAATTCTGTTGAGAGTACTTGAACAATTGATTTTCCCCAATCATTTTCTTCCTGCTGTCTATAAATTTCTTCTCCAATTTCCCAATACAAATTTACAGTTTCTGAATTGATTGATTTCAGAACCTGATACTGCTTTTTATGGATCAAATCTTTTCAATCATCTACAAGTGGTTCATATCCCACAATTTCATTCTTTCCCATGCACTTCTCCATTTCTCGCACCATTGGTGCGAGTTTTATAATTCAACCAGCTTGATATCCTGTTTTTCTATTTCTTCACAAATCTCATGATTTCATACACCTCACTTTATACTCTACTTATTTATACTGCATAAAGCGGTTATTTTCTAATTCAATATATAAAAAAACTGGTACACGAGGTACCAGTTATGCCTTTCTTTTTGCAGCTTCTTGTCTATTCTTTTGTGCTTTAATAACTTTCTGTCTTGAGAATTCTTCTCTGTCCTTTTCATCCAAGGCTTCTGTAATCATCTTTACAGTCGCTTCAAAACGAGGGATAGAGATGTTCTGTAATGCGTTAGCACGCTTTTGTGTCTTACGAATATTATTCGCTAGACGATATACAGAGTTTTCTACTTCTGCAAGCTTTACTGTCATTTCTTTTACATGATAGAAACAGATATAAGCATAATCTACCTTAGAGTTCGCACGTTCAAAACCATAACCAACTCTTAATGGTGTTTTCTCATATTCAATCTTAGGTAATTCTACACCCATAACTGAACGATACTTAACACTAATACCTTCATCAATAGGTACACCTTCTACAACATCAGAAATAATACCTAAAGATTCATTTGCTTCACGTAATGCTGCATAAGCACGATCATAAGAATCAGTGATGTCATCACGGATTTCTTTTACATCATCAAGTAATGACATCATTTCTTTAATTAAGACATTTCTTTTCTTATCGAGCAGGTCATAACCAAGTCTAGCAAGTTCAAGAGACTTCTTGGTTGCCATCAAATTCCCTTTAGTAGGGACAACCTGATTAGCCATTAGTTACAGCGTCTTTCAATTCTTTGATGACTACATCTTCGTGTAAATTAAATTCTTTGACTGCTTTTTCATGATCATAGAATTTATCTACAACAGCATTATCAATACGGTCCAATGTATTCTTTGGAAGAACTGATAATAGTAACCATCCAAGGTCTAGGGTTTCTTCGATAGATCTATTTGTATCGAATCCCTGATTAAGGAAGTGCTGCTCGAAAAGACGACCAAATTCCATATATTTCTTATCAGCTTCTGATAATTCATCTTCACCGATAACTGATGTTAATGACTTAACATCCTGTACATGGGCATAACATGCAAATAACTGGTTGGCAACATCCTGGTGGTCAGCTCTTGTAAAGCCTTCACCGATACCATCCTTCATAAGTCTTGAAAGTGATGGAAGAACACCAACTGGTGGATAAATACCAGTCGCATTTAATTCAGGATCAAGAGTAATCTGTCCTTCTGTGATGTAACCAGTTAAGTCAGGAACTGGGTGTGTAATATCGTTGTTAGGCATTGTAAGGATTGGAATCTGTGTAACAGAACCCTTAGCGCCCTTTGCAATACCAGCTCTTTCATATAATGAAGCAAGGTCAGAATAAAGATAACCTGGATAACCTTTACGACCTGGGATTTCACCTTTACTTGAAGAGAATTCACGTAATGCTTCACAATAAGAAGTAACATCAGTATAGATTACAAGAACATGCATATCATGTTCAAATGCTAGATATTCAGCAGCAGTTAATGCACAACGAGGTGTTAAGATACGTTCGATGATTGGGTCATTAGATAAGTTCATGAACATAACTACTCTCTGCATAACCCCTGCTTCTTCAAATGATCTTCTGAAGTAGTTAGCTACGTCATTAGTAACACCCATTGCAGCAAAGACAACAGCGAAGCCTTGTCCTGCTTCATCGGCAATTTTAGCCTGTTTTACAATCTGTACAGCTAACTGGTTATGAGGTAAACCAGAACCTGAGAAGATTGGTAGCTTCTGACCTCTAATTAGAGTCATTAGACAGTCAATAGAAGAAATACCTGTGTTGATATAGTTTCTTGGATATACACGAGAAACTGGGTTAAGAGGCTGACCATTGATATCAGCACTCTTTTCAGCATAAATATCTCCAAGACCATCAATTGGTCTACCTGCACCAGAGAAGACACGGCCAAGCATTTCCATTGATAATGGTAATTCCATTGGATGACCTAATAGTCTTGTCTTAGTATTCGCAAGTGATAAAGCGTTAGTTCCTTCAAATACCTGAACAACAACTCTTTCACCTTCAATTTCTACAATACGACCAGAACGTGTTGAACCATCTTTTAACTGTAGTTCAACCATTTCATCATAAGATGCATCTTTAACGTGATCTAATACGACGAGTGGTCCATTAATTTCACTTAAACCTACATATTGAAGTGCCATGTTACCCCTCCTTAGTCAATAGATGCACAAATTGCATCAATCTTCTTATAATAGTAATCAAATTTACTTAAATCATTATTAGGTACATCATATTTCATCTTAACAACTTCATCGAAGATACCTGTTTCAATGATTGTACGAATAGGTTTACCCTGAGCAACAACCTGCTGACAACGGTTATTTAAGTAAAGGATTACTTCCATCATCTTAAGCTGTTTTTCAAGTGGTACATAAGTATCATCTTTATGGAAAGCGTTCTGCTGTAAGTAACCTACACGAACTACTCTGGCTACTTCAATAACAAGCTTCTGATCATCTGGTAAAACGTCAGAACCCATTAACTGTACGATTTCCATTAATTTAGTTTCTTCTGCAAGAATAGAAGCTAATTCCTGTCTATCTCTCATGAATTTAGGATCAACATTCTTTGAATACCATCTTTCAAGATCTGGAATATATTCTGAATAAGATAAGTTCCAGTTGATAGCGAAATAGTGTCTTGCATAAGCTAATGCTTTATCAAGAGCCCAGAATGTACGTACGAAACGTTTAGTATTCTGAGTAACTGGTTCTGAGAAGTCAGAACCCTGTGGAGATACGGCACCGATGATTGTAACTGAACCATTTGTGTTATTTAAGTTCTCCATATAACCAGCTCTTTCATAGAACTGAGATAATCTAGAAGGTAAGTAAGCTGGGAAACCTTCTTCTGCTGGCATTTCTTCAAGACGACCAGAGATTTCTCTTAAGGCTTCAGCCCAACGAGATGTTGAGTCAGCCATGATAGCAACATGGTAACCCATGTCACGATAATATTCAGCAAGTGTTACACCTGTATAAATAGATGCTTCACGGGCAGCAACTGGCATGTTAGATGTATTCGCAATGAGGACAGTTCTGTCTACTAATGGCTTACCACTCTTAGGGTCAACGAGTTCACGGAATTCTTCAAGAACCTGAGTCATTTCGTTACCACGTTCACCGCAACCTACATAGACGATAATATCGGCATCACACCATTTAGCAAGCTGATGCTGAGTCATTGTCTTACCAGTACCGAATCCTCCTGGGATTGCAGCTGTTCCACCTTTTGCGATAGGGAACAATGTATCGATAACACGCTGACCAGTAACTAGTGGCATACTGATAGGTAAACGTTTGTTGACTGGACGAGGTGTCTTGATTGGCCATTTCTGAGTTAATGTACATTCATGAGCTACACCTTCATCATCAGTGAAGACCATAACTACATCATTGATTGTATACTGACCATTTTCTTTTACTTCAGTAACTGTACCTGACATACCTGGCATAACCATACATCTATGTTCGATCATGTCTGTTTCAGGAATCTTGGCATATACAGTACCACCTTCAACATGGTCACCTACTTTAACAGTTAAAGTGACATCCCATAATTTCTTTGTATCTAGTGGTTCTACAGCACTACCTGTAGGAATGAAAGCACCACTTTCTTTTGCGATTTCTTCTAGTGGTCTTTCAATACCATCATAAATATTTCTTAAGATACCAGGACCAAGTGTTACAGAAATAGGCTGACCTGTTGGGAATACTGGTTCACCTGGTTTAAGACCTGTAGTTGTTTCATAAACCTGGATAGTAGTAAATTCTTTAGTAATAGAGATAACTTCACCCATTAATTTACTGTTACCTACATACACCATTTCAAGCATTGAAAAGGCATCTGTATCTTTTACTTTAACAACCGGGCCGTTGATTGAATAAATTAAATTTTCTTTCAACTTGTTTATCCCCCTTCTTTTATTTATTAATGATTAAACCAGAATGCTGGTTGAACCATTCTTTCTGATTCTTTAATGCGAATTCTAATGTTTCATCATGAACAATAGAACTTTCTGTGTTTTCAACAATTAAACCACCAATAGTGATATCTCCAGCTTTCACTTCAGCATCACCATAAGCAGCTTTTAAATCATCAGCAAGACCTAAGTCTTCTTCTTTTACATAAATAACTGAATGAGGCATATAATCACCTGCAAGTTTCTTAGCCTTGTTGACCATGAATTCTTTGTATTCAGGTGTTTTTGTAAATGCGACTAATTCTTCTCTCGCATTCTTGAAGATTGTAGCCACATACTCATCACGTTTATTAATAAGCTTTTTCTGTCTCTCAACATGGGATTCAGAAATTTCTGCAGCTGATTCTGACTGCATTTCATCTAATTCCTGTTTAAGTCTTAAATCTGCATCTTTCTTAGCTTCAGCACGCATAGAAGAATAAGCTTCTTCTTCCATCTTCTTTACTTCAGCCATGATTGCATCGACTTCTCTTTGAGACTGTTTTTCAATCTCATTCTTCATTGAGAGAAATACTTCTTGATTTTCTTCCATTGTATACTCTCCTATAGCTTAACGCCTATTGCCTCAGAGACATAACCATCGATGGCTTCACCAATCTTAGAGTGTCCATGACGGTCAGGAATCTCTGTAATAAGAGGCTTTGGCTGTTTTAATTTAATTTCTGAGATAATATCAGGACAAAGTTCAATTAACTTAGTAGTGACCAAGATAATTGCGATTTCAGGATCTCTCATCTTATTTTCAAGTAAGCTTAAGAAATCATGACGGGTATGAACAACTTTGCCTTCAATACCCACGAGTCTTAGACCAGTGAGGGTATCGATATTATCACTGATCAGAAAGAACTTCATAGTAATCTCCTATAGTGTGTTGATAATTAAGATTGAGATTAATAGACCATAGATGGCAACACCTTCACCTAAGGCAACGAAGATCAATGATTTACCGAAGTTTTCAGCATTTTCAGAGAATGCACCAATTGCAGCAGGAGCAGCAGCAGCTACGGCAATACCAGCACCAAGAGCAGATAAACCAGTTGCAAGAGCAGCACCAATGAAACCAAGACCCTGAGCGATAGAACCAGTCATCTTGTCAGCACCAGCAGCTAATACTGGGCTATTTGCATATGTAAGGAATAATACAAGTGCTACAGCACCAAAGAAACCACAGATATGAGTACCAAGACGCATTTTAGCGCTCTTAGCAGTAACTTTACCTTTGAATACATTTACTAGTGGTAAAGATAATAATACAACAATTAATGCAGGGATAATGAATGTTAAGATAGTAGTCATTTTTTCTTCCTCCGTTATTCTAGACTTTCTTTCATAGATACAAATGGTTTACCATTACCTTCATAGTAACGACTGAATAATTCATAGAATTCAAGACGTAATACCTGGATACCGACAATTAATCCTTCTAGACACATTACAAATGCGTTACCAATAATTAGAACGATAATATAACCGAATCCACCAACCATTTCAGCTAGTGTGTAAACAACAAGCATCATACCAGCGTGTGATAAGACGAAACCGCCGACACGTAGGAATGACATAGTGTTGGCAACAAATGTCAACAATACTTCGATCATCTCGAAGAATGATTCAGTAAAGAAGTTACCAAATCCATGTGGGAACATCTTCTTACCTTCAAGTTTGTAAGTAAGAGGTTCTTTTAAGAAGATCATTACAAGTGGGGCAATGATAAAGATTGCGACATAGATACCCATTGGGATATTTAAGCCAAGGTTTAATAACATATTCATTGCGAGTACTAATACTGCAACATAGAATATTAAACCAGCGACACCATTTTGAGAGAATAATAATTCTCCCCAATGTTTCTTCTTTAAATTTAAATAGATATTGAATAGGATTGAGATGATGATTAAACATACACCTACACCAATTGCAACACCTAATAGCGTCATAGTATTTTCAGATGCCATTGGTGCAAAGAATGGAACGAGGATTTCTTCTGATCCAAATACTGAACCAAAGATTACACCAAATATTGCAGATGAAATACCAATACGCATACCTACTTCACCAAGCTTCATGCCTTTTAATTTATAAGCAAGGAAACCAATGATTGAAAGCAGGATACCTTGACCAACATCGGCGAACATCATACCGAATAAGAATGTATATGTTACCGCAACGAAATTTGTTGGGTCAAAGTCTGTGTAAGATGGAACACCATACATCTCAACGAACATCTTGAATGGTCTTGAGAACCAGTTGCTCTTGAGTTTTGTAGGTGGATAAAGTCTTGAATCTCCCATTGCTGGTTTGATTTCAACATGCACCTTGTCCATCTGTTCAAGTTCTTCTTTTAAAGAGTGTGCATAATGTTTATCACAGAAACCATAGATAGCAGCATTGTTTCCAAATACCACGACATATCTCTGTGCTTCACTTGTCTTATTAAGTTCCTGACATGAAGCATAAATGATTGATAAATCTTTTTCTTTTTTACTGAATAAATCTCTTAATTTACCATCACATTGCTTGATAGAGGCTTCTGCAGTTGCATTCTCTTCTTCAATAATTTCTAATGATTCACCTGGAGTTCCATGAAGGAATTCAGGAATATGAATACGTTCAAAGAATAATGAAGAGAATATGTTATCTATTTCAGGAGCATTAGAAGGAGATGTTATATAGAAACAATAACATGTCTTTGCATCCTGATAGATTGATTTAAATAAGAATTCCTGTGAATCATAATAAGATAACTTATCAAGATTCATTGTAGGTAACTTACCAAATCTAACCTGAATATATTCGCTTGAGAAAAGGTCATCGAAGTCTATATCGAGATCCTTCATATATTTCAAGTACTTTTTGGCCTGATTGTTTTCATCAATCATAACCTGTAATTCATTTTTAACACGTGAGATTTTGTTTGCTTCATCAAGACATTCGCAGAAGTAATCATCTGCTTCTACAATATTGATGATCTGAGGCTTTTCTGATGTATTGATATGAATACCATACTTTTCAGTTGCTTCATCCATACGTCCTAATAAATCAGCATAAGGATTATCCTTATTCATGACCTTAAGACCTCTTACTGAATCCACAAACTTTGATGCTGGCTCTGGATGAAATTTTTCTGAATCAACAAGCTTAGATAATACTTCATCACTCATTGTTTCAGGGAATTCTATCTCAACGAGCTGCAGTTTTGAGATAGCCATAGTATCCTCCCTTCTATTGTTTCTTATCGAGCGCTTTCTTAATGAAGTTCAATACAATGCCTAATACAAGTACAACAACTAATGGTAAATAAGAGACATGCCAAGTTGTATCTACAGCAATTGCAACATAAGCAGCTACTGCAAGTCCCATGACGATGCCAACGACACCCTTGATAGAGAATACCTTATTAATCATTGATTGTTCGTTATAGATAGCTTTTACTTTACCAATGCAGAACTGTCCTACAATAAGTAAGAGAATCGCATTAATGAAGCGCTGATAACTAAATGCATCTGCAACAGGGATTACTGATGGATAAAGATGAATACTATAGAAAGCATCACCATAAATTAAACCTCCCACAAAAGATGCAATACCAAGAACATTAATCATCTTTCCTGAAGTTTTCTTTCTCATAAGTAATCCAAGTAATACAAGCACAACACCTAAACCAATATCACCTAGCATTAATGCAAATACTAAGATAAATAGTACTGCAGTTGCTAAAGTAGTATCCACATGATCACTCTGTTTAACTTTAGAGATCGCTTCAAATGGTTTAGCCCATGGATAGTTATTAGTAAGTGTTGGTGCAATAATCTGCTGATCACCATAAATATCTGCAGGCAAGTCCTGATATTCTACGTTGTACTTTTCAAAAGCCTTCTTAATATCTTTAGCGACTCTTACAGGTACAAATCCATAGATAGCATATTTAGATTGATAATCAACAACAAACACTTTGAATTCTTCAATTCTAGCAGCAAAAGTAAGATCAGCAAACATCTTTAATAATTCTTCTTCATGTGCATCTCTAATACCTTCTAAACGGCTGTCTGCTTTACGAATAGAAGCATTCATACTTTCAATTTCTTCTAGTAATTCCTTCTTTGCGTCTTCCATTCTACCATGAACGAAATCAGGAATTTCAATTTCTTCAAAGCCAACTGACTGGAAGATGTTATCTACCTTTAAGATAGCTGCCTTAGTTGTCATATAGAGACAATAAACACTTTTAGCATCTTCACCAAGATCTAAGAACATAATTGACTGTCCTCTATAGTAGTCAAGTTTGTCTTTGTTTCTTCTAGGAATACGGCCAAATCTTGCTTCCATATATTCGCATTCTTTAACCTCATCCATATTTAATTCTGTATTAGAAAGACCTTCTAGGATTTCATAAGCAGCCTGGTTCTGTCCACGTTCAGTCACAAATTCTTCTTTAATATCAAGATATTGCTTTACTTCTTTTGTCACATCATCGAGTGCCTTACGATAATCTTCTTTTGCGAAATGAATAGATCCTTCTTTTACACTTGATGTATCAAGCTTTACATGTTCAGCAAGCTCTTTTAATTCATCAAGCATGTTCTTATAATCCTCATCAGGTGTCATTGTAAATACATCTTTAACGTTATTTACAATCTTTGTAGCTGGCTGAGGATAAAAATACTTTGTTTCTTTTAACTGACATAGAACCTCTTTTAAGTATTTCTTATCAAAGGTCATGTCCAGCAATTCCATTTCTTCTATTGCCATGTTATTCCCCCTAGTAGATAAGCAGCTGGGCTATTTTTTCAGCCTCTTCACCATATCTTAAACCTTCAATGATATGTTTTAGATTTTCAACTTCATTTTCGAATACAATCAGATATGTCATGTAAACCATGGCAGCATCTGTAGTAAATCTCATATATCTCTTTGCAAGATTATATTTGATTTTATCTGTATAGTATTCAATATAAACGAATTCCTGATCATCCACATATAACTTGTAAGGTGATGAAGCAAGCTTTTTTAAGAACTCCTCTGCATCTTTTGTTTCAATCAATTCATTCATTACTGATTGTGGAATACGTGAGTAATCCAAGATCAACTGTTTCTTGATTTGTTCAGGCTTAGAATTAAAGAATCGTTTAAATCTATAGATCTTCGTAATATTTTCTAACTCAATCTGAGTATAGATCATAGTAAGTAGATCCTTCTGTTTTTTACCTTTAAATGTAGATTTCACTGTTTCAACGAATAACTTATAGTAAGCACGTTTGAAATCAAGTTCCATCATGTTTGTATCGATCTTCTCATCATCTACAGGCATATATTTCTGTAATATATGGTAATAACGTGTTTTCTCCATATATCTTAATAATGATGGATAATCCTCAATACTTAACAAGCCATAAAGATCAAACGTTGAATAACGAGGTAGGTATGAAGGTATATCTAATTCAGAATTCAATGTTTCATCACTATTGAATAAACGTACTTTACTCAATAGTACAGCTATTTCACGTCTAATAATACCTAGCTGATAAAACTTCTGGTCACCCTTAGGTGCATAATGAATCAATCTTATAGCACGTAAGAATTCCTCTTCATCAAGAAGTGATTCCAACTGTCCTCTATGAATGTTTGTTTCTTTCAAACCTTCAAGAATAGGACCATATGCTGTTTCACTCTTTAAGTAACTGACAACATCGTTGACAGTTCTTTTCTTTAAAAGTTCATCATAGCTTTCAGGAGTGAGATGTTTACCATACATAGATCTTGCTTTAGCAAGAACTGCATTAGATGAAAAACTCATAATCTCACCTCTAAACTTCTTTACATCTGTCTACGATAGATGCAACCCACTCCTCCTTGTGGGCTTCATAAAGGCTGGTGATCTTCTCAACAGAAGAATTGTAATCCTCTTCATTCTTCTTCTTTGTTGCGTCAATTCTTTCCTGTAACTCTTTCTTCTTTGCATCAAGTGTAACCTGATACTCTTTAACGAAAGAATCGTAGATTTCCTTCTTCTTACTGTTCATATCTGCAGTTGTATCCTGTCTCTTCTTTTTGGCATCTTTTACAGCCTGAGCACATCTGTGGTCTACAGCTATGATATCAAGAATCATTTTATCCAATCCACATACCTCCTTCTTTTTGATTCTCTAGGATAATACTCCTAAAAATTTTAAAATTCAACCAAAAACAATTCATCGTGATAAAAAAGCGTCATCTATATCAAACAGACATATTCAGACATATCAAATGTATATGTATCATGGTTGATGAATCCATTATACTCTTAATTTTGTAAAGCGTTAACATGTTTTTTTTGTGAAATAACGAACATAATGGATATCTTTTTTAGGAAATAGGCAATATGACCATAAGTCATTTATTTCATACCTATTTTCTGCATTAGTTATACACCTATCGTATGAATGCAACAATAAACAAATATCCACCTTTGTTTAATGTAAGCGTTTTATGTCACTTTACTGTGGCTTTTTTTATCTATTTTCCTTATTCTTATATATATAGGAGAGAAAAAGATGAAAATTTTGGCGAGTGATTTTGATAATACATTATTTTTTAGTGATGGTGTACACAAGGAAGATGTAGAAGCGATTCGTACATTCCAGAAACAAGGAAATCTATTTGGATTATGTACAGGAAGACAGTTAGAAGGAATTAAATATCCTTTTGGTGGGGATAGAGAGCATCCATTAACTGAGATAGACTTTGATTTCTATATTACTTTAAGTGGTGGTGTGATCTTTAATAAGAAAGAAGAAATCATTTTTGAGAAATCAATTCCTATGAATATAGTAAGAGAAATCTCAGAAGCGATTCCTGTACATATGTCTATTGTATATAAGGATGAGATTTATATGTATCGTCCAGAAGATGAAAGCTGGGGAATTACTATTGATTCTTTGGATGAACTTACATTTAATGATTCAGACGCATTCTCATTTCATTTTCCTGAAGGGAATTTAGAGGATGCGAAAAAGGCCATGGATTATATTAATGAATATTATAGTGATACATGTGCGGCATTCCAGAATAAAAATCATGTGGATGTATGTGGTGTAGGATGTTCTAAGGGAACAGGAGTTAATCATGTTGTAGATTATTTTAATATTAATGAGAGTAATGTATATGGTATAGGAGATTCATGGAATGATCTTCCTTTATTAGATAGTGTCAAACATGGTTATACATTTACTTATGCCCCAAATGAACTTAAAGATAAAGCTGAAAAGGTTGTAGAAAGCTTAAGTGAAGCTATTCAGGATATTTTAAAAGAGGATTAATTCCTCTTTTTTTGTTTAATTTCTAAATATTCTAATATTTATCGCATATTATACAAATTTTAACTCATGGATAATTGACAGCATTATATGAATATGGTAAATTTTATACAATTCTAATACTATTGGGGAGGAATTTTAAATGATTATTGGTGTTATTGGTCTAGGAACTGTTGGTTTCGGAACTGTAGATATTCTTACAAAAGAAAAAGAAAGACTCGAAAAAACAATTGGGGAAGAAGTAGTCGTTAAGTACGGTTGTGCACTTGAGGATGTAGACCTTCCTGATGGTATTATTTATACACAGGATTATCATGAAGTCATCAATGATGAAGATGTGGATGTTGTAGTAGAACTTATTGGTGGTACTACTATCGCAAAGAAGATCATCTTAGATGCATTAAATAAGAAGAAGCATGTAGTAACTGCAAATAAAGCTCTTATTGCCCATGATGCGAAAGAACTCTTTACTGTTGCCAGAGAAAATGGTGTCAACCTTTATTATGAAGCAAGTGTTGGTGGAGGTATTCCAGTTGTTGTACCTGCTAAGGAAGATCTAGTAGCAAACAATATTAATAAGGTTGAAGGTATCTTAAATGGTACAACCAACTTCATTCTCACTTTAATGGAAAGAGATAATCTTGATTTTGAGGAAGCATTGAAGATTGCTCAGAATCTTGGTTATGTAGAAGCCAATGCTGCACTAGATTTAGATGGTTATGATGCAGCACATAAAATTTATATTCTTACTATGAATGCTTTTGGTACATTCTTTGATTTTGATAAGATCAAATGTACTGGTATTCGTAATGTCACTAAGAAAGATATGGATTACGCAAAGAAGCTTGGTTATAGAATTAAGTTGATTGCGATGAGTAAAAAACTAGAAAATGGTTTAGGTATTGATGTATCTCCTACTCTCGTTCCAATGAGTGAAATTGTAGGTAATGTCATGGATGCTTATAATGTAGTAGAAATTACATGTGATTATCTAGAAAACGTATTATTCTATGGTAAGGGTGCAGGACGTTATGTCACTGCAAGTGCTGTAGTGGCTGATATTATTAAGACAGCTAAGAAAGATGTATGGACACATGATTATGATTATACTGAAAACGTCTATCCTATTACATCTTCTAAGTATTATGTAAGAAGTGAACAGCCACTCAATTTAAATTATGATGAATACTATTCATTTGGTGAAGATCATATTTATATTACTGATAAAGTAGAACTTAAAGATTTAGAAGACGCTTTAAAGGATACTTCAGCAACATATTTCAAAGTAAGAAGCTAAAAGGTGGGATTTAACCCACCTTTTTTAGTATGTTGATATTCTCTTTTGCATATAGATAGAATGATAGAAGAATAAGAAGTGTAGAGATAATTGTAAGAACAATAGAAAAAGTATAGGAAATATTATAGAAGACAATATGCACAATAATCATAAAATCTAACATGCATGTAGCAACTTTACCATGCCACACTGCCCCATTTACTTCTCCTGTTTTTTTAATAACAACCATACCAATACAACTCATAAACAGTTCTTTAATAAGAATGCATATGAAAGGAATAACAAGCCATCTAAAGCGTGTCATAAGACATAGAAGTACTACTGCTTGGGTTGCTTTATCCGCTACAGGATCAAGTATTTTACCTAGATCACTCATCATATTAAATGTGCGAGCTATATATCCATCTAACAAATCAGACAGGCCTGATATAACCAATAATATTCCTGTTAAGACATAATCCTTTTGGTTTATATACATATATACAATTACCGGCAACAGCAACAATCTGAACATAGATAATATATTAGGTATTGTGAATATATTCTTATTTCTCATTCTATCACTTCCTTATTATTAATACTAAAGTGTATAGCATGAATTATCAATATAAAAGAGGCAGTTGCCTGCCTCTTTGTATGTTATTTAAGTGTTACATATTTGAATACGTATGGAGTACTTACTGTATTATGAACTAATCCCTTAACGTTCTTAGCCTGTAATGCAGCTGTACCAGTTTGAACAACTGGAATATTTGGCATATCGTCCATCATTACTTTTTCAGCTTCAAGCAATTCATTCCAACGTTTATTTACGTCAGTTTCATTTTGAGCCTGTTTTAATAATGAGTTGTACTGCGCATTTTCCCATTTACCATAGTTGTTTGAGTTACTGCTTGCAAGAACGTTTAAGAAAGTAGTTGGATCAGCATAGTCTGGAGCCCAACGAGTGCAGGCAATCTGGAAGTTACCACTTGCTTCTCTGTTATAGATTCTGTCTTTCTTAACAGTAGCTACCATGTTAACTTTTAAGCCCTTTAACTTAGTAAATGAACCCTGTAAGTATTCTGCGAAAGTATCCATTGGAGATTCATCAGTACCATATAATAAATCAACTGTGATTGTATCAGTACCTAATTCTTTCTTAGCAGCATCTAAGTATTCCTGTGCTTTCTTTACATCATAGTCTGTATATTTACCAGATTCTTCACGGAAATCCTTACCTGAAGGGCTCTTACATAACTGAGCTGGTACAAAACCAGTAGCTGGCTGTGAACCATCTTTTAAGATGTTATCACATAAATCTTTTCTATTGATTGCATAAGATAATGCATGTCTTAAGTTTTTGTTTGCGGTAGTATCTGCTTTGAAGTTACAGATTAAGTAAGCAAGATATCCTTCTCTGATAGCCTTGAAAGTATCTTTACCTTTATACTTATCTACTAATGTAGAATTGATTGTAGCATAATCAACTTTACCATTATCGAAGTTCTGAGCAGCAGTCTTAGGATCCTGTACTAAGTACATTTCTAAGTTCTTAGTCTTAACAGACTTTGCATCATAGTACTTATCATTCTTAGTGAATGTAGCCTTGTTACCCTTGATCCACTTAGTCATCTTATAAGCACCATTACCTAAAATATATTCAGGCTTAGTTGCATAGTTCTTACCACATTTTTCAACGAACTTCTGGTTCTGTGGGAAATAACATGGGAATGACATTAAACCTACAAAATATGGAACATTCTTTTCAAGATCAACGACAACAGTCTTGTCATCAGTTGCTTTAATACCAAGTGTGTTTAACTGTTCATCAGTTGCAGTAGTACCTAAATCAATTAAAGAATCAGCATTCTTAATTGAAGCACCTTCGCTACCTAACATATAAGCGTAGTTACCTGCATTCTTGATGATTCTGTGCCATGAGTATACGAAGTCCTGCGCAGTAACATCATCACCATTAGCCCATTTAGCATCTCTTAAATGGAAAGTATAAGTTAATCCATTGTTGCTTACATCCCAGCTCTTAGCGATACCAGGGATTGTGTTGCCCTTCACATCAACAGTTGTTAAACCGTCTGTGATGACAGTGATTGCATTGAAAGACATTGCATCATCAACGACTGTGCTATCCATACCAACGATATCTGTATCATTCGCAAATCTGAATGTATCAGTATCTGTCTTAGAACCACAGCCAGCAAGCATACCTGCAGCAGTAGTTAATGCAAGCAATACCTTTACTGTTTTACCTGTTTTCATTAATTTTCCCTCCAAAATTTATTATTAATGTTAACAATTGTGTAGTTTACGCTTTACGTCAGATATAGTCAATCGTTTTGTACATTTTATTTGTAAATATATTAATATTTCATTACATTTTAGCAATATCAGAAATATTGTAAATGTTTAATCAAAACACAAAAAAAAGGAGACAGCATTTCTGCTATCTCCTAGACCACTCTGCTTTGACACAAAGTAGAGGTTATTTTAATTTAACATATTTGAAAGTATATGGAGTTCCTACTGGCACCACTACCAATCCTTTTATGTTCTTAGCCTTTAATGCTGCAGCACCCTTTTCGAATACTGGGATATAAGCCATATCTTCCATCATAACTTTTTCAGCCTGGATCATTAAATCCCAACGCTTAGTTAAATCTGATTCTTTCTGGATCTGTTCCATTAATGCATCAAACTTAGCATTAGCATATTTACCATAGTTGTTTGAGTTATCAGTTAAAGCTAAGTTTAAGTAAGTTGTAGGATCTGCGTAGTCTGGTCCCCAACGAGTACATACAACCTGGAAGTTACCATTTGCTTCTCTGTTATAGATTCTATCTTTCTTAACAGTTGCAACCATGTTTACCTTTAAGCCTTTTAACTTAGAGAATGAACCCTGTAAGTATTCAGCCATAGTATCCATTGGTGATTCATCAGTACCATATAATAAATCAATAGTGATTGTATCTGTACCTAATTCTTTCTTAGCTGCATCTAAATATTCCTGAGCTTTCTTCTGATCATAGCTTACATATTTATCTGCATCATCACGGAAGTCTTTACCAGCTGGGCTAGTAGATAACTGAGATGGAATGAAACCAGTCGCTCCTTTAGAACCATCTTTTAATACGTTTTCACATAAATCTTTTCTATTGATTGCATAAGCTAAAGCTTCTCTTACGTTCTTATTAGCAACAGTGTCGTTCTTGAAGTTTAACTGTAAGTAGAATAAGTAACCTTCATTGAAAGTAGTGAATGTATCTTTACCTTTATACTTATCTACTAATGTAGAGTTGATTCTTGCATAGTCAACTTTACCATTATCGAAGTTCTGTGCAGCAGTCTTAGGATCCTGTACTAAGTACATTTCAAGATTCTTAGTTGCTACTGTTTTCGCATCATAGTACTTATCGTTCTTAGTGAATGTTGCTTTGTTTCCCTTAACCCACTTAGTCATCTTATAAGCACCATTAGATAATGTGTATTCTGGCTTAGTACCATAGTTCTTACCACATTTTTCAACGAACTTTTCGTTCTGTGGGAAGTAGCATGGGAATGCCATTAAGTCTGTGAAATATGGAACTTTGTTTTCAAGTTCTACTACTAAAGTCTGATCATCTTTAGCTGTAACACCAAGAGTAGCCATCTGTTCATCAGTTGCATTAGCACCTAATTCCATAAGTGCATCTGCGTTCTTAACTGAAGCACCTCCGCTGCCTAACATATAGGCATAGTTACCAGCATTTTTGATGATCTTACGCCAAGAATAAACGAAGTCATTTGCAGTAACCTTATCACCATTTGACCACTTTGCATTTCTTAAGTGGAATGTATAAGTCTTACCATCATCACTTACATCCCAGCTCTTAGCAATAGCAGGTGCAGTCTTACCTTTTTCGTTAACGGCTGTTAAACCATCTGTAATAGCGTGAACTGCGTTGAATGACATACCATCATCAACAACTGTAGAATCCATACCCTGGATATCTAATTCACTTGCAAATCTGAATGTATCAGTATCTGTCTTAGAACCACAGCCAGCTAACATTCCTGCAGCAGTTGCAGCGGTAAGCAATACTTTTACTGTTTTACCTGTTTTCATATATTCTCCTCCTGTAGTATTTGTTTTCTACTATGGTGATTAGTTTAGTCTAAAAATTGTATACTGTCAACATAATTTCACACAAATTTTTGTATTTTAGTGACAATTCTCGTTTTTATTACTGTATTTACTAAATTCTAAACATGTGTGTCTATTTTTTAGTAACTTTTTATCACTTTGATAATAGATTGTACTAAATTCTGTACAATATTTTAAATTGTAAAGGACGTATATACAAAAAATGAACAATACAATCCTGTATTGTTCATTTTTTGTGTTTTCTATTTTTTTAACTTATTTTGATAGTCTTGCAGGGCATCTGTAGCATAAGATCTTGCATTAGATTCGTTGATCTGATTGTAGTATTTTGCCTTATTTGTAACTTTGGTAGAGAATTCTTTCTTATAAGTGTCAATGATACGATAGTCAAACAACTTACTATAATCACTGCTCATTGTGTCATAAGATTCTACAAGGGCATATTCATAAGCATGATATGAACTATGAAGCAATGCCTCTAGTAGAGTTGTAGAAGATGCATGATCTAATTGACTGATATCAAAAGTAATTTCTTTTGATTTATTATTATACTGACAACAGGCATGTGTTAAGTGACTTCCAGCCCCTACTTTGATTCTTGCAGATATACCGAGATAGTCTCTTTCGTTATTACATATAGTCTGCAATGTATTGAGCTTCTCTTTACGTGTGAGTTTAGACCAGTTATGTAAGTTTTTAAGTGATTTTTCATCATATTTTCTCATATAGACATCTGTATTATTTGTAATCTTTGTAGATGATTGAATGATAGAAGAACCAAACAAAGTAACACTTAATACAATGACAAGTGATAAGAGAGAAGCTAAACCAATCACAAGCTGTAATTTTTCAAAGAGTGAGTTGTAGTTTCTTCTATCATCCTTTTCAAAGTAGATGAGTCCAAAGCTAAGTACTGTAAGCAAGAATAATACAAGCTTAGATTGTAGTAACGAACAGCCCGGAATCACTTTAAAGATAAATAAACAGAATATAATGAGAGTAACACAATATTCAATGACTGCCCTAATAATGAAATCTTTAAGTGTAAATGTATTATGTTGTTTCACACTTTCCCCTCCTAATATTAATTATATTGTAAATACAAGTGAAAAAGAAGCCCAAAAGAAAAGCCAGAGAACCGGCTTAGACATTCGTGAGTTTTTTCTTTTTTACAACTAAATAGGCAATCACAATGGATGCAGAAGTCACTGCCCAGCTGATTGGGTAGACAACTAACACTGACTGGAATGTATGGATTCTTGCGAAGGCAATAAAGATCCAGGCAAGTCTTAATGCACATGTGAAGATGATACAGAGTACTGTAGAGATCATTGGATTTCCTAGTCCTCTGAGTGCACCTGACATGATTTCTATAGTCATATTGAGTACTTCAAATGTGACTACAATAGAAATACGGATACAGGCTATTTTCACAATGGCAGGATCTGATGTAAAGATTCCTGCTAGGACTGGTGAGAATGATACGAAGAGTGCACTGATAGCACCTGTAAAAAGTGCACCAAGTAACATACACCATCTAATAGACTGGATACATCTTTTATAGTTCTTTGCGCCATAGTTTTGTGATGTAAAGGTAATAGCTACCTGAGCAAATCCTGTAACTAAGAAATAAGAATACATTTCAAAGTTCAAGGCAACAGTAGATGCTGCAACAATATCAGCACCTAAGCTATTAATAGCTAATTGAATAATAATATTAGAAATATTGAACAACATTCTTTGTATTGCAGCAGGAATACCTATAATAAGTATTTCTTTTGTATAGACCCATTCCATCTTCATATTGTCTAATCTAACCTGCAAAGCGCCTTCTTCTTTATACAGAATTCTAAAGAGTAATAAAGAACTAGTTGCATCAGCAATCGTAGTAGCCAAGGCTACACTTGCGACATCTAGCTTAAATAAAATGACAAATACTAGATTCAATACAACATTAATAGTACCTGAAACAATTAAACAGTAGAGTGATCTTTTGGTATCTCCACCCGCTCTTAGTATGGCAGATTCAAAGTTATAGATAGTTAAGAAGAACATTCCTATAAAACATACTCTTAAGTAGAGTACTGCAAGAGGTAGTACTTCTGTTGGTGTAGACATGAGTTCTAATAATGGACGAACAATGATTTCTCCAATAATAGATACAATAAAACCAGTAATAATAGATAATACAAGTGCTGTATGTATGGCCTGATTGGCTCTATCTTCTCTTTGTGCTCCTAAGAAACGTGAAATAATCACATTAGCTCCTACTGAGAAACCTACAAAGATTGTGATAAATAGATTAGTGATTGGGGCCGTACTCCCTACTGCCGCTAGTGAATGACTTCCTGAAAACTGTCCTACAGTCGCTACATCACAGGAATTGAATAACTGCTGAATAATACTTGTAGCTGCTAAAGGTAATGCGAATGCAAGGATTTTATTGATAGCAATTCACATTGAATAATGTTATATATTTATGTGTTTTTTCGTGACTTTAAGTATATAGAAATATGCTATTTATCATTATCGTTTTAATTTTTTAGTCCACTTTTTAGTCCAAATAAAAAAAGCTTCTTTCCGACCGACCAAAGACAGAAAGAAGCTGTTAGCATATTGCACTAAGCCCAATGTTTAAAAGTGTCCTCATGCAATATAATTATAATAAATCTTTTAAATAAATATATCAATATTTTTTATATTCTTCTTTACATACTACTTGGAGTATGTTATAATATAATCACAAAAGGAAGGAGGGAAAAAGATGAATTTAGATGATTTAAAAAAATTGAGCGAAATCTTTAACAATTTCGCCCAACCGATTGCTACAGTGATTGCTTCTTGGGTAGGTGCCAAACTAGCAAAGAGCATTACACAGAGCAATAAAAAGAAAAAGAAGAAGTAATTCACAAAGGAAGAACTTCTTCTTCCTTCTTCATCTAAATGATATCACAAATCTATGAAACAGAAAATAGCAATTATAGTAATGTTTTCAGGAATTGCATTAACAGTGTACAAAAGCTATTGGCTAATAGGAATACTGATGATGCTTTTAGGTATGTATCTTCTAGCAAAGGAAAGTTGAGTATGGAAAAAGAAAAATTCAATCAAAAAGAATATGTCAGACAGTGGACAAAAAGTAATATGAAAACAGTAAGCGTTAGTTACAAAACTGAATTTGTCACCGAGTTCAGAGAAGCATGTGAGAAACTAGGAATAAAGCAGTCTGCTGTTTTCAGAGAAGCAATGGAAGCAGTTATTGAGAAAGCAAAAAAAGACCAGAGCAATTAAGCCCTGGTCTTTTCTTATGCTTTAAATTGTTATGTAGTCGAGATTTAGTCGAAATTAAGTCGAGTTTAGTCAACATCTTTATGAATAAACTCATAATAAAACTTAAATTAGACTTTTTTCAAATACTTTCTAGCAACCCAACCACTTGGAATCTTTGCCCAATCTCCATCGAATTTAGACACAGTAACACGAGTGCCATAATTTAGACAGCCGTCCTTGTCGTAATCGTGGGCTTTAGCATTCTTAGTTAATTCCTCATATGTCTTTCTTCTATAGTTAGCTCCTGGTCCTGTTCTGACACTTAAATCACTAGCAGTAATCATATAAGTACCTAAAGCACTAGATGCATTGCTCTGTGGCTTAGGTGTAGGATGTTCATTAACACTCTTATTTAAGATACCCTCTACAATTGCCTTTGCGCACTTGTCAGCGTTCCAATGAGCCCTATCTGTGGCATTGTCAACAAAGCAGCACTCAACAAGTAGTGCTGGAGAATTAGTCTTTCTCAATACGTACAAACTAGTACTTGTTTTAACTCCTCTATTTCTGATACCTAGAGAAATAGAGATGTTATTAGCGATTCTCTGCGCGTATCCTTTCGCTCTAGAACTATCACTATACACATATACTTCTGTACCTGTTCCACCGCCAGCATTTAAATGGATTGATACATCTAAATCTACTTTGTGTGAATTGCACTTATTAACGATATTTCTTAGGTTCGCATTCTGCGTTGCGCCTACATCATCCGTACAATCATAAACGGTATGACCATTTGCACGTAACAACTCAATGACTTTATTTTTAACTTTTCTGTCTTCATTGACTTCGTCTAATAATCCATTTGCTCCACGACATTTTAAGCTATGTCCACCATGTACGTTAAAATTCATACTTTATACCTTCTTTCTTATAATTCAATACCTTCGATTTCTGCTCTAATCTTAAGAGTGCGAATATAATTTCCTAAATGCTTTTTCTGCTCTTTTAATAGATCAAGCGAACATGTAGGAGTAAAAGTCAAAGTATTAGCCTCATACTTGACAGTCATATCATCTAATTTGTCATATCTTATTTTAGCCTGCCAGTATTCAGCTTTAAATCTGTCTTTATAATCAGAACTGTTCATTAGTTCGATAGTGTCCTGTAATTCCATTGGTTAGTCCTCCACCTTAATACATCTGTTTTCTAATTTATGATAGGCATCAAAGTATAATTCTTTTTTGTCTCCATTATAAGTTGCTTCAAAATACATACCGTCTGAAAGTGTAGTTGATAACAGCGCCTTGTTGTTTTGAAGTGTCTTGCATACCCACACTACATAGATATCGAAATCCTGTGGATCTTCTAGATGTTCGTTTGTATATCTTCTTACTTCTTCGGTTGCAATCTTTAGAAATTCGTCATTACCCATTGTTATTCTCCTTGTTGATAGCGTTTTCTGCTACTTCTAATCCTTTAGTTAAAACAGATGGTACGTTGTCCCCAGCTTCCACAAAGTTTTCTAAGATGCTTCTTAATTCATTGATAATGAGAGAAGCAAGAGTGAACCATCCCACATATGTTGTGATAGTCAAATCGATGTTAATTGTCTGTCCAATTTCAATGAAGATTGCTGATGCAAGGAATGCTACTAGCACCATTAACCAGTACCCCAACTTTTTCCATACACCACGCACTCCTTTTGCTGAATTTTCTTTGCCTGTTAATCTAGACTTTCTAATTCCTGTGATGTAGTCAATGATGTTTAATGTCAAAAAGCCTACGAATAAAAACCAATGTGTGCCTAATGCAGCAGTCAATACTGCTACAATAGTGCCTCCGATTGCGTTAATAGTATCCATGTATTTTAATGATGTATCGTATAATTTCATATTTTCTTCTCCTTTTTAAGCATATGAATATGTATAAAAACCGCAAATATAAACGTTGTTTATGGTGTTTCTTAGTGAAGTCAAAGTAAAATTACCTTTTGTGACATCGTTGGTTATAGGGTAATATCTGATGACTAGCCCAGCGTCTGCAGCGGGGTTTGCTATGGGAATGAACATATTGCTTTTTGGCTTTTTGTCGGCAGGAAATCCTGTCCACATGTACCCCATAGTATTGCCTCCGATTGGGGCGCTTACCAAACCATCCCAGTTTATTTCGCAGAGTTTCAATCCGTCGTTATATCGGTATTTCAGTGTGATACCACATGCATTAGTTCCACAAGAGATCCAATCAGACCAGCCAATAACTCTATGCTGTATCTTCTTATCCGTGAGCACGGGAACCCATGTATCAGTCTGATTTTCTGTATCGAAATCAAATACATAACCGTTGTATGACTGCGCTTCAAGAGGCATATCCACCTTTAACTTACCACTCTCTGCCTTGCATCCAACTCCAATTCCTCTGCCGTCAGCCGAAAAATCAAGCAGCTTAAATGAAGGGGCGATAGCAGCATAAGATGCAACACCATCTGTAGTGAAGTAATCCTTCACAAGCACTCTGAACGAGTAGGCATTATCCGTATTGAACTTGCCAGCCGATGATATATATACCTTGTTCTCACCACTGTATGAATCTGTATAAGTTGCAAGAGTAGTCCATGTTTCACCATTTTTATACTGGATCATGACAGACTTATCATTTTTATTTGCAACAGGTGCAATTGAAAATGAATAAGTAATCTTAACTGCCGTACCTTCATCGTCTGCTTTGTTAGTCGATACATTCCAACGTTGTGCAGTGACATTCTTAACAGTCGGTGACCACCACTGCGTGACACTGATATTCTTCGAAAGTGCGGCCTTCTGTCCTCTTGAATCTGTAACTGTCGATTTAAGAACAACTGTACCAGAAGACTTTAATGGTTGGGTTGTAAAGAAACTGTTAGGACCAGGAATACTCTGCCCGTCAATTTCATTCTGATAGTAAGTGATTGTAGCACCGTTCTTAGCCGTAACAGATACATTACACTTGACCTTAGAAACCCCCTGTATAATCGTTGAAGCCCCGAATCTGCTTGCAATGGCAGTATCTTCGTTTGTATATGTGATACCTGTAACAGTTGGTCCATAACCTGAGGGAAGTACTAAATCTAAACGGCAGTAGTTAGTACCTATATATCTACCAGCACGATTATATGTGTCTACCTTGAATGTCATATATGAATATGACGTGTTAGTCATCTTATTAATCAGCGAAGTTGGAACTGTCCATCTGAATTCATCATTCCACTGATTATCAGCAATCTGTACATTCATATCATAATAACTGTATGAGATTACATGACCAAAGTCAGATGATGCTCTAGGTGTCTTGATTGTCACACTGTTTCCAAAATAAACTGATGCTGGAGAGCAGTACGGCTTGGTTGCTCTAGGAATGACATCGCAGTCAACGCCACCCGAAGCAGATACACTTCCTACATAGCTGCCCGAAAGAGTAACCTTCAATTCCTGTGAGAATGAGAAATCAAAATGCTTGCCACCGTTACTGTCATGAGGGATTCTAATATTAGTAACTGTCGCAAGGGTCTTTGTTCCACTTCCTCCGATAGTCACACCACCAGACCAGATAAGAACGCCATTTGCCCACATAGAGCCGTATTTAGTAGCGTTTGAGTGGATATCCCACTTATAGTACCTTGTCAGCGTAGCAGTCCATAAATCATAGTTTTCGTCAACATTGACACCTGTTCGTGTCATTGTCATTGTGACATTACCATTGCCGCCACCAAACGAAGCACTGCATGTTGCATATGTTGCCATCAGTCACCACCTACTTTCTTAAATGTTGATGATCCATCGTTGTTAACAATGAATCCAAAGTTTCCAATCCTCAAGGAACTAGAAACTTCGATATTTGAGTTGTACATTCTGTTGTTAGCAAAGTACGCTACTTCGTCATTGTTCTGAAGAATAGAGTACTTTCTGTTTGTCTGTTTGGTTTTGAATTCAGATTCCTGTTTACCTATCTCTATGCCTTCTGCATTGAATCTGATATAAGTATTCAGCTGAGTCTGATTGTTTGATACAGTATCAGAAAGAGAACTAAAGTCTTCTTTCTTTACAAATCCCATCTGAATGCTTTCTGTTGTCTGCTGAATAGTAGATACAGTAGAAGCAAGGTTTGCGCCGTCAGAGGCACTGTAATAATTCTCTGATACAGTCTGTAAGATGGATGCCTTAGTCTGTTCTATAGACGAAGAAGCATCCTTGGTTGCCTGCTGCAGCTGATTGTTCATATTGTTTATTCTGTTGTCGTAATCATCAATGATTGACTTTAGGTCATTTGCAAGCACTGGGGTGGTCGTTGTATATGTTCCATCATCCCATAATATCTTCGACCTAACCCAGTAATAATGCTTGTCAATGTAGTCATCGGGAACGCTTTTCCACCCGTTACTGCTTGCATCGGGCATTTCCGTTGCTGAATCTGATAGGTAATACTCCGGAGTGATTGAGCGAATTCCCTGCCCGTCCTCGCCATCATTAACTCTCACGAGGGTCATGCTAGCCGATGCCTTAACCATATAATTAACCTTCTAGCTGAGCACTGAATGTTGCCTTGTTCGTGATGTCACCAGCTCCGATTGTGTATGTTGCTCCTGTTGCTACCGCAGTAGTTCCACCATCTTTATACCATTTAATGATTCCTAATGCAGATAACGCAGAGCCAGTTACTTCAACTCCACCCTTATATACATGAGCAGTTAAAGTTGTGGCGATAGCGGTATTTTTAAAGATTGTTCCACCGCTTGAGGTGATTGCCATCGTGATAGCATCCTTGCCATTTGTACCGTTAATACCATTTGTGCCTTTATAAGAAACTGAATATGATTCAGTAGACTTACCATCCGAATAGTTTACAACAGTCTTTGTCCATAAATACTGACCATTTGCCACGCTAGGCACTGTAGTACTCCAAGTTCCTGTTGGAGGAGTAGTGCCGCTTGTGCCTGCCTGGTATGTAACAGATGTTGAACTTACAGTAACGCTTGTACCGTTTGAACCATTTGAGCCGTTTGTTCCCTTGTAAGAGACTGAGTAGGCTTCTGTTGATTTGCCATCAGAATACCTAACTACTGTCTTAGTCCAAAGGAACTGACCATTAGGTACATTTGGAACAGTAGCGCTCCATTCACCTGTTGGCTTAGTAGTTCCACTTGCACCGACCTGGTAAGTTACAGAAGTAGAACTTACGGTAACACTTGTACCATTCTGACCTGTCTGACCCTTGAATGCGATTGAGTAACTGAATGTCTTGTTGATTGTGATATCACCATTCACAACAATAGGAATAGTGACAGTACCACTCTTAGTTAATGCAGATGTTGCAGTAACTGTGATTGTTGGCATTGGTGACTTACCGTCAGACACTGCTGAAATTCCTGTAGGACATGTGATAGTTCCTACAGTACACGGAACCTGTTCACTACCACATAATGCCATTACCTGTGTAGTAGTTGTCTGTGTACCGTTTACAGAAGTAGTAGTACCTAAGAATGTATAGTTGTCATTAGTTAATATGACGGAATAACCATCGGTTAAGTCGATAACGTCAATCTGATTGACTGCTTTAATTGCCATAATTTTCCTCCTAAATGTTTAACTCGCAGTTGAATACTGCCTTGAATTTAATGTCCTTTGCTGAAATAGTAAACATGAACCCATTATCATTCAGTCTTGAATCATCTAACGGGATCTTGCTGAATTCAGTCTCTCCATGCTTTTTAATGAGCCACTGAAGATATGCATTATCTCCAAATGTTTCTCTCAGCTTTGAAGAGTTATCAATAACAACTCCACCCACATATATACTTACCGTGAATATAGTTGCCACATCACTGTTCTTGAATGTCGTGCCATTTGATGATTCTATACATAACAATATAGAATCCTCGCCCTTTGCTCCTGTTATACATACCGGAGTACTGTATGTGACAGTATTGTTGATCGTCGTAGCGGTTCTCTGCCATATATAGAACCCAGGACGCCATGTCGGTGCAGTCTCTGACCACCCTGTTTCGGGAGGTGTAACTCCATCGCTCGAACTAGCATATTCGCAAACAAACTTCTTAACTGAACCCTGTGCCTGTTTTATTGCTTCTCCAGCCTTTTCTTCAACTTCTGAAACCCTTAGTGATATCTTCTCGTTGGACAGGCTTAATTGCGCCATCTTGTCATTGATGCCTTCCTGTTCCTTTGCGATTATATCGAGTTTCAAGGATTCCTGGTCCTGCTGGACCTGCAGCTTTCTGATTCGTGTTGTATTAGATACACGATTCACTGTCTTTTCTTCATTCTTTGTTGTCACACTGCCGTCAACCGTAGACATAGAGAACTGTCCACCTTTGTAACTGACAGTTAGATCAGATACAAAGAAAGTGAATTCATTACTGTTATAATTGACAAGAGCCCCAGGAAGAAGGTTATCAATTGATATCATCGTGACATTCTTCACCTGATTGAAAGTCAATCCCTTAAGTCTGTCATAGATGCTGTCTATAATGCTCTGTTCATCTGCATATAGATTTGCTGAATCAATAAATAGCGTATTGCCTGTCTCATCACCCTTAGAAAGAGGATTGAGACCATTTTCAGCATATACTCTTGTGAGTGTATACACCTCATTCTTTTCATAGTCTGTTAAATCCTGTGTAGCAGCAAAGGCAGTCTTTTCAATAGGAACAAACCTAATAGAATCAATCCCTGTTGCATAGACATTTGCTGCAAACAGTTCCGCAATCCATCCGAGATAGTTTCTTATCACAATCGTGTTATCGTACCATGATACGCTCTTATCAAGAACGTACTGCGGTATTCCTTCACGAATAATAGAAAGACCAGTCAGACTTTCAATCTCGTCTAGCTGGTCTTTTATCGTTACTGGATATGATAGTTTAGTATCGTATGCTGTATCAAGAGAATAGTTATTGTCATACATCTTGAGAGTGAGTTCCTTGGTGTACTTCTCCGGCTGATCATACACCTTGAAGAATCTTGTATCAGATGCATCATTCTCCTTGACTTCCCAGTACTTGCTGATGTCGATATTGTCAAGAATGCCGTCATAGTTATCGAACTTCATTGTCAGTTCAATTGATGGCACGTTGCCTATCATACGGCAGTCAGCGAAAGAGACAGACATCTTATAATCAAGAAGTCTGTCCGTTACATTTGTTTCTCCATATTTTATAAGCATATGATCACACCTCAATCAGAGAGAAAGAGAATGAATCTGCCTTTAGACCAGACTGCACTCTCTTATAATTGTACTTCTTATTTGAAGCATACATCTTCTTGGTTCCTCTGATACCATGATCAGGAATGTAGAGTTCTGCTGTGAACTCTGCCGGAGTGAGTACCTTCAGAATATTCATTACATCTGTGAATGTATTCAGTTTATACGTACATGTGATTTTTAACATGTTAGAACGTATTCTATTTCTTCTTAATATGCCTGTTGATACAGGTCTGACACTATCCGAATCTAAATCATTGATTTCTACGCTAATCTCTGAAGGAGTCGGAATAAGTGTTCCGTTTATCTTGATTTTCGCTTCATCTGCCATTTATTCCACCTCCTAATAGTCAAATACAGGCTTTCCTGTGCGTGCTTCATAGTCCTTGATATTGTCAATCACCATCTTTGTGATTACTCTGCCATCATCAAGAACTAATTTAATGACGTAGGTAGCGCCTGTGCCGTCATTTTGAGAAAGTGATAATCTTTCTGAAATCTTTTCAGCAATCATATCAAGTCCCTGTGTGTTTCTCTGTAATGGTATTACTGCTTCTGTTCCTGCTTCACCAATATTGGCGATAGTGGATGCACTTACGATACCACCTTTTGCTAGTCTAGGAATCCTAGGGATAGAGAATCCTTTTCCACCGACTCCAGGAACCCAGTCAGGAATCTTTATCTTGCCGATACCACTTAAGAATTTGTTAATTCCATCAATCATGAAATTCAATGGAGCCTTGAAGATGTTGCTTAATCCGGAAACAATACCCTCAAATATCTGTCTGACACCAAACCACGCTCTTCTCCAGTTGCCTGAGAACACGCCACTGATAAAGCTAGTAAGACCCAAGAAAACAACTTCCAATGAATTAATGATAGGACCCATGTAGTCTCTGAACGCCTTGACGACATTCTTAACCGTTTCAAACACATTCTTCCATTTGAAACCGAAAGTTCCTTCCATCCATTCACCTAGATTACGGAAGAATTCTCTGATATTGTTGACTCTTTCGCAGATTGTTTTGTCTGCACGTTCAATAATTCCTCTGATTGCAGCAAATACCATATCAAATACACCTCTCAATAGTGTTAAGGCCAATTCGAATACAGGTCCTAGAATATCAAGAATTGTGCTGAATATAGGTGTGGCGAACTTCAGAAAATCACTTAATAATCCCATTATGCTCTGGAATACATTCTCCCATGCGTTCCACAACGGTTTGAGAACAGTTTCCACAAAATCCATGATGATTTTACCAACTGTATCAATGATAGGTGCCACAATATTTAGAAATACCTTCTGAACAATAGTGGCGATATTTCCTAGAATGCTTACTATATCATCTCTGAAACTCTTACTCTTCTGCCATAAGCCTACCACTGTAGCAATGACTGCCCCAATGATGACATTTACAGGATTCACAGCCATTACAATAGACGCGAATATCTGCGGAAGAATTCCAAACGCACCGCTCAATGCAGTTGCAAGTGATGCCCAACCTGAAAATACTCCTACTGCAAGCTGTATCTGTGTGATAACAGTACCAAGAATTCCAGAAAGAGTAGAAAATAATGATAATCCAGCAATAACTGAAAGTATGCCAAGAATACGACCTACATTATCTGCTATGAAAGAGAATAACCCATCAATGATAATAAGAACCACATCCACTGCACCTAATACAGCAGTCCAGTCAATCGCTTTTGTGATATCTCTCACAATTTTCAGAATCTCATTGATGATCTTCAATATAGAGTTAAATATATTCCATAAATGCTGAATGATTGAATCACCTAGGCCTGCAGTGTTCCATGCATCGGCCAGTCCTTGAGAGATATTGCCAATTATCTTGAAGATGTTAGTGAATATCTTCAATATCAGTTCGACAGTCTTTGCGCCTGTGCCGTTTTCCCACACTGTATACATTGACTTGCCGATTTCCATAAGAAGATTCTTGACACCATTAAATGCATATACTGCAGCTGCAATCATCGGCGCACCAAACTTATCCCATGACTGCTTTAATGGCTGGAAGAATTCTGCAACCTTCTTCTTGATTTCTTCTAACTGCTTGTCTACTTCTTCAAGAAGCCCTTTCTGTTCTTCTGCACCACTGTCATCCATGCTGAATCCGCCGATATCACCACCGCCGGAACCACCCGAACCGCCTGAGCCACCAGAAGATGGATCACTTGAACTATTGCTTGAATTGATGTTATTGATTGCATCGAATCCAGCAAGAGCTCCTTTCAATTCCTTCTTAAGTTTAGAAGCATTACCTGCTGCCTTTTTTAATCCGCTTCCTGTTCCATTTGCGCCTTTAGAAAGCTTCTGTGAACTGTCGGAAGCGCTATTCATACTTTTAGCAAGAGCCCCTGTGTTTCCTGCTGCCTTCTTAGCATTGTTTGACACTCCACCAAAAGAAGAACTCAACTTCTTTGACTTGCCACCAAACAGTGCCGTCAGATACCCAACGGCGACCATAACAACTTTAGTGAATGCAACAACATATGGGATGCATGAATTAATTGCCTTTGCAATATTGGTAAAGAATCCAGCAATATTAGACTGCCCGATTGTATTCATTACTTCGGACATACATCTAACAATAGCTGTTCTCATATTAGCGATTGATGTAGAAATTCCACCTGTCGCATTTCTTGCCTGTTCCTCAAATGACTGATAGCCGTTAATGCCCTGAGTGTTTAACTGCATAAGAGTATTCATGAACTGGTCCATAGATACAGTTCCGTTTCTTAATGCCTCGCCTAATGCTGAAGCATTGACAAAACCCATGGCCTCAGCCACCTGTTTCATCTGTGCAGGCATTGCAGTCATCGCTGAACGCCATTCAAACATATCAGGTTTACCCTTAGCATATGACTGTGACAACTGTTCTAGGGCTGATTTCTGTATTTCTGAACTTGCACCACCGGCTAGAATAGCATTATTAAGCGCAAGAAACATATCAGTTGATCTAGAGATATTACCATTAACTGCTGTAAATCTCTGTACTGCGCCCGATGCATCATCCAGTGTTGTTGGAAGTCCAATAAGCTTATTGCTTAGTTTCTGTATCGATGCATTCGCTTGAACGCTCCCAACACCTAGATTTGACATTACACGGCTATAGTTGCTAAGAGTATCAACCCTCTTGATTGCAGCATCAATATTACCTAATATCGTTGATTTAATCAGAGAAGCAATGCCAAGCCCTGCCACAATATTGCGGATGCTCTTGAATGAATTGCCAATTGATCCTGTGACCTTATCAACATGATTCTTTAGGCCGGTGACTTCATTCTTCACGCTGTTCAGTTCTGATTTCGCTGATTTCGTCTGAGCAGATATTACTATCTGCAGTTCCTCTACCGTCATTCTGCATCACCGCCTTTCTTTTTCTTAATGCTTCATTATGTCTTCTACTGAAGGCAATACGAGAAGATCTAGCGCTTGCAATATCTTTTCTTTCCTTCTCTTTTTCAAACTCTTTCCTATCCTCTTCGAAAATTGAAGGATAAAAGTCCCACAAAGGTGTAGGAGTGAATGAATCATCCTTGCCGTTGAGTACAGTAGCAATACAATCCCTTATCTGATAGGCCTGTATCTGAAGAGATATCGCTTCCTGTCGCACCATTTCTTTTTTCTTTCTTTCATGCGCTGAAATGATATCGAATAGCTCATCTAACGAATAATTCCAAAATGAAAAGGGGTCTACTCCAGCATCAAGCGCTGGATCATAGACCGCCTTGTATATGTAATCTGTAATCAGGATATCTTCTAGAGATTCTTCTTGGCTTCCGCCATTTCCTTTTCCATTTTCGTTTCGAGAGCCCCAGAGAAAAAACCCGATACCTGGAACAATGGAATAAGAACATCACTAAGGAACTCTGTCTGTGAGCCACCTTCATCGATGTATCTATCAAACATATCATTCACATCGCTTCTGTCGATGTTGCTGTTGAATTTCTGAAGACCACCATGTGTGATGTCCAGCATAGTGCATAATGGTGTCATGCCTGTTTCTGTATTAAGAAGGTTGATAAGACTTCCACCATACATCTGTTCTAGTCTAGAGATTTCTCCTGTTGTCAGTTTTAATTTGTATTCTTCTTCACCGATTTTCCAAATAATGAACGGTTTTCTTTTTGCTTTTTCTACCATTTATCTATATCTTCCTTTCTATGCTGCTGCTTCTGCTGGATCAGTAATAGTGAGTTCAGACTGTAATGCGATTGCAACAGTAAATTCAATAGCATCATTGACACCACCGCCCGCTCTTTTAACAGTGACCTGTCCTGAGAATGTAGTTGTAGTGCCGTCCTTCAATGTTTCCTTGAACATTGCGGTAGCCCCTGTTTTTTCTAGTTCCCTCATTAATCTGTATGAAGATGTTGCTTTGCTGTTGTCATACTTGAATGTATATTCAAGGTCTCCAGGGTCTCCGATACCAAACTCATAGACCTTAACTGTATCATCAAGTGAAGAGTTTTCAACTTTTTCTTTTTCAATACCCATGTCAGGAATCTTCTTCAACCCTGGAAGGTCAGTGAAAGTAGTTCCCTTGTTTGTCTTGTCATAAGATAATTTAGCGCCATTTGCTAGCATTATATAATTCCTCCTTATCAGTTACATACCGTGATAGATGTAATCACTATCATAAAATGCTTCATAACTCATTTTCTTGTGTCTAAGTCCTGATGCATCATCAATATCTCTGCATGATACTCTCTTTAGCCCCATTGCTGATAATGCCTTATCAACTTTCAAGGCTGTACCCGATGTACTCTTAGTATCCCAGATTTCGATTCTGTAAAGGACATGTGATGTCTGCTCCTTGTCATCCGTCCATTCTGCCACGCTGTTATCTTCCTCAACATACTGAACTGCTGGAAGCTTTGCCCAGTCCTTAGGATAGATATCAGTGACTTCAAGGCCTTCATCTGTCAGAGCCTTATATACTTTATCTTTAATGTTGATCATATGCTTTTAATCCTTTTCAATTAACTGGCTGATTACTATACCAGCATCCTTCACTGCTTTCTTTTCAGTCTTCTTTGCTCCCTGGTACATGAATGGCTGTGCAGGCTGTCCATCCGACCTGTAATATCTCTTGCCATCAACCTCAATAACTACCCAATGATAATGCTTTATCGCACTTTCTGATAGCTTATCTTCAGGAATCCACCAAGGTTCCATAGTATAAGAAGGATGTACATATGGAGATATTCCAGCATGGTCTGCAGCACCTTTTCGACCTGTTCCGAATTCGACATATTGGGCATATGCCTTATTTGTATAAACATATCCCTTGTCTCCTTCAACACGTGTCTTAATGGAGTTTCTTAATTCACCATCATTAACAGGACACTCAAGAACGCACCCACTTCTTATGGTTTCTGCAGCCTTTCCAAGAACCTGTTCAGGATTCTCAAGAACGGCATCTATAGCACGAAGCTTTCTAAATAATTCATTAGCACCATTGAGACTCATTTAATAATCTTCTCCAGTTCATAGAGATAGTGTCTGTTATATTCCTTCATGCTGATGATTCTATAATCCGGTTCATCGATTGAATGATTATAGACATTCACTCCCCACTTTTCAGTGGGTCTGAAATCATCATCATTATTCTTAGGAAGAATCATATTAAAAATGTAGTTCAGTCTCTCCCCGTACATTTCAGCCTGTAACTTACCGGATGCAGGCCATATCTCAAGAAGCATTGATTTTCTCTTGATCCACTTTTCAGTAGTAACACCTTCACCATCTTTTTCGATGACAGGCTCATATACAGGATAGTTCTTAAGTGCTGAAAGTCTCATTGGTTCTCCTCCAGCTTCTTTTCGTGAACGATTCCTCCTGCGCGAATCAGTCTTAAGTTGTTGAGAGTTGAGAGAATATCTTCATAGGTGGAAGACTGAAAAGTAGATGTGATGCCACCTTCTGAATGTGATGATTCTCCGACCATGCCCTCTCTGAAGTACATGGCACATGCTAGATCAGCCACACAGAAATCCATTGCAGTGATGTATACAGTGCGGTTTGTATGTGCAAGAGCACGCTGTTTTGCCATTTCAACATAGATTTTTGCACGTTCCTGACTCATTCCTGTTCTTTCAGCAACAATCTCAACTAGATCCATAGATTACTCCTCCTGCATCTTAGTGAGAACTGCGACCAGTTCCTTTTTAACAAGACTAGAATATCCGCTAACGCCCTTTTCCTTTGCAATAGTCTTTAACTGGTCAACAGTCATATCGTTGAGGTCCGTCACTTCATTGTTTTCTACAGGAGTATCTTCATCATTCTTCTTGTCTTCAATAACACGATATCCCTGTTTAGTATAACGCTGAAGGTCATCCTCATGGATGGCCCTTTCAACGTTGATTCTTTTTACAATGATCATTATGCATCAGCTGAGACGTTAGCAATGATTAGGTCAAGCATGTTGTCCTTTTCCCAGCAGTCATGATATCTTCTATAGTCAATCTGCCAAGCATTTGCATCCTGATTAGTATCAGGGTCAAATACTCTTGTCTTGTCCTGTTTAGTAACACCAATAACACTATTGATTGGCGCCATTAAGAAGTTTACATCCTTAGCAGTATCACCTTTTGTATATCCACCTTTGTCTTTTGTTGCTCCAGCATCAACCGTGATAGCTGAATACATTCTGTTCTTTGGTGTAGGAATGAATGTGATTTCATCAAGCTTATAGATGTCTAATGTGATATTTCCAATAGTTAATTTACCTGATGTAAGATTGCTGTTTACCATCTTTTCCTTTAATAATCTTAAAGTGTCATATGTAATATGACAGATGATATCGCCCTGATATCCTTTATCACGGATAGTATCCGCTGCCTTTTCTAATTCAGAAAGAATATTCTGTTCAGTCAATGCAGTTGTTAGGATGTTGGCTGATTTCTTCGTTGTAACATCAGAAACAACCTTAGAAATACGGTAAGCATCTACTTCAGGGGCAACATGTAAACGCTGGAATTCTCCCATGACAGTGCCAGCAGATGCCACAAAGTTAGTTTCGTTTACATCCATTGCATCAAGAAGAAACTTTCTTCCACGGTCCTGTGTCATTCTGAATGTTTCATATTCAAGAGTAACAGCACCCTGTTTATATCCTTCATCTCTGTTATAGTCACCTAAGCCCACTAATGACATCTTAGGGATTTTTACCTCTGCACCACCGTCATACTTAATCTGTCCGGCATTGGCATCCATCCATGATGTAAGAGTGAGATGCTCCATCTGTTTATCTAGTTCAGTCTGAAAAATAGTTGAATACTGTAATGTGTTAATTGCCATGTTCTATACCTCTTTTCTAAAATTTAAGTGCATTTGCGAATGCCTTTCTTGCATTCTCTTCTTCAGTAGTCAATACATTGTTTTTAGCCTTGTCTAAAGGTGCTTTCCCTTTTAATCGGTCATCAACAGACTGCTGAACTGCTCCCTTGAATGCTTTAGAGAGTCTTTTGACAGATTCATTTACGGAATCAGCATCAGTGTAGTCAATGAAGTCAGCCATGTCTGCTGGAACTCCTGCAGCATTAAGCTGTTCCTTGGCAACTGCAGTCAGTTCTCTACGAGTAATTGCTGCTTCTCTATTGTCAAGTTCTTCTTTTCTCTTGTCTTCCTCATACTGCTTCTTTTCATCATCTGTCATCTTTTGAAGCCTTTCGGCTTCCGTATGATCCTTATCCCACTTCTTTCTTGCACGGGCAAGTCTCTTCTGGACGATTCTGTCCACATCGTCTTCTGTGAGGGTTGTTACTTTGGCTTTATCATCTTCTGGTTCACCTGACTGCGCATCATCAGGATTCCCTTCATCGCCATTATCTTCTTCCCCTTCTTCCGCAAAAAGCTGAAGGTCCAAAGGCATCATATTCTTAATGTATTCCATACTTTAATTCCTCCGTTTATAGTCCGTATGACTGTTATATCCATGCACCTTTTAATGTCATATGCACGTTATGGACAGACAGAAAAAAAGAAGAACATCAATCGCTCTTCTGTCTGCTTCTGTATTTCATCAATGCTTTAGGTTTTCTTTCCTTGGGAGGCGGACAGTACTCTTCATATGTCTCGTGTGAGAGTTTTCCGCATATCATGCACATATATGTCACCTTCTTAACAATGACGTGCCTACGGCTGTCAAAATGACTTTTACAGTCATACTCAAAGTACTGGTGATGATGTGGTTTCAATCCTTCAGCCATATTGTTCTCCTTTCTTGAAATTGAGCAAAATAAAAACCGACTAGATAGTCGGCTTATACGAACGGTAATATGTCTTTCAAGTCTTTCATAAATCGCTTGGCTTTTTCAATAGTTGAATTATCAGTAAGGTATTCTATTCCTTTTGGTGTAATCTCACATTTATCAAGGTTGTATATTTCTATGTTTTCGTCTATATCCTGGTCAATTACTATCCCACTGATATATCCCTCATTCAACAGATTCACAATGACATAAGTCCAGTACTTTCTGTTGATCTGCAGATATTTACTGTCGTGTCTTATGAGTGATGCATCAATATCCTTGCCTTGCTTTAGCTGCATATACAGGTAGGATAGAATCTGATAAATAATTACATGATAATCATCCCTTGCCATGTTGTTCTCCTTCCTTGAGACTGTATAAAAGAAAAAACCGACTATTTGTCGGTTAACTCTATTTTTTCTATTTCATCAGCATAAATCACAATGCAATGAAATCGATTTTTCATTTTTAGATCAATTGATGCTTCTCTAGGAGCGTTATCAATGGAATTATCAAATCCTTCCACAATACCCTCTAAAATTTGTCCATCCTTACAGAATACTTTAACCTCTTGACCTAAACTATTATATAACTCTCTTTCGGTCATTTTTTCTTCACTCCCTTTAATGTAGGAACCATGTGAGTTCCTTTTTCTTTGCTATAATGTATTTTAAACTTATTTGTTGCTATCCAAGTTTTATCGATACTAAACACATATCCAGTAATTGTATCATCGATAATAGATTCCGTTTTATCCCAATTACCATTTTTGTCACGGTTTATAGTACCTTTTCCCGCATGTTCCAAAATACATTTTTGTATTTCTTCCATTGAAGCATCAGCAATATAGCTTTTACCTTCTCTATAATTGTTATGTCCTAAAATGTGCTTCCCTTGTTGCCCTTCACGCAACGTTAAATTATAAGATTCAACAATTTCTTTTTGTAATTTGCGGTCTTTATAATTTAATTTTAAATCATTAAATTTATCACCATCATTATACTTCAAATTTTGGAATTCTGATAGTGATAACGGCACATTTTCATTTCCTAATAAATTGGCATATTCTTTATACTGCTTCTTATCACTAGAATAATTCTTAGCTGACTTCTCAGCAGTGTTAATTGCATCAGCACCATGCTTTTCAACCATTCTCTTATGCCACTCTTTATAAGTCTCGTCCGCTGGAACCTTCATTCTTTCACCTGTGACAGGGTCCCTTGCAAATCTTTCTAGATTATGCATAGTTTCATCGTCAAGATTCATAATAGTAGTAGAACGGCACCATGGGTGCATTGGAGGGGCGTTTACACCTATCTTCTTATCATTCACCCTGTATACACTTCCGTCTCTCTCACGGCAAATTTGGGACGTTCTAAGGTCTAGTGTTGCAACAAATCTATACTCCTCTATGCCGTAATCCTTGTAAGCCTGAAAGTGCGCCTCGTTGTGAATGTATGATGATTCGGTTCTTACAAGTCTTCTAGCTTTATTTCTACCTGATAGAAACTGTTCGTTGATTGAGTCGGTCATTTCCTTCTCTGTCTTTCCTGTAAGTGCTCCTATCATGAGTTCCTCTTTTAATGCATCGGCCACCTTCTGAGTATTATTCCATACTCTTTCGGAATAGTTCTGTCCTGACCATTTCTTTTTCAGAATGGTTTCAAGAGCGCCTTCATCAATGGGGCCTGTCTGAAGATCTAGACCACTCATTCTTGCAGCTTCATATACTGCATGGTGATAACTGCTTTCATAGACCTGTCGCATTGTCTTGTCTATTGCATCTCTTTCCTTGGATGCAATGGCATTAATCAGCTTATTAATAGACTTGTTAATATCGTCAAGCCTCTTCATACGGTTCTTGTATGCTGGGGCTTCCAATTCTGCTAATACCTCTCTTTTTTGGGCACCTGTCTTATTCTTGTATGCTTCAAGCAGTTTTTCGAAATTTCTGCTGTCAGCCTCTGAAAGAAGATTAATAGCCTCGTCTCTTGTTAGATGATGCTTTGAAGCGAATCTATTGAATATTCCCTCAATCTGCTTGGCAGTGTAGATTGCAGCCTTGCTATAGATTACGCTCAAATCTTTAGCGCAGTCCTCAGCTAACTGCATATCCTTGTACATGTTCCTTGCTTCTCGCATCTCCCAGTACTTTATGTTTTTGATGTTAGTCATAACAGAACACTATTATTCCTTGTCTTTGTCATCATCATTATCATCTTCCTCATGATCATCTGTTTCTTCTTCATCTTCTGGAGGAGTATTCTGATTTTCGGTATCAAATAACTGCTTCTGTGTTTCAAGTGCTTCCTGTTGTTCTTTTTTGACTTCTTTCATTTCATCATCAACATTTGAAACAAAGTCTAGCAGTGCAAGAAGTGTCTTAGTTGATACAACACCTTTAAGGTTCGCAATGATTTGTGATAATTCAAGACGGTTCTGTGGGAGTCCTCTTGTAAATACAGGCTCAATCATTGACTGATCAGCAGCAATTGCCTTTAGATTGAGGTAAGTACAGAACATTCTTATACGCTTCTTAAGCCCTTTCTTGTAATATCTCTCTTTTGTCTTGGTGAGAGTCTCAAGTGCTAGAAGCTTATATTGAATGGCAATGCCTGAACTGTTGCCAGCAAAGTTTTCATCTGTCAGATTAGGAACATGAGAAAGTGAATAGATATCTTCCTTTATTGAGCGCTTGAGTGTTTCCACAGCATTTTCGTCAAATGTTCTAGTCAGATATTCAGAGCGTGCATCACTAGGAAGTTCCATAACACCATTCTTACGGATAGCCTGGAGCGCTTTTGTTGCTTCTTCATCGTCATCACCTAAAAGAGCGCCATAGACAACAAGCACTGCGTCAATGAACTGCTCCTTATCGTTGATTCTGTCAGAGCATAATGTATTGTATGCATCGATAAGAGAAATCTGCTGTTCATAGTCTCCAATGCAGTCCATGTTGTTTCTATACTCAATGATAGGGTCCTCACCTAAGAAATGTGGGTAAGGCTCACCTAGTTCTGAAAACTCGCCTTTTTCAAATTCCTCATTGCATGTGATTCCCATTCTTGTGACATAGTTCTCAGTTGTTACTGTTGCGATGATATTGAACCTGTCAGTAGAATCATCTTTTTCAATAGAATAATAAACACTGAATAGTTCATGCTGTTCAATTGAAGCATCGAAAACCTTGAATGTTGACAATGGGTCAAGTGTCTTGGTCATCAGCTTGCTTTCATGCTCACATAAGTAAACATACTCATAAGCGACACCTGCACGTGACATATTAATAGCATTGCACGAATCTGTATCATCTGTTTCAGCATCAACGAAAGCACCTGTCAGCTTGTCAATATTGCCGTCTTCTGTATTCTTCTTAAATGTTATAGGGTTTGAAAGAAAATAGCCCGTTGCTGTATCTGATATATCTTTAGCATGATTTACCATGATCTTATTGTTCGGCTGGTTCTTGAACTTCTTTTCCCTGTTCATGATGGCATGCTTACCAAAGTAATAGCCGACATTCTTCAATATCTCAGGAGCACGAATACTATAATGCTTGCTAATGAGACGAAGGATCATGCTTCTGTCTATGTTTGTCTCGTCGAATTCTTCTCGTGGAATCGTGAAAGTATAATACATCTTTTAAAATCTCCTCTTTCCTGCTCTTGCCTTCTTCATAAGGATTTCATTTTCTATAGCATATCTAACCGCATCTATAGTGTGGTTGTTTCTGTCGGGGAACTCCCCTCTAAGGTTGCCGTCTCTATCCATTTCAATTTCATAGTCATTGAATTCACGTGCAGCATTGGGGCATCTAACAGGATCTATAATTATCTTGTCTAAGTCCTGAAGGAACTTTATTCCATTGTCCACACTGTCAGCGCCTTTCTTTGCACCGATGATATTGAGACCTAATAACTTGAATTCATTAATAGTTCTTGGTTCAGCTGAATCAGCAGTTACTAGCTTATTGAGCGGGTTAATCTCTTTTATGAGTTTCACGGCCTTGGCATTTGATAGTCTAGTTCCATATACTTCGCCAAAAATAAAAAGACGCCTGCGCGTCTTGTCATAGTTTGCTTTGATAAAGGCCAAAGGGTCACCAGCATAACCAAAGTCTAGTCCGAATTTCAATCTATCGAATACCTGTATTTCCTCGTCAGTTATCTCTCGTATATCAAGATTTGTGAAAACCTCGCTACCTGTTCCGGTTACCTCTCCCAAATAGTCATGCTTATACTTATCAGGCTTTGACTCCTTCATGTGGTCGGCTTCAATTAGAAACTGCTCTCCAAGCCATTCAGGAGGTGCCTGTAAGTAAGTTGTGTGAGATACATATGTATCATCCCTTTTTACTAGAACTTGCCTGTTGCACCAATTTCTTTGTGATTCAGGAGGGTTGAAGGAATAAAAGACACAATACTCGTGCCCACCACGAAGAAGAGACTGATTAATATTGGTTATTTTATCGTATGTTTCGAATTCGTCGCATTCTTCATACCATACGTATTTAACATAACCGACAAACACTTTGATAGATTTCAACTTCTTAGGATTGTCAGCACCTTTGAATATTATCTGTTGTCCTGTCGGCCTGTATGTCATCTGTAACTTAGATTCAGGTATATCCCAATCTTCTTCAGCCTTCAGCATGAATATGCCCCATTTAATCTGTTCATAGACTGAGCCCCTTAAAGTGTCCTTTACACGTCTGATAACAACGGCATTACTCATTACACCACGTTTCGCATCTCTCATAATCCCTAAAGGAATTTCTGTACCAATGAAAGAAGATTTTAAGGAACCACGTCCACCCTTGAGCCAGTAATGTGTATATGCATTGGTCTTAACATATTTATGAAGATCATAGAATGCTGGGCCTATAATGTCAGAAAGCTTTGCTCTATTCGATGTCATCTATAATTACTATCTGTCCATTTGACTTGATGTCAAGACTACTGCCAGGCTTATTACCGCTTAAGTCTCTAATGAATTCTGCCGCCTTAGTATCGCCCTTCATTGCCTTCTGAACCTGTTTAATGAGTATTGCATCCTGTACAGTCACATTCTTGCCATTCAATGCAGCAAAGTTCTTGATTGTGTCCACATCGGCTATCTTACCGGATTTAAGAGACATGGAAAGAAGCGATGCAAGATTGTCTTTCATTGCCTTCTTTTCTCTTCTTGCCTTGACAGATGCAAGTCCGCCTTTTCGGCCGTTCTCTCTTCTTTCTTCTGGTGTCATGTTTGCGAACTCACTTTTTGCCATTGCTATCACCTGCCTTTCAACGCAAAAAAGCAACCCATTCTTTGAGTTGCTTTTACAAATTAAAATAATAATATAATCATGTTGGAATTGTACCTTACTACATCAGCTCTTACAATAAAAAAAAGAAAGCGTCACGATTCGAACGTGAGTCTCCTCAGTGGAAAAACCATACATCAAAGTGTAATCAACCTCTATACTACTACTTCCCTTTTTTTCTATTTAACCAAAACTCCTTAACTTTGTCAACCATTCGCCTTTCTTTATCGGTAAGCCTTGCCGCTCCTTTTTTACCGTCATTTTCATAACATAAAAAAGGAGCCCTTAAGAGCTCCTAAATTCTTAGCAGTCAACCGGAATTGAACCGATGCCTTGTCTATCAACCTGTTCTGCCAGCCTAAACTATCTTCTGCTAAGATAATCATGCCATACTTTTTCAACGCTTTCAACCATTTTCTTTTCTTCCTTGGTTAATCTAGTAGCGCCTTTTTTGCCATCATTCTCATTATGAAAATATCCGTGATGTACATGGGGGTCTAAGCCTGCATGTTTATGCCCAAAATTTATTTCTTTGACATGCTTGTTTTCTTTGTCGAAATAGACAATTTTTATCAAATCATCTCCACCAGTAAGCGCATATACCCTTCCTTTTGTCATTGTTTCCATAAGACTTTCGGAATCTCTTGAATTCGATTGAATAAATTTAACATTCCCACTTACAAGTGCTTTACCATTAGAATCTTTTACAGCGTGAAATTGTGAGCCGTATACATTTCTCTTTTTGCTTATTCCACTTGATACACCTCTTCCACCCATTTTTTATACTTCCTTTTATTTTTTTCTAGTACTTTATTGAATTTATATTTGATATCTCTGCGTTTAAGATAGTATGCCTCAGTATGCCAATGTCATTTTAAACCTTTCGAGTGCCTTTAACATTACATTGCTGACCAGTATGATCTGTGTCTATTAACGCCTTTTTTTGAACTTCTGACAGTATAATCTGTTTTTCTATTTGCTAACTCTTTAGCATAATCAGCGTTCATTTTTTCTACTGCCTTATCAGATAAAATTGAAGCCTTGCCCTTTCCAACCTTATTAACACGTTTGATAATCGCATCAACATTCCCGTACTTATCGTAAGCTTTTTGAAAAGGATGGTTACTATCAAAATAGCGTACCAAAGCCCCACTCGCATTTTTTGGTGTTGCCATCGAGATTTTTCCGCCAATAACTATATAATGATTTGTGTTCCCTTTTTCATCAGTAATGCTAAAGCCATTGTATTTAGCGTTACTCGCTTTGCCTCTTCTTCCACTTGATGCACCTCTACCACCCATATATATTATGCTCCTTTCGATATATGATTTATATATTTTTTAAGTTTTTCATTTTTTCCGTTACATGATTATCATAGTATTTTACATTAGCGCCCTTGAAGTCATAGCCAATGTCACCACCATAGACAAGCACATTCTTTGGCTTCAACCTCTTCATGGCTTCATCCATGCCCTGTGTCCATATCTTTGTGGCTTCCTTGCTGCGCTTAACTCCAATAGTAGAAACTGAAATTGTACTGTTAGAAGGAATACCATCAAAACAAAAAGTAAATGTTTCTGGTTCAGCCCATGATACAGTAGGAATCACTCTAAGCCCTCTATCCTGATAGATCTGACCAATTAAACGGCTTCTGTATACATTCCATATCTTCATGGCCATAGGCATATCCATGTAAAGAGAAAAGTCAGGAGTAAGAATACAGTCAAACTGTGCTAGCTTATCAACATACATCTGAGGAGATGCCCAAATTCTTTCAAATTGATAGTCATCAATATAAAAATGAACACCTGATTCATATCTATCAGAATTCAATACATAATTGAAACCAACAAGATCATCAGGAACATAGTCAATTCTTTCAAGTGTAGGCATTTGATAGAATCCTATTGCTCTAAGTTCATCATATTCATCAAGGTTATATGCGTTTCCTGTTCTTTCTCTTTCATTAACCTTTTCAGAATCGTCTTCCTCAGGTTCTTCAAAATCAATTGACTCAAACCCAAATGAATCCATGTCTATATTGATGATGTCATCAAGTTCACCGCTTAGGATTTCAAAATCCCATTCAGCTTTCTCTGATACCTTGTTATCTGCTAGTCTAAAAGCCTTAATCTGCTCGTCTGAAAGGTCATCGGCTACTATGCATGGAACTGTCTCAAGTCCTAGCTTTAGCGCTGCTTTAAACCTTGTATGACCGCATACGATGATATTATTCTTATCAATCACTATAGGAACTTTAAAGCCAAACTCCTTGATGCTGTTCATTACCATCGGAACGGCTTCATCATTCCTTCTAGGATTGCGACTATAAGGAATTAGATCAGCAATAGGCTTCTGCGTTACCTTGATGTCATTCATCTGTTATTCTCCTTCATGCAACAAAAAAAAGAGGCTGTGTGTGCCTCTCTGCTTAATTTGCCTCTTTTTACCATTATATAACATTAAATAACGTAATGTGACGGCAAATGGTGCAAATGGCCATCAATTCACGTCACACGTTAACTCATGATAATAACTAGTTTGTCGATTGCATCATGTATGTATCTTTCAGCCGTCCTCTGTGAAATATGCAGCATGTCAGCAGTATCATAGATACTCATTAGTTCGATGTATCGATAAAAGAGTACATCCCTATGATTGATATCATCTAGTTTGTCTATATTTTGACGTATGAGAGCCATTTCTTCTAAACACCTATCCTTCATCATGATGTAATCGTTCTGCGTCTTGGGCTCACTGTATGAACCTGTTGGACTGTCTCTATATGAGATTGCTTTAACGTTTATTAACTTATTCTGTAGATAGTCTGCTTTGTCCTTTAGATTTCTATATGATTTTAAATATGTTCTGACTTCTTCGGCTGTCATACGTTACCTCCTGATTACTCAAAAATGAAAAATAAATAAATCACTATCACCAGTACAAATAAAATGAAAAACAAAATTTAACCTCCTTTCTGGAAGAGAGAAAGAAGTCCTTTACTCTGTCTTTTGATTTTCAATTCATTCTTTCTGTCTTCCCAGTAGCATCATAACTTAGTTGGATAGTAGCAAAATTAGCGCTTCATACTCTTATTCTTTGCAAAAGAAGGTGAATGAGATTGAAGCAAAGCCATGACACTGCTGTTGTTTGTTGGTTTTAGAATAGAAAAATATGTTAGGGCATCGAATCCATGAGAGGATCTTGCTTTTAGAAAAGAATCTATTAAGTATGAGGGGTCCTAATAAATTTTCTTGATAGTATATAAAATCTAATAAAGAACTCAATGCCCTGTTTGATTATCTGATGAATTCAGACTGTAGAAATTGAACTAGATCTAAATACTCTTTATAATTTGTTTTTTTTGTTGTTTCACGAGAAGGTGACATAATCTTATTCTTTCCGCTTCTAGTCCTGTCAACACATACAACTCTTGAAGCGTCGTATTTATCTTTAAAATACCAGAAATCACCGCTACGTTGTTTCGCTTGAAAGTCCTGTAAATATCTGAGCCTTTCTTCTGCTAATTTTCTACTATAGAACTTTTCGCTAAAAATAATTGAGCGCAGTCTTCCTTTTCCTGTGAAATTAATTCTGAATGGGAATCCGTCATTAAATGACCTCGTATCAAGTTCGAACCTTACTTTATCAAGGTTGATAATTGAAAAGTGCGTTCTCATATATTCCTTTTCTTCTTCGTTTCTTGGGCATCTGAATATTTTGAAAACTTCTACAAAGTTACATTCTGTTCTTGTAAGCCCGACTGTAAAAGGTATATTTTCAACTATTCCTTCTACTTTGCTAATATTTAGTATTATGTCATTTTTTGTTGAAACTAACGGCTCTCTGCTTTTTGCACATGATTCTATGCGTTCTAATCCTACATTAAAATATTTTCTTATGTCGCAACGGCTCCCACAACCAAGGAACTCGCCGTTTTCAGCGTTGTAAACATAGTATGTGTTTTTTCTTGCTACTTTCATTTTTTCTATGTCTCCTTTATCGTTGTTTTGAATTTATATTCAAAAATCTTTTTCTTAATCTTATAAACTTCTGTCTTTCTGCCTTTGACGTCTTCTACAACTTTAACGTTATTGATGTAATAGACGAAGTCAGCAATATACTCCATCCTTCTTCTTTTTCTCTTCTTCCCATCAATTTCGATTTCAAAAGGAGGGATCAATACAAACGGCACCTGTAATTGTAGATTATGAATTAATCCGTCTTTTTCCATCTGCTTTAGTTCTAAATAGCGTTTTGCTTCTTTTTTAGAATCGAACGTGAAGCCGTCAACTGTAGTCTTTCTTGAGTTGTACTTGCTCATTAGAATTGGATATCCTCTTCATCCATAACCAATCCTTCATCCTCGAACTGATGAATCAGTCCATTGCTCGCATAGTTATTAACAGGTGCTTGTGGTGCAGCTTGATTTTCTTTTCTAGTGTTAATGAACTGTACAGAGTCAGCAATTACTTCAGTAACATATACCTTTTGGCCGTGGTTATTGTCATAATTTCTTGTCTGAATGCGACCATCAACAGAAACGAGAGAACCCTTAGAACAGTAACGTTCTGTATTTTCCGCAATCTTCCCCCAGCACACACAATTAATAAAGTCAGCTTCCTGATCATCGCTCTTGAAGTTTCTTTCTACTGCTAGATTGAAAGAAGTAACAGCCTTTCCATTGCTTGTTCTTCTTAGTTCAGGGTCTCTTGTAAGTCTTCCGACTAATAAAGCACGATTAAGCATTAATAGTGTTCCTCCTTGTCATTTATTGTCATAAGTTATTGCGCTCCTTATCTTTTCTGAGTTCTTCTCTAAATGTCGAAAGCGTAGAGAAGAAGACTGCTAACAGGATAAATACTCCAATTATGAGCGCTAAGGCTAGCACAACAAGAAGAATCAGAAGAAACGCATATTTAACTAACTGTAATAGAATCATTTGTATCACTCCTATCTGACAAACAAGTAAATCATCAACATCAGTGTAGCAGCATAAGCCGCTGCTAAGATAAAGAAATCCCTGTTAGCCTTTTTGCAGCTTTTAACAAGTCTATTGTTTAATTTCTGAAGATCTTCCATCTTTTTTGAGTCTTCATGATAGATGCACAATACAGTTTTGTTTGCTTTTTCATAACTTTTACACTTATCTTCTAAATCTTCATATTCAGCCTTTAAATCTTCTAATTCTTCTTCTAAACAATGGTTTTTGCTTTCTGATTCTTCAATCTGACATAGTAACTCTGTAATCTGCTCCTGGTGCAGTTCCATTGAAATAGTGTTCATGTTATTTTACTGTTCTCCTTTCGCTTCTAAGTCTTCAATGTAATCATCATTTTTATGCGCAGTTAAATATCGCAATAATTCTGTATCGGAAGTATTAGGACTGTAATATAGATCATCGGGATAAAAGAACTTAGTAAACTGCGTATACCATCCACTTTTTTTAAAATATTTATTAAAACCCATCACTTGAATTTTTCTGACATATAGTTTAGGTGTTAATTTTAAAGTCAGCATTTTAATATCAGGTGTTAAATACTCAACTTCCCAGTTCTTCTCATTTCTTAAGAATGAGGTTCTTTCTTCTTTATTCTTCAGCATCTTCTTCACCTCCTAGAAAATCAGACATACTTGTTTGCACATTTTTAGGTTCCGCTAACATTTCATTCTTAGCACGAGTATAAAAGTTTCTATCAATTTCAAAGCCATATGCGTTTCTGTTTAGTTCAAGGCATGCTCTTAATGTGCTACCGCTACCACAGCAAGGGTCAATAACAACATCACCTTCATCAGTAAAGATTTCTACTAACTGCTTGATGACGTTCACAGGCTTTTGAGATGGATGGATTTTCGGGATATCCTTCCCGTCCTTTTCCCACTTGAACCAATTGAATATCATTCTTCCTGTTCCTCTGATATTTTTCCCTGTTTCGGGGTCAGTCTGTACACCGTTTCTAAACTTTGGCAATTTTCCTCTGTACATGACTAGTGCGTATTCAGTCGCTCCAACTACTCTCATATTTGCCTTCAACACTTGAGGGCTGTAATTCTTAATGAACACTAAAGGAATGTAGTTTACAAAGCCATGTTTCTTTCCAGCATCTATAAGGGTAGGCATCTGTTCAAAAGAACAGAATACTATCATGCATGGACTGTCGGAACTTCTTCCGCGTTTCTGTTTCTTATGATCATCTTTTTTTAGCATGCGAGAACAGAAATGGAAGTATTCATACAAGTTGAAATTGAAATCACTATTAAATGCTGATTTACCAGCCAATTTAGATTCACCATTCTTGTTATCTCCGCCCTTATACCACATCGGATTGCTTCCGTAAAAATTATTACCAACGTTATAAGGTACATCAGCAATAATCAATTGAGCCTTTGGAATAGCATATCTCTTATAATTCTGCATGCTATCCCTGTATATCTCGCATCTTACTTTCTTCATTTTGATTCTCCTCTTTAATCCATTTGATAAAATTATTATTTGAATAGAATGGACATGATTCTTTACATAGATCATTATCACAAGGTACATCTAATCTTTTCTTTAGAGAGTTGTTGAAGTGCGAACACAGAAATCTTCCATCAACCTCAATATCTGTTAGAAAGTTAGCGACTGCTTCTAGTTTCTGACTACTCACAAGTTCCATGCTTTTCTGTCTCCTTTCTCAGTTCTTCCTCTTTCTGGATTGCTCTTTCAAGTTCTCTATCAATTTTCAATTCCTGATACTTTGCCACTTTATCGATATCTAAATAACCAAGACATACCAATTCGGTAATACAGATAAGAACATCTGCGACTTCTTCGTGTAGGTTATCTTCATATTCATCATGAAAACCATATCTTTTTATTTTGCTAATGGCTTGAATTAACTCTGCGCATTCTTCTGATGTAATAATAAGAGTTAGATCATCACCATTTACATGTGCTATGTTATCTAATCCGAGTATTAATTGTTGTGGATAATTCAATAATCCTTTTAGTTTCCCAATCTCTTTAAACATTTTTTTATAAACCCCCTCCTTAATCTAAATCTTCATCATGTTCATACTTCTTACTATCAAGTAACTCTTGAAGCCTTTTGCGTGCTTCTTCCTGTTCAGGAGTTAATACAATAGCGTCTGGTATTTTATTTTCTGAAGATTCTTCTTTTTCTTTCTTTCTTCTCTCTGCTATTGGTATAGGCTTATTTTTTTCAGCCTCTTTATTTCTCAAGAATCCATCTATATGTTTTTCTAGATTTCTTATATCAGTTCTATCTTTTACAGATTCATAATATTCACTGATGTACTCCAACTTGTCTTTCTTAAAGAAAATAGAAAAAATAGATTCATAAGACGGACAATACTCTACAGTACAGTCTTTTTCTCTTTTCTCTTTTCTTTGTTCTTTTATTGTCTTATTAGGGTTTAGTTCTTGGTTTAGTTCTAAACCACTTGCTAAACCACTTGCTAAACCACTTGCTAAACCACTTGCTAAACCGGTAGTATCTTCCGACTCCTCGTTTTCGCTTTTTGAAAACCCGTTACTTTGGTATTTATCCCAGTTTAATACCGTCACTTTAGTGCCCTTTTTAGATATATCTAACTTAATTTTTCCACATTCTTCTAATAAGTGAAGGTATTTGGAAACTGTCGGTTTAGACATATGACACCTTGATGCGACCTGATTCAGAGAGAGGATGCATTGTCCTCTCTTGATCAAGTCTCCGTGATGATAATAATCAACAGGATTAGTGTGTAGTAAGATGTCAATCCAAAGATGGAACATCTTGGAATCGTGATAGACTTCATCGTAGTCCATCATATAAAGTTTTATCCATCTCCTTCTTTCCATCTTTCACATCTCCTATTCTTTGACTTCTCCTGTGTCTTCATCAACAATATTGACATCTGCATCAACCCATTCATTAGGCTTGTCTAGAATGTCTCTGTTGTCTTCTCCAACATCAAAGTTTTTAATTGTTTCATCCTGTGCTACCGCTTTAACAAATTCGGTCTTAAGTGGCATATACTTCAACAACTTCTTGAGCACTGTCTTTTTAGCCATTTCATCAAAAGCACTCTGCCAAGGGCCATTATTAAATGTTTTAGAATACTTCTTGGCGTGTTCTGTAACATCTTCATAACTCATGACTTGGAAACCTTCCCCACCATTTACTAATTTAAATACTGCATAGTAGAAAATCGGTTTTCCTCTTCCTTTCTGTGCTGGTACATGTTTCAATTTAGGATTTAAACCTAATTCGTACTCGAATAAGTCACCTTCTCTGACAACTTCGGCAGTAATACTTCTTACTTCTCCTGTTCTGTATGCTAGATCAAGCGCCCCTTTGTAACCTAATTGGAACTGACATTGATTGCCGTATGGGATTAAATATGCTTGTCCTAGTGCTGTATTAGGTTCAACTCCTAACTGTGCAGCAATAAGCAATGCACCAATGAATGACTGTGGTGTACATTTTGCTAACTTAGGAGTATTAGTGACTGCCGTCATAGCGATGCGACTGAATCTTTCAGGAGTGATTACGTTAGGCAATGCCTTAGCGATTTCTCCTTCATATACCTTGATATAGTCCTTGATTGTTTGAGGCTTATGCTTATTAGCAACTGCCTGTTTAGTGGTATTCGCAATAATACCTTTCTGATTTACTTCTGCCATTATTATCTGTTCTCCTTTTCTTCTTTTAATGATTCTTCTTTTTCTTTCTTGTACATTTCTAACAATTGACTATTAAAATATGTGACAAATTCATCACGAGACACTGAATTAGGAATTTTTTCAATTCTTACTTTTTGCTTGAGCCAATTTTCGAATGAAGTATAGCTATATGTATCTGCTTCTTCGTCATAGTTACAACATACTTTGTTCCAATGATAAAGCGTTTCTTCAAGAGTTGCTTTTATGCCTTTTTCAATCATCAAGCCATCAATGCGGTTTATGCTGTTATTTTTTGTATTGACTTTAGGAACACAGTTTTTTAAACGCTCGTTTTCCATTTTTAAAGCATCAATGTCATCAAACATATCTAAAATATTGTTTACAAAATCTTGTCTTTTTAGCATTATTTTTCTCCTTTTTTCTCCTTTACATAGAATTTTCTTTGAGTACTTTCTTTCAAGTACTGTTTAAATAACTCTGGGTTTTCTTTTTTAAACTTATCTCTATCAAAAGTCATACTTTTTGAAGTCTTCCACTTGATCATGACATTTTCTAGTTCTGCAGCTTCTGCATCTTCCATCTCTGCTTTGATAGAGTTCTCATAAGAAACTTGAAGTTCCTTCAAAGCTTTAATTCTCTTTTTGATAGAAAGCAACTCTTTAACACTGTCCTCGGCTTCATGCCCTAAAACACAACTTTTTACTTGAGACTGCCATCTTGTGTTCAATGTGTTCTTTGTACTTTCTGAGCCGTCGACGTCAGGCGCATTACCTTGTTTGACCATTTCCCAGAAATCACCTTCAGCCTTGATAAGTGCTTCAATTTCTTCTTCATTTCTGTTGATTTCGTACCAAAAGAAGCCCTTGCCCATCACTAGAACGGCTATATACCATTTTTCGAAGCCTGTTACTGCCATGTAATGCATACATTGACAGTAATAGCTTGGTGGAATATCACCATTCTCAAAATCGCATCTAGTTAGTGCACTAGCGGTTTTACATTCAAGCCCTGCCTTTTCACCAACAATTAAACGGTCAACATTTGCGAGCATGAACGGATGCTTCTCAGATTGAAAAGAAAACCCACTTTTTCTAATTTTCTTTCCTGTCGCTTCTGTAAATCTGTCAGCGACATACTGTTCTAAATCTCTACCAACTCTCATAGCTTCGTTGTCTTCCTCTTCATCTTGAAGAAGTCCGCATTTTTCAGCCCACAGAGTGTAGGCACTTTTATACTTATTAAGTCCTAAAACTGCACCAACATCTGATCCACCTATACCCTTTAAACGGTCATATAGCCACTCCTCACGAGTTTTTGGCAACTTGTGCTTAATTACACCTTTCATAATCTTTCACCCCCTTAGACACATTCTAAAGCGTTAATAACATCTTTAATGGGAGCCATGCCACTGTCTCCAGTAACATCAATGAACACTTCTTGGTTACCTTCATAAAGTCTGACAGTAACCTCTTCATTGCCGTTCTTATCCTTGTGATATAGCATTTCTGCTATTTCATCACTCCACTTTCTAGTTCTAGTGAGAGTCTCAAACAGGCTCTCTAGAATATCTTTCTTATTCTCCATCATTGCTTAACACACCCTTTTACTTCTTTTCTAGAGCTTTTTCCATAGCTTTGATATAATTCTTATTTCTTAAAATCATATCGTTTTTGTATTTATCGCTATTTATATAATTGAGAATTGCTCTTGATATACGCTTTGCTCTTTTATCTCCAGCAACTGACAATAAGCGAGCTACGTTCTGTATATACATTGGAACGGGATACACAAGATTCTTATTCTCCATCTATGTAATCCCCCTTAAACAAGTTATCTAATGCTTCTAAGGCCTTAGAGATTGCATCATAACTATTTACATCACCTAATTGTGAAAATGCCTTAATTGCAGCACCTGGACGCTCATACACCTTATTTATAATTCTATTGAATTCCTTTTTTTCTCTCTCACTATCAAACCCACTAGCAAAGCCCCCTTCTTTGGCAACTTTAACGATGTAAGCACATAGCAATAAGTACTGCCATGTGTTTCCTGTTCCTGTTACTTCACAGTTCCCGTCTTTAATCTCAAGGTGTAAGAATGGATTTTTTGTGTGTTTGATCATGCTATTTACCTCCACAAATTACGTACTCTGCGAATAAGACATTGACACCAAGAGAGCACGCACATAAGATATGCACTCCTGTACTTTCCCAATTGTTGCCAGTGAGCACCATGCTAATTAGTGTCACTAGTACAAAGATGTTTAATAAGATAATTACTAGTTTTTCAAAATTGTTCATAATTTCCTCTTTCTGTGATATACTTATCACTGTCTGATTTTTATCAATCTTTTCCAAGAAGATTGAGTGGGAGCACACGATGGCTGTCGTGTGTTCTTTTTTTTGTGCTCATAAGCACTTAGCGCCAGGAGACCGTATACAGTAGGTATGTATAGTCAATGGAATTACCCAAAAAGAGAAATGTTAAATTATGTATTGCAGTTCATTCTACAAATTATTATTTGTCTCCTAGCCTTAGGTGCCTACGAGCAACTAAAGCTATTTATTCAATTGTTTTTCTTTTAGAATCATCTCATGTTCAATATTCGCATTTTTGATGATCCTTTTTTCATCAATCCCAAGATAATCGATAACCAGTTTCATCGGCAAATGTCTACTGTCATGAAGTCTTTTACCAGACTTAAGTACTTTCTCGGTCATCTCTTTCTTAAGTCTAGAAGCCTTTGCTTCACTGCAACTTGCTAAAATCATGATGTCATTTCTATCAGCCCACTGTTTCTTAATCACATCAAACATTTGCAAGTTTGTTGTAGCCTGTTTACACATTTTTTCTCACTCCTTTGCTAAGAACTTATTAATGAAATACTGCTGACCCTTGCCAGTAACCTTTGGGGTCTTGGTTGTGATGTTTACACCTGAGCCGTTGACGTAAGAGCCTTCCTTAATTTCAAAGAGACCTAGATCCATAGCCTTCTGTGTAGGCATGTTGTAATCAGTGCCTTTTCGTTTGATTAAAAAGCCTTTTTCTCTGAGCCATGCAAATAAACGCTTCTGACCCATGTCAATGCCATTTTGTTTTAGAATCTTTGCAAGTTCTCCAACTAAGATTGACGTGTGGCTAGTGGCTACTGCATCAGCAAATAATGCTTTAGGCTTCATTTCCTCAATCTGCTTGTCTTTAGCAGCTAGAACGCTCTGTGCTTCAATTAATGCCTTAGCCATTAATTCCTGTCCGCTTAGTTCCTTCACTTGGTACTGCCCTGTTTTTCGAAGCGCTGGGAGTACTTCAGATGTTACCCAGCGTTTGAATTTCTGAACAGACTCCAATTTACTTCCGAAGATTAAAGCATAGAGACCAGATTCATTGACAAATATAGTTTTTTGCTGACGGCCTAGTGAATCAGTGAGTCCCTGTTTTAGGGAGTCATCTTTATCAACATGCTGAGCAATTGCATTTAATGGCTTAGCATATCCAAGAACCTCAGCCACATCTTTCCCAACAAACCAAGGTTCACTATTAATCAAAAGACTTCTTACTTCGTGATTTTCAAAATTAAATAATTGTACTTCGTTCATATTAGCCTCCTTGAATGTACGCTTTAAGCGTTATCTTTTTCTAAAAAAAGAAGTTGATCATATTCAACTTGATAAACTTCTTCTATTTTCTTCAACATAGGAACGTTTGGATATGTCTTCCCTCTTTCATAATTAGATAGAACATCATCGCTGATTCCAAGTTTTTTAGCAGCTTCTTTCTGAGTTAATCCTAATCTATCTCTAGCTGTTCTTAATGTATACATTTCTCTGTATGCTTTTTTCATTTTTTCACTTCCCTTATTTATTAATTAATTTAACAAGACAAACAATAGTCACGATATTCAAAATAATTTGAATAATATCTAATAAAATCTGCATATTGATATCTCCTTTCTTTTCTTCATATATTGACAACAGCGAACCAAAAAGTTAATATCAATCAAGGAGAGGAAAACCCTCCCCTCAACCTTATTTCAATAAATCTTTTACTAGATTAATTATTGAAATCATCAGGTTGATGATTGATGTAGCAAGTGCGATGTGGGTCAAACGCAATTCGTACTTGCTTTTTCTTTTACGCTTTTTCTTCACTGATAAGTCCTCCTTTCTGAATCTATTGTACTACGCTTAAAGCGTTATGTCAACGGATAAGCGTATTTTTATCGTTTTTTATTGTTATTTTTACGCAAAAAGCATATTATATATATAAGGAGGTATTACTTATGTCAGACTTAGGGAATAAAGAAGTAATGGCAAAAAATATTAAATACTATATGTCATTGCATAATAAGACAAGAAAACAGATATGTTCGGATTTAGGTTTTGCATATACTACTTTTTCAGATTGGATTAATGGGAAGAAGTATCCACGTATTGATAAGATAGAAATGATGGCTAATTATTTTAATATTGCAAAATCTGATTTAGTAGAGAGTAAAGATAAGCAAGAACTAGCATCAACTTACGACAATCTTTACAAACTAGATAAAATAAAACTACCTTTTCTTGGAAAGGTAGCATGTGGTGAACCAATATACGCAGACGAGGAACGTGAATCCTATATAATGGTCGGCACTGATATTAAGGCTGACTTCTGTTTACAGTGTCAGGGAGACAGTATGATAAACGCAAGGATCCATGACGGTGATATTGTCTTTGTGAAGAAAACTGACATTGTTGAGAACGGAGAGATTGCTGTAGTAATCATAGATGACGAGGCTACACTAAAAAGATTCTTCTATTATCGTGAACAGAATCTAGTTATTCTGAAGCCTGAGAATCCAAAGTATCAGGATATAATCCTTACTGGAGAGCAGTTGGAACAAGTCAAGGTTATCGGAAGAGCCGTCGCTTTCCAAAGTGATGTAATATAAGATGTGGGTTTAAAAAACATTGATAAAATCTTTTTTGATGTATATAATGGTAAGGAACAGAAATGACTGCACCTGATGCGGTTAGTAAAGCTCCTTATCAAAAGATAAGGGGCTTTTGCTTTATACAATAAAAAAAACACCCTAGTTGGCGCTAGGGTGCAACAGTGATATTGGCGTATCACTCATATAAAAGAAACATCTCATAAAGTCCTTTTACGCACTTTATTTTAACGCATAAAGCACGTTCAAGGCAAATATAAATGAAGGAGCGTGATTTATTATGGCTGTAAGAAAAGATGAGAAAACTAAAAAATGGTTTGAATACCCATAATCTACAGGTAACGATTTAAGAGAAGTGTGGAGCAGAAATATTCAGGATATAGACTATTTGTC
>ENA-OQHR01000155-OQHR01000155.1-human-gut-metagenome-genome-assembly--contig:-NODE-155-length-61059-cov-12.692614_pt1 | contig 61059 bp, 83 predicted proteins | sample MGYA00242566_ERZ504725 | MGnify/ENA primary metagenome ERZ504725 (study PRJEB26092, sample SAMD00036217) | human gut metagenome | host: Homo sapiens | study: EMG produced TPA metagenomics assembly of... | reverse complement strand
CATTAGATACACTTCTTTGTGATGAAATACTTAGAAATGTACTCTTGTTGAACTTTTTTTGCAAGTAAAAATTTTAACTAGCACAATACGTTAAAATATAGCAAAATAAAAAGATAGAATACTTTGGTGAATTACACTTTTGTATTCTATCTTTTTTATTTAGATTAAAAAATAATATTAATTTTATTTAGCAAGTAGCGCCACCGACTAAATGTTTTTGTGCTTTTAAGTTTTCTTGCTTACGAGATAAGAGGTCATCTGCTAACAATTGTGCTTCTACGTTAGCAAAACCTAATCTATCAATTGTATCGGAGAAACGTTCGCCAGTGATACCTTGTTCACGGAATAAAAGAATAGCTTTTTCGACAATGGCTAAAACTTCTTCTTTAGATGTGAAGATTTTGGATAATGGTTGACCTTCTTTTACGCGTTTGCCCCAACGACCACCGATATAAACGCGATAGCCATCTGTATAATTATCAAAGCAATGGAATGGGCATTTATTTACGCAAAGACCACAATGATTGCAATGTTTTTCATCAATAGTTATTTTTTTGTCTACGACATTTAATGTTTTCATTGGGCATCTATTCATTGGTTGACAAATTTTACAACCATGACATTTTGCATAATCAATTTGAGGAACGCGTTGACCGATGATACCAATATCATTTAGATTTGGTTTTACACAGTTATTAGGACAGCCCCCAACTGCAATTTTGAATTTATGAGGGAGTTTTACATCTCTATATCCTTTATAGAAACGTTGATGAATTTCTTCAGATAAAGCAAATGTATCAATTAAGCCATATTGGCAAGTAGTACCTTTACAAGAAACTACAGGGCGAACTTTTGAGCCTGTACCACCTGTTTCAAGTCCTGCATTTTGCATTAGATATTCGCGTAATGGTTCAATATTATCATATGGAACGCCTTGAATTTCCACAGTTAATCGGGAAGTCATTGTTATTTCGCCACTGCCAAATTTATCTGCTGCTTCAGCTATAACTTTGCTTTCTTGAGCTGTAATTTTACCATTTCTAGTAATTACACGACCATTGAATTTATCTTCTGTATTTTTGTCTTGAAGGAAACCTAGAGCTTTTACAGCTTTTATTTCTTCAGGTGTTAATTTAGATGTAGTTTTTACTTTTACATCATTGAAGAAAAGACCACCTTCAAGGGAAAGTGTGTTTGTATAACCTAGATGTCTTAAGCGATTTTGTAAGAAATATGCACGTTTACCTTTAGCGCATACTAAAAGAAGTTTTTCGTCTTTGCCGATACCTTCTATAGGTGCATTTACTTTTGCTAAATCTACATATTTAGCACCACGAATACTAGGAGCTAAACCAGCATCAATTACACGATAATCTTTTGCTTTGCCAGTTAGATATTCAGCAGGAGTGATACTGATTAATTTATTGCTTAATTTATTTTGCATAATATGAACTGTTTGTACAAATGGATGAATAGCTGTGGAGAATGGAGGAGCATAACAGAAATCCATGCATTCGCATTGTTCAATAGTAGCATCTAAGGAAATAGCTGTTACAGCGATATCTACCATTTTGTCTACAGCACCGCTTCCGAGTGCTTGGAAACCTAAGATTTTATGCGTGGATTTATCTACGATTAATTTAGTGATGAAAGAGCTTGCATCTGGATAATAATGAGCTTTATCATCAACAACTGCCATTACAGTTTCTACATCGTAACCAGCATCACGAGCAACTTTTTCACTAAGACCTGTTCTTGTACAGTTTAATTCTGGAAGTTTTACAATACCTGTGCCTAATACGCCAGGATAATTTTTAGGTGTATTATTTAAAATTTGAGCTAAGAGTCTGCCTTCTAAGTTGGCACTAGAACCCATTGGAGACCATTGAGCAGAATGTGTCATTCTGTTGGAAACCATAGCACAATCGCCAATAGCGTAGATATCAGGTAAATTTGTTTGTAATTGTTCATTTACAAGAATAGTTCCTTTGAACATTTCCATACCTGTATCATTTAAAAAGGCAGTATTTGGTCTGATACCAACAGATAAGATTACTAAATCTGCACTTAATTCACCAGCGGAAGTTTTGAGTGCAGAAACTTTATCATCACCTAAAACTTCTTGAGCAGCAACGCCAGTTAATACGCGAATACCATGTTTTTGTAAATGTTTTTGTACATAATTAGCAATTTCGGGGTCAATAACATTAGGCATGATTTGTGGAGCAAAATCGATAACTGTTACATCAACTTTTTGAGCTAGAAGATTTTCAGCAACTTCAAGACCGATAAAGCCACCACCAACAATAACAGCTTTTTTTACTTGATTGTTAGTAACATAATCTCTTATATTTACAGCATCATTAGGAAGGCGCAAAGAGAATACACCTTGTTTTTTTATACCTTCAATAGGTGGAGTGATAGGTGAAGCACCAGTAGCAATAATTAATTTATCATAAGTATAAGAAGCTTCTTCATTAGTGATTAAATTTTTAGCAATAACAGTATGATTATTATTATCCACAGTAATAGCTTCTACATTAGTTAAGACGCTTACACCTGTCATAGCAGCATATTTTTGTGGAGTATTAACAATTAGACTAGAGCGGTCTTTGATAAATCCTCCGATATAATATGGCAAACCGCAACCAGCATAAGAAATATCACCATCTTTAGCAATGATTGTGATATCTAAATCACGATTTTCTCGTTTTAATTTTGCAGCAGCTTTCGTTCCGGCTGCAACACCGCCGATAATTAGTATTTTCATAAGCGGATACCTCCAATAGAATATATACAATTTATTCTAAAATGTAGATAGATTAAATTATATTTATTTTAGCACTTATATAAGTAAAAGTATATGAAATTATTTTAAAATTTATAAAATTTTTGTTAAAAGTAGAAGGCATAAATATTATGCCTTTATGGAGAGTAAGCATTTTTATTTAATTTTGGTGATGAATTGTTCAGGAATATAATTTAATAGACGACTAGGTCTACCTGAACTGGAGAGAAATAAAGCTTTTTTGGCACGAGTGATGGCTACATAGAAAAGACGTTTTTCTTCTTCAGTAATAGAGCCATTGCGTGTGCTGAAATATGATGGAAAAATATCATCATTCATGCCAGCTAAAAATTCATAATCAAATTCTAAGCCCTTTGCCTGATGAATAGTTATAATAGGGATTTTAGGATGAGAAGAAGTAAGAGAATCTAAATCTGTATTAGATAAACTAGCATATTCTAATAATTCTTTAATGCCATTTGTTCCTCGATGTGAGTTGAGTTCTGCTTTGGCTAATCTAAACAAATTGCGAATGTTTTCTAAGCGAACAGCTCCATCTTGAGTTGCATTAGCTTTATAGATATTCACTAAATCGAATTCTTTAACGATTTGAGTGATTAGATTTTCTAAAAGTAGATTGTCGTTTAAAATATTATGCAGTTTTTGGAAAATTTGAGCTACATGAATGAATTTATTTTTTTGTTTATTGATTAATTCACTGCGTTTTTTAGCTGTAGGAATAATTTTATCTTCGAGCAATTTGTGTAATAATTCCCATGTAGCAAAAACATCATCTAAAGAGTTATGATTAGATTTTGTTTCAAATTGAAAATGATTACTCAGAAATTCAAGTTTATGATTAGGTAGATTAGGATAAAAACGACGAACTAAATCTAAGGTATCAAAATTTATATTAGAGAAATCTACAGGTTTTAAGTTATGTTTTAATAGATTTTGATTGAGAATATCCATATCATAACCGCGAATATTATGACCTGTGATGATAGCATCTTGGATGAATTGACAAAATTCTTGAAGGACAAGCTTAGGATTTTCGCCATGAGTTTGTAAATATTCATCAGAAATATGATGTACTTTTTCAGAGTCGCCAACAGGTTTATCTGATTTTAGATAACGATTGAATTCTGCTATTTTTTTTCCTTTGCGAATTTTGATGGCGGATAATTGAATTATATTGTCTGCAAAAATATCTGTACCTGTACCTTCAATATCAAAAACTATGATGTCTTTGGATAAGTAAGCTGAAATCAAGTCAGAAAAAGGTTCATAGTTTGGATTTTGGAAATTTGCATTGATGAAGTCAGATAAACGCAATCCATTTTGAAGATATTCAGCAGATGATATTTGCTTGATAGTGCGAATACCAATATTAGGAATTAGATTTATTAATATTCGTTGTAAGCTAAGATAATCATTAGGATTGATGAGATATTTCATTATAGATAGAATATCTTTTATTTCTTGACGTTTGAAAAAGCGGATATTATCTATTTGAATGAAATGAATAGGAGTTTCTTGATTTTTTTGATTATAGATATTGGCTAGATAATTTAGATGTAATGTTAAGTTTTGTAGATAATTGTTTTGACGAACTAAAATAGCTATTTGTGTAGGTGTTTTTACTAAAGGTAATAAATTTACGATATTTTGAAAAATCCATTGGGCTTCGTTAGCTAGGGAGTTTGCTTGTTTTAATTCTATTTTATGACCGAGTTCACTGCTTTTAGAAAGTAGATTTTTAGCATAGGAATGTGAAATGGTTTCTTTATGAAATAGATTTATTAAAGTATTATAAGCCATTTCTAAAAGCAATCTAGTAGAGCGATAATTTTCATTGAAATTAATGATTAGAGGGTTATATTTTTCAGTGAAGGCAGTTAAGATTTTTTGAGGATTAGAGCCACGCCATTCATAAATAGTTTGAAATTCATCGCCACAGAGCATGATATTATTAGCAGGAAAGAGATTTTCGAGCATGGTATATTCAAAAGAACTAGTGTCTTGCATTTCATCAATCATGATATATTTGTAGCGTTTTCGCCATGATGAGCATATATTTTCGTCTTGAAATAAGCGATAAGCATTGGCAATTAAATCTTTATAATCTAAACCATGCATTTGTTGTAGGGCTAATTCATAGTTGATGATTATATTTAAACCATCAAATTGAAAAAATTTCGTTAAATTATCGTTTTGTTGTTGTTTGAATGTTTTATTGAACTTCAAATGTTGATGATAAATAGTAGTATAATCATCTTCTATATCTTTAGTATAGATATGCTTTAAAGCTCGTTCTTGCTTTAATTGCTCAATGCAATTTACGATATATTGAATATCTAAGGCTCTAGCCTTAGGAAAATTGGCGATAGTTTGTCTAATTAGCGTCTTTTGGTCTTCATCATCAAAGATGATAAATTCTTTAAATATTGTTTGTGCTTTTTTGGCGGTAGTGGTAATCACTTGGTAAGCAAAGCCATGAATGGTGCGAATGGTGATTTTATTTGCTGTTTCAAAATCTAATTGCGAAGTGATGCGATTTTTTAATTCTCGGCAAGCTTTATTAGTGAAAGTTAAGCAGAGAATTTCGTCGGCATTGGCACGATTTTTATTTAAAATATTAGCTACACGATAAGAAAGTACATTTGTCTTGCCTGTGCCAGCTCCTGCACTTAAGAGTATATTTTGATTTAATTCATTGATTACTTGTTGTTGTTTTTTATTGAAAGTAATAGACATGATAGACTCCTGATAAATTTATGTATATCTGTAGTTTAACATAAACAAAACCCCTTAGCATAATAATACTAAGAGGTTTTTAATTACATAGTTAAATTTCTATAATATGAAGTTATAAAGATACTAAATCCAATGATACCGGAAATAGAACCTATATACCAATAATATTTTATTTTACTAAGTGTAGTCAATGAAGATAATAAAATACCTATTTGCAAAAAGATTAAAGCATTACCAAAGTTAGTAGAAATCTCTTTTGTCAATAAATGACGTTGTTCTGCTTCCTGAGCTTTAGCTGTTAAAGTGATTTCTTCTTGCTTATATTGAGCAATTTCTTGTTCATAGATAGATTTTTTAGCTAAAAGTTCAGTTTTTAAAGCATTATCTGTATCTTTAAGTTTAGCAAGTTCAATTTCAATAGTACAAAGTTCAGTTTCTAAAGTTGTTTTCTTAATTGTTTTTGCTTGGTAGTTTGACCAGTGGTTAAAAGCTTCATTTTGAGTAGTTACTACTTGGTTGCCTAGACTTGCAGCTTTGAAAGAAGCTAATGTGCCAACAGCGGCTAAAATCAAGGTTGTAATTGCTACTAATAATTTTAAAGTTTTTGACCATGGTTTGTGGATAACTTCTTGTTTATATTCTGTTATAAAGTTATCATCTTCATCATTTAAATTAGTTTGTTGTTTCCTATCGGGGTCCATAAATCATCTCTTTCTTTTGTTTATAAATTTAATACATAGTTAATTATAACTTAAAACGATAAGAAATAGCAATGTTTTTATTTGTTTATAATTTAATTTTAATTTATTTACTTAATAATTTTTTTTCGGCAGGAATAATGATTTCTTCATAACGGTCTACTTTTTTATTTAAACGTTCTATTACTATATTCATAGCATCAATTTGTTTTTGTAAGCGGTCGCGTTGTTCAATTAAGATATCTTTGCGAGCTTCTGCTGTGTTTTCTTGATAAAAGAGGTGAACATAATCAATCAATGCTTCGATTTGAACGCCAGCAGAACGCATACATTTTATGAATTCAATCCAATTACATGATTCTTGGTCAAAATCACGAATACCATTTGGTTTGCGTGGTACAGGTGGAATTAAACCAATACGTTCATAATAACGAATAGTATCGGGGCTGAGATCGTATTTTTGACTTACTTCTTTAATAGTCATATTATCACGTCCTTGTTAAGTTTTATACTTAAGAATATAATAGCATTTGAAGTAAACTCTAAGTCAATAATTTTTACTTTGGAGGGAAGTTTTTTATGTATCAAAAAGAAGAAATTATTAATTTGTGGTTTAAAATGTGGATTTATAAAAAAGATTTAGGAATGGAGAATATTTTTTCACAAAATATAAAATATATAGAGAGCTATGGTGTAAAGTATGAGAATTTATTAGAAGTAAAACGTTGGTTTCATGAATGGAATAAAAAGAATACGGTATTATCATGGGAGATAAAAGATTTTTGGCATAAAGATAATAAAACAATGGTTGTTTGGCATTTTAAGTGTCTTTTTGAAGGTAAAGTTAATGAATTTGAGGGAAATAGTATTATTTATTGGAATGAAAATTTTAAGATAGATTTTTTAAAAGAATTTGCTTGTAAATTACCACAGATAAATCCATATAGGTAAATAATAAAATTTACAGAATTTATTTAGTGGAATAATAAAAGAATTAAGCCCCCGATTGTTGGCATAGCGACAATGGCAAATTTTAAGATTGGTTTTGGTGCTAGATGTGTAAATTTTGAACTAATAAAAGCACCTATCATTAAGCCTGCTACTGTTTGTAGAAAAATAGTGAAATCTAAATTTCCAGAAGTGAGATAGCCTAGACCACCAGAAGCAGAAATAGGAAGAATAATCAACATACATGTTCCGATGGATTTTAAAAGTAGAACACCGAATATAATTAATAAACTAATTTGAATAAAAGTAGCAGCTCCTATGCCAAAAGCACCAGATAAAAATCCATTGATACAACCGACTAATATACCATAGATATAAAATTTTTTGCCAGCTAATGATGTAGTTGGAACTTTTAAATATTTATTTAATAAATCATTATGATATACTTTTATATACAGAATTAGAGCCGATAGAATAATCATTAAAGCAGTAAAAATACTTAAAATATTTTCTGGTATGATTGTGGAAAATTTAGCACCAACAAAAGCTCCAATTACACCGCCTAAACCAATGATTAGACCAGTTTTTAGTTCTACTTCATTTTCACGTAAATGGCTTACAACACCAGATATCATAGTAAAAACCATAGAAGATAAGGCAACACCTAATGCTATATGAATAGGAATGTTAAAACCAACTCCAACAAAACCAATTAATGTACCTAGCAATAACATAGATAAAAATATCATAAAAAATTCACCTCGAATTTTAATTTTTTATTATAGATTTTATTATAAAAAATAATAGTGATAGTGTAAAAGAAAAAGCCTAGTGAAAATTCACTAGGCTTAATTTGTTTATTTAATTTTATTTGATATGAGATGTTAAATTACATCATACCAGGCATTCCGCCGCCCATGCCAGCACCAGCCATAGCAGCAGGATCAGCTTTTTCAGGTTTATCAGCAACGATTGTTTCAGTTGTGAGAACCATAGCAGCGATACTTGCAGCATTTTGTAATGCACTACGAGTAACTTTTGCAGGGTCAACGATACCAGCAGCAATCATATCCATGTATTCGCCAACTAAAGCATTGTAACCAACGCCTACACCAGCGGATTTTACATGTTCAACAACTACAGAACCTTCAAGACCAGCATTGTTTGCGATCTGACGAACTGGTTCTTCAATAGCACGTTTTACGATTTCAACACCAGTTTTTACATCGCCTTCAGCTTCAATGTTTTCAAGAGCAGGTTGAATATCGATGAAAGTAGTACCACCACCAGCAACGATACCTTCTTCAACAGCAGCACGAGTAGCATTTAAAGCATCTTCGATACGGAGTTTTTTATCTTTCATTTCAACTTCTGTAGCAGCACCGATTTCAATTACAGCTACGCCACCAGATAATTTAGCAAGACGTTCTTGTAATTTTTCTTTATCGAAATCGGAAGAAGTTTCAGCGATTTGTTTTTTGATAATTTCAGCACGAGCTGCGATTTCAGCTTTGTCGCCAAAACCGTCAACAATTGTAGTTTCTTCTTTGGAAGCACGTACTTGACGAGCACGACCGAGGTCTTCAAGTTCTACGCTATCAAGTTTACGGCCAAGTTCTTCACTGATTACATTACCACCAGTTAAGATTGCGATATCTTCGAGCATAGCTTTACGACGATCACCAAAACCAGGAGCTTTAACAGCAAGAGCTTTGAATGTACCACGAAGTTTGTTAACTACGATAGTAGCAAGAGCTTCACCGTCGATATCTTCAGCGATGATAACGAGTTCTTTACCTTGTTTTACAACTTTTTCAAGGATTGGGAGAATGTCTGCGATTGCAGAGATTTTGCGGTCAGTGATAAGAATGAAAGGATCATCCATAACAGCTTCCATTTTATCTGTATCAGTAACCATGTATGGAGAAATGTATCCACGGTCGAATTGCATACCTTCTACAACAGAAAGGTTAGTCTGCATACCTTTGGATTCTTCAACAGTGATAACACCATCTTTACCAACTTTTTCCATAGCGTCAGCAATTAATGCACCAGTTTCTTCATCAGCGGAAGATACGGAAGCAACTTGAGCGATAGCTTCTTTACCTTCAACTTTTTGAGCTTTTGCTTTGATTTCTTCAACTAATGCAGCAACAGCTTTTTCAATACCTTTTTTGAGAACCATTGGGTTTGCACCAGCAGCTACGTTTCTCATACCTTCACGAATCATAGCCTGAGCAAGTAATGTAGCAGTAGTTGTACCGTCACCAGCGATATCGTTAGTTTTTGTAGCAACTTCTTTTACAAGCTGAGCACCCATATTTTCGAATGGATCTTCAAGTTCAATATCACGAGCGATAGTAACACCATCGTTTGTAATAGTTGGAGCACCAAATTTTTTATCTAAAACAACATTTCTGCCTTTTGGGCCAAGTGTAACTTTAACAGCGTTAGCGAGTGCATCAACGCCTCTACCAAGAGCTTGACGAGCTTCTTCGCCAAATAATACTTGTTTAGCCATTTATAAAGAACCTCCTAGGATTATACATTAAAATTGTAATTAATTAGTTTCTGTTAATTATTCAACAACAGCTAAGATATCGCTATCTCTAACGATTAAATAATCAGTACCATCAAATTTTACATCAGTACCAGCATATTTAGAGAAGATTACTTTGTCGCCTACTTTTACATCAAGAGCAACTTTTTTACCTTCTACATATTTACCTTCGCTAACTGCAACAACAGTACCTTCTTGTGGTTTTTCTTTTGCTGTATCTGGTAAAACGATACCACTTGCAGTTTTAATATCGCCTTCAGAAACTTTAATAACAACTCTGTCGCCTAATGGCTTAATCATTGTATATTCCTCCTATGCGTAAATAGATTTTATAACTAATTTTATATTGTTAGCACTCTTTATTAGTGAGTGCTAACTCACAATTCATATAATAAACAATTTTACAGAAAAAATCAATAGTTTTTGCGAAAAAATTTGATTTTTTGTCTTTTACAATGTAAATTTAGGTGTTTTTAGAGCCTTTTGACATCAATAATTATACCTAGTTATCTTTTTCTATAAAAAATAACTAGGTATAACTTTTTATAATAGCAAATAAAATTATTAATTAAGATGTCAGCAAGATGTCAATTACTCATTGATTTTGCTTTGTTATCTAGAAATCCTACAATCTCTTTTTGCATTTTTTATGTATTGTGTGCATAAGTTGTTAGTGTAAATCCAGCTGTAGCATGCCCTAGTCTAGCTTGAATAGCTTTTATTGGTAAATTAGCTTCAACTAAACAAGTTGCATGTGTATGTCTGAATGAAATGTTATATTGGATTTTATTTCAGCTAAAGATTTTATTTTATTAAAAATAGTGGTTATATTCATTGGTGTTAGCATTTTCTTATAATTTTTATCCTTTAATGATGTAAATATAAAGTCGTTTTTTGTTAACTTATCACCATGTTTTAGATAACGTTCTTTTTGTATTAATAATTGTTGCTTTAGAATATTAATTACATTTTTAGATACTAATATTTCACGTGTACTATTTTCTGTTTTTGGTGTACTTATTAAATTTCCTTTTGCAGCTATTTTTATAGCAGTTACTATTTTTATTGTATTTGTATCCCAATCTATATTTTCCCATTTAAGAGCAGAAATTTCACCACGTCGTATACCTGTATAATAAGCTAGAATAAATAAATTTCTAATAGGGAGTTCTGCATATTGTAATAATTTTTTAAATTCGTAGTCGCTTATAATATGTTTTTCTTTAGCTTTATATTTAGGAGGATTTACTGCAATACAAGGATTTTTTTTAATTAAATCATCTTTGTAAGCTTGTCCAAGTATAGCTTTTATTAAAACATATGTGTATTGTTTAGTTCTAGAACCATTTATATTTCGTAATACATTTCTAATAGTTGCTGGTGTTATTTTATTTAGGTTAATGTTATTTAAATTTGGTAAGATATATTTGTTTATTAAAAATACATAATTATAATAGGTGCTAGGAGCTATTTCTTCTTTTCTTATTTTTAACCATTCATCAAGCCATAAATTAAAAGTTATATTATCAAAAGAAGTGTTATTATTTCTTTTAACACGTTCTTTTTCTCTAATTAATTCAGCTTCAGTATATCCATATACATATATACGTTTTTTTTCATTAGTTAAAGGGTCAGTTATCGTTACGGAAGATTGATATCGTCCATCTTTACGTTTTTTCATAGATTATCACACCTTTAGTTCATATTTCCGAACAACAATAACAATAAATAAAGGCTATTAAATTAGCCTTTATTATTATTTATTTGATAAAATAGTTATTTTTTCATCTAAATTAGTAGGTTCTATGGTTTCTGGTAAGTCTTCTATTGGTGATTTTTGTGGATAATCTTTTATAGGTATATCAAGTTCAAAATATTTACATATAAATAAAGAAGATAAAATGTAATCTTTTAAATAAATTTTTTCTTTATTTGAAATTTTAGCATCATGCATTAATAGATTTCTTAATTCTGTTAAAAGTTTTATATTTTTGGTAATAATAGTAGGTGGAGATGGTTTTTTAGTTAATGATAACATTAATGGTAAATATTTTAATGCTATATTACTTATTGATTCTGAGCTTATATTCGATAAGTTCTTTTTAGCGGAATTGAAATTTTTGTCTTTAGATAAGCGTTTAAAAAAATTTTTAGCACTTAATTCATAAGCATTATGTGCAGCAATAATAGCATAACGATATTGTTTTTCTGTATAATATCTAAAAGCATCCAGTAATAATGTTGTAATAATGTTATCTTTTTTCTTTTTATCTATGCATATGATAGTTATTGTTATACTTACAGCGTTTGCTTTTTCAGATTTCTTTTTATAAGGATAAATCAATAATGATTTTTCAGGATTATTAGGATTTAAAGTAACAATAGGAAGTAGATTATTAGTCTGTATTGGATTACAATAATAGTGTAATATGATACAATCTTTTAAATCTGTAGGAAGATTATATTCTTGTTCTTCATATTCACGTACAGTTATAGTATTTTGAATTATTTTAGCACCTAAAATTAAATAATGCATACCTGCATTATTGGTTATATTGTTAAAGAAAGCATATTTAAATGCTTCATAAATATTCGTTAATTTTTTATTTGATTTAATTTGTTTATTAAAAGTATCTATTGAAATTCTATTTAAAAAGTAATCAATAAAATATTCGTTAGATAGATTTTCATCCATTTGTTTAATCAATATTTTCACGACCTTTAAAGGAGAGATTATTATGAGAACTATAATTATTAATAAAGAAATGATTGACAAAGCAACAGACTTATTTAATCCATATACTATAAGATGTCAATATTTTTTAGAAAAATATGAAAATGATATTATAATTAAAATTAGTCAGGAAGATTTAAAATATTTATTATTTAAATTGTTGGATTTAAGAGAAGATTTAAATATTCATGTTAGTAATAATTTATAAAAATTATAACGCTTTACTTGCTAAAACACCAATAATAGTAGTAAGTTCTCTTTCAAAATCTCTGGATACATCTCCAAAACCACTTATTGCATGACAACATTCATGCAACAAAGTACCTGCATATTTATATAAAGATTGGAGTTGTGTTCTCTTGATTAAGATACGACCTTCATCAGGTATCCATAAACCTACCGTTTCATCAAAAATTTCATTTTCATAAATTTTATCTACTATTTGTATAGCTTTTATATTAGGTGCTCTGCCACCAATTAATTCTAAAATTTTTTCTGTTTTATAGTATATATTACGTTCATTTGAAGAAAGTGAATTTATATCTATTATCTGTGGAATAAAATTCTTTTGTTCTTCAATAATGTATTGATTAGCAGTTATTAATGTTTTACCTTCCGTTGCTCCAATATTATAATCTTCGATTTTACTAATTAAGTTATCTGGAACAACAATTGGTGTATGACCATTTCTTAACATATTGTCTATTAATGATGGTGTGTTTTGTAAATCACTAGCAGTAATAAATGTTGCTTTACTATTTAATTCACTTATCTTCATGGAAGCATACATAGCTATATCATTCCAAGATAATTCATCATGTCTGTTTCCAGAACTAAATTCTTGTAAATCTTCTATTAATTTTTCAATAACAATATTAGACTGACAATCTTTTAATATATCTTTTATTCTACTAGTATAGGCTGTTCTTCCTATATTTGTTCGTTCACGATTAAGAGATTTTTTTATTTGAGCATTTAATGCTGTAATATTATATGAAAATAAAAAATTAGGTTCTTCAGCAACTTTTACACCATTTATATAAATATTACTGTTTGCTCCAGTATTGCTAAGAACTTCACCATATTTTGTAGTTTCTAATAGATTATTTTTTGTAAATTTCAAAAATAGAGATTTTGCTTGTTCTATATCTTCTTTAGTACAACCATATAAACAAAAATCTGTACCAATCATATTTATATTATTTGAAGGAGTTATTTCAGCATGTAGTGTTATTATATCGTCAAAACCAGCTTTTGATGCTGTTTTTAGTCTAATAATTCCATATTTAGATTTTATTTCTACTTTAATATTATGTCGATATAATGTTGCTAAAGCATCTTTTAAACCTACTCCAAAACGACCTATTAATTTATTATTATTTAATTTTTCTTCATTTTCATTTTGTGTTAAGTGATGATAGTTTAAACCACGACCAAAATCTATAATGTGCCACCAACCATCACTGGTTTGTTTTATTTCTATATCTTTTGTTTTTGTAAGTATTTGCTCATCTAAAGCGTTAGCTATAATTTCTCGTATAGCGTGATAATTTTCCCAGTTTTCAAGTATTTTTTCAATATTTAAATCAAATTCTTTAGCTTTTTCTATATTTATATTATCTTTTTGACTATTTATTACATTTTTGTTTGTTTTGTCTTTAAATAATTCAAAGATTTCCATATGTAAGAATCCTCCAATGTTAATTTATAAAAATAAAGTTTATAACTATGGGTATATATGATAATTATTTTTTATGTCCTGATTCTAGAAATTGGATAATGTATTGTTTATCAATATCACTAGAATAGGACATCAATTCGGCACTAAATGCATTAGCTTCGTTTTCTTTACGTGTGTTTTGGAAAAATGTTCTACCAGCAATATTATAACTGGAGTAACCTTTATGGCATAAAAAATGTCCTAGTTCGTGGCATAAAACAGCTTTTTTTGCCATTCGTTTAAGTTTTCATCAATAAAAATATATTTGCGTCTTAAAATGCGTCGCCACATTCCATTTATTTTATATGGCATATCACAAAATACTATTTCAAATTTTAGCTCTCTAGCAATATAGTATGGGTCTGATGTGCCATATTTTTTTACTAGATTTTTGGCACGCAATTTTAGATTTAACATAAAAATCACTTCTTACGTTTATTTTTTTCTTTTGCGTCCCAAAAGGCAGCTTCGATTATACGTTTTAGTTTTTCCTTATCTTCTGGTGTTACTAATACACCATTTAGAGTATATTCTTCTTTTTCTAATAATTTAATTAAATCTTTTGGTTTATTTTCTACTTGTGCATTAATAGCATTATTTATATTAAAATCAGTGTCATCTAGTAATTCAGATATATTTATATTTAAAGCATTAGCCAATCTTTTTATATCATCTTGATTTATAGATGATGTGTATCCACGTTCCCAATTAGATATAACTTGACTTGATTTATTAATAAGTTTACCTAAACTTGCTTGAGTAAGTCCTCTATCTTTACGTAATTGTTTTATTTTATCTTTTAGTAACATATAAGCACCTACTTTCATATAATATATAGTAACATAAATTAACATATTTTGTTAGTTTTGTAACGGGTTTTGAGAATTTTTGCAAAAATATATTGACATTAACGTAATTCGTTATTATAATATAAATATAACGAAAAACGTTATAAGGTAGGTGATAAAATGCCAGTATATAAAAATGTAGCAAAGATAAGACAGGCTAAGGGAATTACTAAAACCGCAGTAGCAAAAAGTTTAGGTATGAGTTTACAAGGATATCGGTATTTAGAAAATGGAGAAAGTCGTCTTGATGTAGAACGATTAAAATTAATAGCAAAAAAATTAGGAGTAAATTGCTCTGTTTTTTTTGATGATAAACTAACGGATAACGTTATAAAAGAGCAAATATAAATGAACATCTAGCGTGTAGCACTGACCCAGCAATAAAAAATCTAATGGCAAAAATTACTTTCCCCTAAAAAGTAAATAATATTGTTGGGTGCGTGGTACACGCTAGAAAAAAGAAAGGATTAAGAAAAATGAAGACTATTTATACTACTTATTATGAAGTTAACAGAAAGTGCTTTGATAGAAAAATTGGTGATACAGTAACAAAAAGAAAAATATTTTCTACTTTTGAAGATGCTTTGAAATATGCTAGAAGATATACAAAAACAACTAAAAATATAAATTATGTTGATACAGTGGTTTTTGAAAATATTTATGAATTAACTTTTGAACCAACAGAAGTAGAAGCTGAAATTTTTACACCAGTTAAAAAGAATAAGATGTATCAATTAGATACAAAAGGTATGGATAAAGATTTACGTATAGAAGAAAACGAAGATAAACAGTATGAAGTAGAAGAATATGTATTTGCTGTAGCAACAAAAAAAGAAGCCGTAAAAATAGCTAAAGAAATTGCTAATAAAAGAAGAAAAGCTATTAAAGTTTTTAAAAATAGTGAACAAATAGAAATAATAGAACCTGAACTAAATAAAGAAGTTATGGTCATGAAAAAAGTATCAGAAAAAACTGCTGAGTATGTAACTGATAAAGAATTAATATCTATGTTAGTGAAAGAACCTGTAAATGCTAGCATATATGATTTTATGAGAGAACCAGAGAAAATAAAAATTTCCAAAAAAGGTAAGAAAAAATTGATGGCAGTTAGGGATTTAGTAAAAAGAGCATTAGTTGCTATTCCAGAAAAAAAGAAGGCTATAAGGACTCCAAAAGATGTTGTAGACATAATGATGAAATATCTTAGATATGAAGCAAAAGAAAATTTTTATGTATTAATTTTAGATACTAAAAATCAAGTTATTAATATATCAAAAATTAGTGAAGGAAGTGTAAATACTTCGATTGTTAATCCTGCTAATGTTTTTAAAGAAGTTCTTAAATATGAAACATCTAATAGTATTGTATTGGCTCACAATCATCCTAGTGGCGACCCAACACCTAGTATAGATGATGTAAATATTACTGAACAAATTATAAAAGCAGGTAAGTTACTTAATATAGAAATTATAGACCATATCATAATAGGAGATGGTATTTATACAAGCTTTAAGAAAGAAGAAATAATAAAAAACAATAATATTGATATGTATATGGCACTGCAAAAATATGAAAGAAGTTGATTATATGGAGCAAATTCCTGTATGGAAAAAATATGTCATAACCCCAGAGGAAGCATCGTTATTATTTGCATTACCTGCTGAATTTTTTAGATTAGCAGGACATTTAACAAAAAAAGGAATATATGATTTACCATGTTTCTGGAGTGGTAGTCATTTAAAAATAAATCGAATGAAAATGATTGAATGGTTAAATGATAAATCTGATGGTAGAGAAGATTTTAAGACATCTTTATTAAAGAAAAGAGTTGAGGAGTTGAAAAATGGACTTAATAAGCGAGGTAGAAAAAGAAAAATAAGATAATTATATAAATATTTTCTCATGAAAGAAAGGCAATAAACCATGATAAAAGATTTCGGGTTATTACTTATAAAAGCACGAAAAAGTGCAGGTTATACACAAGAACAAGCAAGTGAATTATTAGATATAAGTGTTAGAACATTGGCAAAATATGAAGCTAATCAAATAAAACCAACTATAGATAAAATGAATGATATTGTTGAGATTTATGGCAATGAATATATAGGATATCAGTATTTATTAACTTTTAGACTAGGACAAAAATTGCTTGCTCCTATTGAAAATAAAAGTTTTTCGGAAACTGTCTTAAGTTTTATAACCAATATAAAGAAATCTAACAAATGTATAGATGACTTAATTGAAATTGGTGCTGATGCAAAAATAGATAAAAAAGAACAGCCTAAATATAAACAAATATTGAATACATTTAGGCTGATGACAAAAGATATTTTGATATTAAAGTTTTGTAAAAATAAAAAAGCTGAACCATTTAATAAACAGTCCAGCATATGACAATTAAATTCTTTATAAAAATATTATAGCACAAACACGATAAAAATTAAAGAATAAGAGAAATCAAAAAGGTCGGTTCGTAGTGCTTAGTTTAGAAAAAATTGGTGCGTAGCAAGCCATAGCAGAAAGGTTATTAACATAACAAAAAATAAAAAAAGAAAATGGCAAATTTTTAACGATAATCTTCTTAACAAATTTATTATGGTAGGGAGGTTTGCAAGTGTGTTCTGCTATGGTGCTTGGTACGCACCAGTAAGAAAGAGAGGTGAGAATATATAGAATTACCAATTAGAAAACTTATATATCGTGGTGTATTTAAAAAATAAGAGAATAGAAAATGGTGCGATACAAATTTAATAGTTGTTCAAGGAAAATCAAAGGTGATTTAGTATGAAATGTTGGCGGTGCGGTAAAAAATTGAATAAAGGACAGGTGCATATATTGCATTTGATATGCGGTCTTGCTGTTCCAGTATGTGCTGATGACCGTCAATGTTATGCATTTATTCAAAGAATAAAAAGGAGAAGAAAAAAATGAGAATACGTACTGTAAAAAATAATCGAGGCAAGAAAACAAATTTATTTCCATGTAAAGCCAAAGATGTTCTTAAAAACTTATTAGAAATAAATAGTTTATTATTAAAAGAAGGTTATAGCAAAGATTGGCATTATAAAGCTAATGGAGAAGTATTTCCATTTTAAGAGGTGTATACAATGGATAGATTAACAATAAAAGAAGCAATTTCGTTTTGTAAACAAGGTAAAGAGGTAATATTACGTAATGATGATTATGAGGACTTAGTTTTAGTAGATTATGAAGATGGATATTTAAAAGATATTGCAGGTGATTATATAAATCCTTATAAAGATTTATTAAAAGGTGATTATTTTATAAAAAAAGTTGCTTGAAAGACAACAGGTCAAACAAGCAACCACATAAAAAAATATTTGTAATTTAAGTATAACAGAGGAAAGAAAAATGGTCAAAAAAATTGTATTTCCTAAAATTAATAATTTTACTTCTGAAGAAGTTAAACAAAAATTTTTAGAAATTCTAAAAAGTATTAAGTTAAATATTAAATATGTAAGATTAGTAAATATTAGAGAATCATTAACAGGTTTAAGATTTTATATAAAAACTAAAAACTTTTTTGCTATTGGTGAGTATGATTGCATTGCTAATATCACAATGGCTAGTAGACAAAGAATAAATACTAAAAACTATATAAGCTTCTTATATAAAAGAAATGATTTAGTAAATAAATTGTCATATTTTGTAAAGGTGGAATAAAAATGATTAAAAAAGCAAGTGAAATTATAAATACTGATAAAAAAATTAGATTATTAATTGCAGGGTATCCAGGTATAGGCAAGACGACTCTTGCTTTATCTGCACCTAAGCCCTTACTAATTGATGTTGATAGAGGGACTGACAGGGTAGAAGCAAGATATAGAACAGATTTTATTCAACCAAATACCTATGAAGAACTTTTAGAGGACTTAGTACCATTTAATTTAAATGATTATGAAACTCTTGTAATAGATACAGGCGGACAACTTATTAAATTGATGTCTGCATATGTAATAAAACAAAATGCTAAAAATGGTCAAAGGGACGGTTCACTTAGTTTAAAGGGATATGGAGCAGTAGGACGTGAATTTGCAAGATTTGTAGATTATTGTTATTACCAATTAAATAAACATGTGGTAATAGTATTCCATGCTAAAGAGGAAAAAGACGGAGATAATACACGTCTTAGAATTTTAGTAGAAGGACAAACAAAGGATAATGTATGGCAACCAATGGATTTGGGCGGGTTTATGGAAATGCAAAATAATGTTAGAACGATAGGTTTTACTAATTGTGAACGTTATTATGCTAAAGGAACACATGGTATACATGGTGTGCTTACAATACCAGAGTTAAACGGAAATCAAAACGGATTTTTAACAAACTTATTTCATCAAATAAATGAAAATATAAAAGCTGAAGCTAAAGAAGCTGAAAAAGAGAAAAAAGCATATAAAAAAATAATTGATACTATAAAAGAAGCAACAGAAGCAATAACAACACCAAGTGAAGCAATGGAAGTTTTAGATTTAATAAATAATCAAAAACATATATTGACTAGTGAGAAGGAAAGTAAATCTATATTGTTTGATAAAACAAAAGAATTAGGCTTTAAATGGAACAAATTGAAGGGAGAATTTACAGATGAAGTATCTGATGACACAAAGTCTGCTTAGTTCTTATTTATATCAGTTTAATTGTATTGATGATTATGCAGAGGAAGCTCACCAAAGCTTCCTCGATACACTTAATAAAATATATAGTCCACCAAGCGAAGCAATGCAACGTGGAATAGATTTTGAGAAATTAGTATATGAGTATACTAATCCTAAAAATATTATTGATATATCTACTGATGAAATAACTGCTGCTATAAATATTGCAGACTATATACAAGGTGGAAGCTTCCAATATGTAGCTAGTAAAAATATAAATATTAATGGTTTAGATTTAGTTCTATATGGAAGGCTAGACGCTTTAAAAGCTGGTGTTATCTACGATATTAAATACACACAAAAATATAGCGTTGGTAAGTTTATAGATAGTCCACAGCACCCAATGTATCTTGAATTAATACCAGAAGCAAAAGAGTTTATTTATTTAGTAAGTAATGGTAAATGCGTTTGGACTGAAAAATATACAAGAGAGGAAACGCCTTCAATTTATCCTATAATACAAAACTTTTTTGAGTATCTTAATAACATGAATTTAATGCAAGTATATAAGGATAAATGGAAAAGTAGGTATTAATTATGGAAATAATACATGGGAAAATCATAGATATCACACCAGAGGGGCTATTGATAAAAGCCCCTTACACCAATATAGATAGAGCTTGTTTGCGTAAGTATAGCATGGTAGATATTGGACTTAATGACGGTAGATATATAAGTAGTGAGCAAAGAAAAAAAGCTTACGCATTAATGAACGATATATCAGAGTGGAGCGGATATCTTCCCGAATATGTAAAAAGATTGATGAAAACTGAATTTGTAGTAAAACGAATGCAATCGTTAAATAAAGAAATATTCTCGCTGTCAAATTGCGATATGACCACTGCAAAGGAATTTATTACTTACTTAATAGATTTCATTATAGAATACGATATCCCTACTAAACAGCCATTAAGTGAATTATGTGAGGATATTAATAAATATATCTATATGTGTTTACTTCATAAAAAGTGCTGTATATGTGGCATTAAAGCGGAATTACATCATGTAACAGCTATTGGTATGGGTAGGGATAGAACAGAGGTATTTCAAATTGGTATTCCTGTATTGCCGTTATGTAGAAAACACCATACAGAATGGCATACATTAGGTAGTGATACTTTTAATGCTAAATATCATGTAGAGTCCGTTAAATTAACTAAAGAAATTGCTAAAAAATATAATTTAACTAAAAAAAATATGGAGGTAAGAAAAAAATGAGTAATGTAACTATTAATAAGATTAAATATCAGGAAAGTTCAGGTAAATTAACTATTGAATATATGAGGACAAATGAAAATAAAAAGCCATCATATCATACATCTATATTTAATGATGAACCTGCACCAGAATTTTTTACAGCATTAAAAAATTTAACTAAACCAACATTAAATATTTTAGGATTAGGAGCATTACTTATAAAACGTATAAAACCTTATGCAGTAAGTTTCAAGTATGCAGAAGATAAAACAATGTCAGCAGTTATTTCTAGCATGTTTTATGTGCCTTCTGCTGATAGAGAGATAGTAGTAAATACACCTCTTATGAAATGTCCTTCTGATGAGGTAGAAGCAAGTCAAGCTGGGTTCTTTAATCAAGAAGCGGTTGACGCTCTTTGGGCATTTGAACAAGAAGCACGCAAGTATTTAGATGGTAAGAGAAATCAAATTTCCTTATTTGGAGAAGATACTGAAGCTGAAACAATAACTGATGATGTATCTGTAGTTGATGTACCAAAACAAAATAATGTTGTACAAATGCCAACAGTGGCACAATAAATAGGAAAAGGTGCTTGCCATAAAGACAAGCACCTATCCACGAGGTAAAAAATATGGAATTAAAACCTTTATCTTTAATAATTTCTTTTCGTTCTAATTATGCAAAGAAATTAAATAATGATACGCAGGTTTTATATTGGGTATTATGGGATAAGTGGAATTATCTTAGGCGACCTAAAGAATTTAATATAGATAATAATACGTTGATGATAGAAGCTAAATTAAAAAATTATAGTCAGTTAAATGATAGCCGAAAAAAACTTATTGAAGCAGGATTAATAAAATATGTTCCTAGTAAAACAAGAGGTAAAAGTTCAACATATGCTCTAATAAAAAATTATGTTGAAAATGCAACACCAAACCTAAATCAAAACCTAATCCAAAACCCAAAACCAAACCCAAATACAAACCTAAAACAAAACCTAAATGAAACCCAAGAACTCAATAATAATGCGAACTCTTACGACCTCATAACAGAAAATACAAACCTAAAATCAAACCTAACTCAAAACCTAAATACAAACCCAATACCAAACCTAAAACAAAACCCTAATAAGAGTAATAGAGATATAGAGAATAATATATATATATATAATAACGCGCGTGATGATAACATTTCTCCAGCAGAAAGTCAAGTACTTATTTTCTATCAAAATCGAATCTGCTCTAATCTAGGAGGAACACCAGGAGCTAATGAAATAGCCTGTCTTAGAGAGTATGCACAAGTTTATGGAGCAGAACAAACTATACAAGCTTTAAAAATGGCATTGCAAAGTTCTAGAAAATTGCAAGGAATATACTTTGTTAAGTATGTAGGTGGAATATTAAGAGGTTGGGCAAATTTGAAAATAGCAGGTGGTGAATCTAATGGACAATTACAATCTAGCAACCTATCAAGAACTGCAACGCAGGCTCAAAGAAAGACAGGAACAGATATCAATTGGGCAGAGCTTGATTGATGGAAAATTGGTATGTAAAGAACTAGGAATAAAATATATACCATATGAGTTTTATAAAAATGAAATGGCATTAGTTGATGCTATGTATAGACAAGAAAAATGTAAGATTTGTAATAAGCATGGTATTGATTGCAAAAATTGTTTTTATGTAAAAGTAGATGAACAAGCTGGTAAATATTTTATAAGCTACAGTAATTGTGAACGCTGGAAAAATTATAAACAGCAAGAAAAAATAAATAGGCTTATGGAGCAAAGCAATGTGGGGAAACTTTTTGAAGGTAAGACCTTTAATAATTTTAAAATATTGCCAGCAACAGAGAATGCTTATAATGATTGTTTAGATTTCTGTACGAATTATATTCCTAAATGTAGGGGATTGAGGTTACACGGTAGATATGGGTGTGGTAAAACACATCTTGCAGCAGCTATATTAAATAATTTATTAAAACAAAATATACCAAGCATGATGATTGTTACAGCAAATTTATTTGATTGTATAAAACAAGGCTTTAATGACAAAGAAAAAGCTTTAATAGCAACGGAATTAGTAAATAAAGCTAAACAAGTTGATGTATTAATTCTTGATGATTTTGGAGCAGAAAAAGATAGAGATAGCAACGGAAATTTAAAAATGGTGGGTAGTTGGGAACGTGAAAATTTATTTTTGTTAATAAACACTAGATATGAAAATAATCTTACAACGATAATAACAACTAATTACAATATGCAAGAACTATTTGAATTATTTGGAGAACGAATAATGAGTAGAATTGCAGAAATGACAATATCTGTTGGAATGAAAGGTGCAGAAAATTATCGTATAAGATTAGCACAGGTGGTATAACTATGAAAAAGATATGCATTTGTGGTAAGGAGTTTGAGGGTAAAGCAAAATATTGTTCACAAAAATGTAGGGTAAAGGAATATTATCAAAAACATAAAGAATTATGGCATTTTTATAATAATAAAAATAGAATAACGAAAAAAGAACAGAAAAAAATAGAAGCAGAGCAAAAAAGGATAGAAGCGGAAAATAAAGCTAAGAGGGAAAAACGTAGAAATGACATTAATCGTTTAATGACAGAAACAGGATTAAAAAATAAATATGGTTTAGTAGCAAGTTTTTATGATACTAACAACTTAGAAGGACTATATAAATATGCTGATTATCTTAAATCTATAGGTGAGATTAAAGAAGATATAAACGAACCTAAAATAGTTAAATCACATGGTGGGAAAATTACAGGTGGATTTGATTATTTTATGATATCGACAATATAGAAGGGATTTTAAAGATATGAATAATACACCATTTTCTTTTATTTTATTAGGTCAACCAGCAACTAAGAAAAATAGTGCAACAATGATAAAAATTAAAGGAAAGAAAAAAGAGATGCCTTCTCTTGTACCTAGTAAGGTTTATAAAAAGTATGAGATTAGTTGCAAAAAACAATTAATAAAATCTTATGCTCCTGATAGATTGCCACATTATACAATGCCAGTACAACTAACATGTAAATATTATCTACAGGACAAAGCACATTATCCTGACCTTGTGGGATTAATGCAAGCTACAGCAGATATTTTATCTGATGAACAGAAAACTATAAATGGTAAAAAGAAAACTACTTGTACATGGCTTCTTTCTGATGACAGAATAATAAAAAGCTGGGACGGTACAGAAATAGCAGGATTAGATAAACATAATCCTAGAGTAGAAATAACGGTAACTCCACTTAGTACAACTATTGATACTGAAACAGACCCATATATAATAAAACAACTTCAGGAAGAAAATACTTTATTTTAGTGTCATGGATATGGATGAAGAAATATTTTTAAAAGAATGTGAAGAAAAAGTAAGCATAGAAGCGGATTATGTACTTAGAAATTTAGAAAGATTTGCTGAAGAAGAAATGCTTGAATTCGATTGGATAGTATATGAATTTAAAAAACAATTAAATAGAAAAATAAAGGAACGAGGTATAAAAGATGACTTATGAAGAAATGAAAAATAAACATCAAGAGGAATATGATACATTTGCTAAAGACAAAATTTTCTATATATTTACTTCTAGTAAAGAAGAATTTGAAAAGAAATTAAAAGAATATGGATTGAGTAAAGAGGACATTTGTTCTATTGGCTTTGGTGGATTTATAAAAAAGAAAGATAAGGAAGAATTAAAAAATATGTCGCAAAGACATAGAAAAGAAAAGCAAGAAGCTATAGAACAAGATAAGGACGGAAGTGGATTTATAAAATCTATGTTTATTTATGAGCTTTGGAGTCATGAATTTGCATACACTTATGATACAGAAGATACTTTGAATGACTTGGGATACACAATGGAACAAATAAATAGTAATCCAGCACTTAAAAATGGATTAGATTTGGCTATTAAAGCTATTATCAAAGATGACTAAATTATATGTTGGAGAAAGATAAATATGATTTGCAATTTAAAACCTACTAAATTTAAAACAGAGATATCAAGCCAATGTTTAAAAATTGAAGAAGAGTATGAAGAATTAATAAGTGCAGTTTTAGACGAAAATGATAAAAAACATATAGGTGAAGAAACTTGTGATGTAATTGTAGCTTGTCTTACGTTATTAAAACATAATTTTACAGATGAACAAATAAAACACTTATTTAAATTTGTAAATGATAAAAACAGAAAAAGAGGTTACTTGGAAGATAATGAGTAATATTTGTGAACAACGATACTATGAGGCAGACATGGGATATATGTGTTGGATTAATAAGAAACCATGTAATAAAAATAACTGTACATTAAAACATAAATTTGCAAAAGAATTTTCTAAAAAGGTAGTAAAAAATATAAAGGCTGGTGAGTGAATGAGAAAGGAAGGGATAAATCCTCTTACAAATGATGGACAATATGCAGATACAACATATAAAAGAGCTGTTGAAAAAAGAAACCGAGAAAACTTTTTTTATGCTTTTTGTCGTAGGGCTTTTAGACGAGCTAATGCAGAACTGATGAAGCGTTTGCATATAAAAATTCTAAGAATTGATTTCTGGGATATGGAAACAGATAATAAAAAAGTAATGAAGGTAGGAAAATATGAATAATAATGGACCTAAGTTGGTAAGAATACCATTAAAGACAGAACAAGAATTTTATAAAAGAAATATTCCTATAATCAAAATTACAAGTATTATATTGTGCTTAATAGCAACTACAATATTTTTAATAGGATAAATCCACTAATTAGGATAGCTAAAATAAAGCTATCCTTTTAGTGTTTATATAGATGGAGGTATTGATTGATGAGAAAGATAAGCAGAATAAAAGTTAATAAGGCTAAAGAATATCTACAACAAGCTTATACAGCCAATGAAAAAATTATTCAATGTAATTATATTTTAGAACAATTACAAGCCTCACCAAGCAAGATGACAACTTCTTATAAAGAAAATATCGGTCATAGTGGTATAAATGATGTTAGTGGATATGTAGCAAAATTAATAGAACAAGAAGAAAAAATTGAAGCAATGAAACAAGAGTATCAAAGCAAACAGTTTGAGATAAGTAATTTTATATTGGGCTTGAGTTTTAAACCAGAAGATGAAATTCTTAGACGTTTGCTCATATTAAGATATTTGAACTTTAAGTCTTTTGATGAAATATATAGTATGCTTAACTACTCATATAATTATATAGTTCAAACTATGCATCCTAGGGCTTTGGAAGTTGTAGAAAAAGCATTGAATAAAAAGAGTGTGGTCAATAATGGTTAATCGTGGTCGATCGTGGTTAATAATGGTTGATAATGGTTTTAGATTTATGGTATATTATAATTGCAAACAAAAAAGATAAACCGTTGGTAAAAATACCAGCGGTTTTATTGTTTTATAAGTTAATTTTGTATAAATATTGGTATATACCCTTATATTTTAATAATAATGTGTATTTTTATAATTTATATTAGAATAATAACCTTCATGTTGCAAAATCTATGTAATATGCTATACTAAATATAGGCAAAACATGATAAATTGTCATATGGACAGCAAAACCCCATGAAGCTCGCACCTTCATGGGGTTTCTTGCGTTATATAGCTAACGCTGAAGCTAGGCTAGTTGCCACATAAAATCGAAAAAAGCATGTCTAACCCTTTGCAAATATAGTAGGCAACTATACTTGCCATGACAGCTTCTAAAAACATGATAAATCTTGACATATGGACACCTCCTAACTGTTACCAGTATAGGAAGGGCAACGAAAGATATTATAACACAGAATTATATTTGATGATATAATAATAATATCTTTTATTTGAGGTGATTTTATCATATGGATATAAATAAATTATTTGTTATAAAAAAAGATGTTATTGACATAAAAAAGTTCTATAATAGTAATTTTTTTAATTCATATAATTTAACAAACTATGTTTTTAGAGGACAAGGTGATAAAGAATATACATTATTACCAAGTGCATTTCGAAAAACTGAGGATAATAAGAAGTTATGGAGCTATAACTATTCTTCAAATTGGGAGTTCATAATAACAGAAATAAGAAATATTATGTTATTTTATAGAATTTGTAATAAAAATGGGTTATTTTTACCGCAAATACCTAATTGGTTGTTAGATAATAGCAATTGTAATTTTATTAATATGAAGATATTTAAAGAAAAATATTTATCGAAAAATAAAAATTGGATAGATGACAATTTAAAAGAGTTATTTGCTTTGGCTCAACATTATGGAATGCCTACAAGGTTATTAGATTGGACATATCAATTTAACACTGCATTATATTTTGGTGCAATGGATTCTTTAGAAAAAACAAAAAAAGATTTTTCGGTATGGGGACTAAATGTTTCGTTACTAGAAGACTTTAAAAATTTTTTATTAACATCTAAAATAGAAGAGTATTTTGGTGCAATGGATTCTTTAGAAAAAACAAAAAAAGATTTTTCAATACAGGGACTAAATGTTTCGTTACTAGAAGACTTAAAAAAATTTTTATTAACATCTAAAATAGAAGAAATTTCTTCAATGGCATTTCCATTGACGTTTATTGTTCCTAAATATCATGATAATATAAATATAAATGCACAAAAAGGTGTACTTTCTTTATGGGAAGTTAATATAAGCAAAATTTATGAACAAACTTTACAAGATGAGCACTTGCAAAAATTAGATGATGCTCCTTTGGAAAGATTATTAAGAAGATTTATTGAAAATCATTCTGATTTATATGATGAATTTATAAAAAAATGTCCTCTTTATAAAAGGCAAGCAATTTTAGTTAAATTTAATTTTAAATATAATGAGTGTAGAGATATTTTAATAAATTTAAAATCTCAAGGTATTGATTACAGTCATATATATCCTGGATATAGAAGTGTTATTACACAAATAAAAAAAGAAAAAATTTTAGATATATCTTAAAAAACACCTATTTAGGTGTTTTTTTATACTCAAAAATAAGAAAGGAAGTGTAGTTATGGATATTAAGATTATTTATAAAGCAACAGATAAAATAGTTCCATATGAAAATAATCCTAGGCTGAATGATGAGGCTGTTGAACCAGTAGCAAATAGTATCAAACAATTTGGATTTAAAGTTCCAATAATAATAGATAGTAGTAATATAATTGTTGCTGGTCATACAAGATTAAAAGCTGCTAAACAATTGGGTATGGATAAAGTACCTTGTATTGTAGTTGATGATTTAACGGAAGAACAAATAAGAGCTTTTCGTTTGGTAGATAATAAAGTGTCTGAATTAGCTGATTGGGATTATGAGAAATTAGAAGAAGAATTAGCTAATATTAATAGTATTGATATGAATATTTTTGATTTTGATATGTCAGAAATAAATGATATTGTTGAACACTTAGATGAAGATATAGTATGTGATTCAGAATTAGAAAAAGTTTCATTAAGTGAAAAATTTTTATTTACACCAACATCTGTATTAAATACAAGATGTGCACAATGGCAAGAAAGAAAAAGAGCATGGTTTAAGTATGGAATTAAATCTGATTTATCAAGAGAAAATATTAAAACTACAGGTAGTGCAGCAGGTTCAGTACCTAGATTTTATGAATATAAAGAGAAATGTGAGAAGGAAATAGGTCGTAAATTATCAGTTGCAGAGTTTACAGATGATTATTTGCATAAGTACATGAAAGAAGATAGTTTATTGAAAGTTACTAATACTGGTGGAATGTTGAGTGTATTTGACCCTGTCTTATGTGAGTTAATGTATTATTGGTTTAGTTTTGATAAAGCAAAGATTTTAGACCCATTTGCAGGTGGTAGTGTAAGAGGTATTATTGCTTCAAAATTGAACAGGCAATATACAGGAGTTGATTTACGAAAAGAACAGATAGAAGCTAATATAAATCAAGGTGATGAATTATTATCCAAAGATGATATAAAACCTAAATGGATATGTGGAAATAGTTTAAATATAGCTAAACTTGCAAAAGGCGAATATGATTTTATATTTAGTTGCCCGCCTTATTATGACTTAGAAATATATAGCGATGATAAAGAAGATTTAAGTAATCAAACTTATGAAGATTTTTTATCTATGTATAGAAAAATAATATTTGATAGTGTGAGTATGCTCAAAGATAATCGTTTTGCTTGTTTTGTTGTTGGAGATATTAGAAACAGAAAAACTGGCATGTATAGAAACTTTGTATCAGAAACGATAGCTGCATTTAATAATGCAGGAATGGAATTATATAATGAAATAATTTTATTAACAACACTAGGTTCTCTACCAATTAGAATGGGGAGAGGTTTTTCGATAAGTAGAAAAGTTGGAAAAACACATCAAAACGTACTGGTTTTTTATAAAGGTGACCAGAAGAAAATAAGAGATTTATATGGTGATATAGATATTCTAGAAATATCCAATGAAGAGCTGGACATTTAATATTACTTACCTTAACATATCAAGCACAAGGAGATGATGATATGTTAGAAATAATAAAACAAAGAGCATTTGAAGCTAAATGTGCATACAAAAAAGGTTTGATTACAAGAGCAGAAGCAAAAACAGATATTGAACCATATATAAAATTATTTAATAATAAGAGCATGGAAATTGCTAAGAAATACAATATGAAACCAAAAAAAATAACATTTGCAGGTTTTATTAGATAGGTAGGTTTAGAAACCTACCTTTTTTATTTGGAGGGAGAGTGATGAGCAATGAAAATCTAAGACCATGGGAAAGACAAGAAAATGAAAGCGAAAAAGCTTTTTCTGCATTTAAAGTCTATTTAGAAATGGAAGATAGGAATATTTGTCAGCTTGCTAAAAGGTTGGCAAAAAGTAGGCAATTAGTTGACAAATGGAAACAAAAATATAATTGGCAAGAACGTTGTATAGCATGGGATAAATCACTCCAGGAGATAGAATATAAAACCGCTGTAAGAGAACGTAAGAAGATGGCTAAACGTCATATTGCTATTGCAATGTCTATGCAAGCAAAGGCAGTAGAAGCATTAAAGAAAATAGATGTATCTAAACTAAATGCAAATGAAATTATTCGTCTATTTGATACTGCGGTTAAAATAGAACGTTTAAGTAGAGGTGAAGCTACAGAAAACCAAGTACAAGAAATAACTCAAAATATAAATACTATAACTGAAAATCCATTTGAAAATCTTACTAGAGATGAATTATTGAGGTTAATAAAATGAATAGAAACTTAGCTAGACTAGGTGCAAAGATAGAACTTGCAAGACGTGAGTTCTTTTTTTATGCCCAATTAAAAGCTCCAGAATTTTATAAATTAGATAGAGCTTTTTTAGTTGATATTTGTAATACGCTTCAAAATTTTATTACATCAGATAAGAAAGTATTAATCTTAAATGTTCCTCCTAGACATGGTAAAAGTCGTACAGCAGGATTATTTGTGGAATGGATATTAGGTAAAGACCGTACAAAAAAAATAATGACTGGAAGTTACAATGAAACTTTATCAACTATGTTCTCTAAAAATGTGAGAAATGATATACAAGAAGCTAAAGCAGATATATATAAACCAGTATTTCATGATGTATTTCCTTTTACATATATAAAACGTGGTGATGGTGCTATGAATTTATGGAGCTTAGAAGGTGGTTATAATAATTACCTTGCTACAAGTCCTACAGGTACAGCTACAGGTTTTGGTTGCGACCTTTTAATAATTGATGACCTTATTAAAAATGCAGAAGAAGCCAATAATGAAAGTGTAAAGGAAAAGCATTGGGAATGGTTTACAAATACAATGCTTTCTCGTCTTGAAGAAGGTGGAAAGATAATAATAATAATGACTCGTTGGGCTAGTGATGATTTAGCTGGTAGAGCCTTAGAACATTATTCTTGTGATGAAGTAGAACATATAAAATTTAAAGCAGTTTGTGATGATAATTCTATGCTATGTGATGAGATATTATCTGCTAAATCTTGTGAAGATAAGAAAAAAGCTATGGGGTTGGATATTTGGTCTGCAAATTATCAGCAAGAACCAATAGATTTAAAAGGCAGATTATATAGTAATTTTAAAACTTATACTGGTGATTTACCTACATTTAAACAAGTTAGGGCTTATATAGATACAGCAGATGAAGGCGACGATTATTTATGTTGCATTATCTATGGAGCTACTTTTCAAAATGAAGCATATGTATTAGATGTTATATATACTAAAGCATCAATGGAAGTTACAGAAAATACTGTAGCTCATGCTTTATATATAAATGGAGTAAATAAAGCTAAATTTGAAAGTAACAATGGTGGACGTGGATTTGCGAGAAGTGTACGACGTATTTTATTAGAAAAATTAGGAACTAATAAATGTGTAATAAAATGGTTTCACCAATCCAAAAACAAACAAGCTCGTATTTTATCTAATGCTACTTGGGTTATGGAACATATCTATTTTCCTGTTGGTTGGCAAAATAGATGGTCAGACTATTATGAGGCAATGACTAAATATCAACGTGAAGGTAAAAATAAACACGATGACGCACCAGATTCTACTACAGGCATAGCAGAAGATTTATCTAAAGGTGGCATGAGTATATTTAAGTGAGGTAATTTAATTTGAATTTAGAGCAAGCTAGAAATTTAATAAATAAATATTCATCTTATCACTCGGTATTTGTAAGAAATGCACTAATAGCACAGAGATATTATCTAGGAGATAACGATATATTGCATAGAGAACCAAAGGAAAAATTGCAGGGAGGAAAACCTAATCCTTTACGATGTGCAGATAATAAAATAGCTTTTAATTTTCATCAGTTATTGGTAAATCAAAAAGCAAGTTATCTTTTTACAGCTCCACCGCTATTTGATGTTAAAGATGATATTATGAATGAGCATATAGCAAATGTTCTAGGAGATGCTTATGCTAAAAAAGCTAAAGATTTATGTGTAGAAGCAAGTAATAGTGGTGTTGGTTGGCTACATTATTGGATTGATAATGTAAAAGGTTTTCGTTGGGCAGTTATTCCTTCTATGCAAATTTATCCAGTATATAGTACGAGATTGGAAAAAGAGCTACAGGCTGTACTTAGAACATATAAATCTATTGATGATGAAGGGAAAGAATGGGATATTTGTGAGCTATGGAATAATACGAAATGTGCTACTTATAGACAACGTGGAGAGGTATTTGAACCATATAATATTTTTACTACTTCGGGTATAAACGGACAGCCAACAAATATTTATAATCATAATTTTGAACAAATACCTTTTATTGAATTTCCCAATAATAATACATTAACTAATGATTTTAATAAGATAAAATCACTTATTGATGTTTATGATAAAACATATAGTGGATTTGTAGATGATTTAGAAGATATCCAAGAAGTTATTTTTATACTTAATAATTATGGAGGACAAGATTTAAACGAATTTCTAAATGACCTAAAATATTATAAAGCTATTAAAACAGAAAGTGATGACGCTTCTGACAAAAGTGGAGTATCTACATTAACAATTGAAATACCAGTTGAAGCAAGGAAAGAGTTATTAGAAATAACAAGAAAAGCTATTTTTAGTATGGGACAAGGTGTGGACCCACAACAGCAATCATTTGATAATACCAGTGGTGAAGCTATGAAGTTTTTATATTCTTTATTAGATTTAAAGGCTGGTTTATTAGAAACTGAATTTAGGCTTGGGTTTGGTGAACTTATACGTGCTATCTGTAAATATAAAGGATTTGAACCTAAACAGATTATTCAAACATGGACTAGAACATCAATTCGAAATGATGCCGAACTTGTCGATATGTGCAGTAAATCTGTTGGAGTAGTATCCAATAAAACTATTCTAAAAAATCATCCATTTGTTGAAAATGCAGAAGATGAGCAAAAACAACTAGAAGATGAGCAAAAGAAAAAGCAAGAACTAGAAGATATTTATAGTAAGGCTTTTAGCGGTGGTGAAGATAATGGCAATACTTAATGATGAGTATTGGAAAATAAGATTTGAACAGTTATACGAAGCACAGTTAAGCCAAGAAGATGAATTTTTAGAACGTATAAAAGATATGTATATGGAAGCAATATCTAATATTGAAAAAGATATTACCAAATGGTATATGCGTTTAAAAATTAATAATGATGTAAGTTTAAGAGCAGCTAAAATGCTTTTAAAAAATAATGAACTTGAAGAATTTAAATGGACCTTAAAACAATATATTAAACGAGCTAAAGAAAATGGTATCACCAATGATTGGACTAAACAGCTAGAAAATGCTTCAGCTAAATTTCACATATCAAGACTTGAAGCGATTAAATTGCAAATACAAGAACATTTAGAATATCTGTATGGAAATTATTTAGATGGAATGTATGAAGCTATGCAAGACACATATAAAGATACTTATTATAAAACAGCTTATGAATTACAGACAGGTTTTAATATGGGCTTTGAAATAGCACAAATAGATACAAAAACTCTTGAAAAAATTCTTACTAGACCATGGGCTATTGATAATTTAAATTTTTCTGACCGTATATGGAAAGATAAAAATAAACTAATTAATACCTTACAAAATACATTAGTGCAGCTTTTAGTAAGAGGGACACCGCAAGATAAAGTTGTAAAAGAATTTGCTAAAAAAATGAATACATCTTTAAGTCAGGCAGGGCGATTAATTGCGACTGAATCAGCATATTTTATTACTTTAGGTGAAAAAGATAGTTTAAATAATTTAAATGTTAAGGAATATGAAATATTAGCTACTTTAGACCGTAGAACATCAGATATTTGTATATATTTAGATGGGAAAGTGTTCAATATGTCTGATTTTAAAATAGGTATAACAGCTCCACCTTTTCATTGTTGGTGTAGAAGTTGCATAATTCCACATATAAAAAATTTAAAAGGAAGTCAAAGAGCTGCTAGAAATGATGAAAATAAAACATATTATATTGATGGTAATATGAAATATAGTGATTGGAAAGAAGTTTTTATTGATAAAACTAAAACCTATAAAGAATGACAAGATGATAAATATTGTTGCTCTTAATTTTAAGGAGATGGTTGAATGGATATATGGCATATATTAACAATAATTTTATTTACTACGCAGATAGTAAGTGGGATTTTGTGTAATGGAAATACTGTAGAAATAAATTTTTTGGTAAGAATGTTTTGGGTAATTATATGGAATATCATTTTATATAATGGTGGTTTTTGGACTTAGAAAGGTGGTGATGAAGATGTATAAATGGATTATGGAATATCTTAATTTATTTAAACAAGATTTCCCGTTTAGTGCGGTAGCTGATTTAAATGAATATGAGATTATTAGGATTATTCAAGACTGTGTAAAAAATAACCGCATTTATACAGCCGAAACGAAAGTTGCGGTTATTGGAACTGGAAAAATAGGACAATGTATAATAGGAAAGGAAGAATAATATTATGTATAGTAAACATGACTGGACAGAGGGAGAACTTATTACAAAAGATTTAATGAATAATATGGAAAAAGGAATTGAAGATGCTAATAATAGAGCAATGACACCGGGTCCGGCTGGAGCTGACGGTGCAGACGGAAAATCCGCTTTTGAAATCTGGAAGGAACAGGAAGGCAATGCCGATAAAACGGAAACGGACTTCTTAAATTCGCTCAAAGGTGAAAAGGGAGATAAAGGCGACACTGGCGAACAAGGTCCAAAAGGCGATACGGGTGAAAAAGGTGAAACCGGTGCTCAAGGTCCGCAGGGCGAAAAGGGCGATACAGGAGATCAGGGTCCGGCAGGTGCCGATGGAGCGGCAGGTGCTAAAGGAGATAAGGGTGATACCGGTGCTAAAATCACATCTATTGAGCTTAATATTAACGGTACTGCAATTACCAGTACAGCGCATTTAGATGATGAAAGTACGGCATCTATTACAGGCACATATACAGCCGGCGCATAAGGAGATAAATGATGAACATTGAAGAATTTATTACTTCTTTAAACCTTGAGAGCGATAATAAGAAGAAAGCTATAGAGGGTTTAAAGAACTTTTTAAAAGATAATTACGTAGAAAAAGCAAAATTTGATGAAACTACTACAGCTAAATCTAATCTTGAAATGCAGATTAAAGAACGTGATAAACAGCTTGAAACATTGAAGAAAACAGCTGGAGATAAAGAAAAATTAGAAAGTACTATTCAACAGTTACAAGAAGAAAATAAATCTTCTAAAACTAAATACGAGCAAGATTTAAAAAATTTACGTATTGATAGTGCAGTAAAATTAAAATTAACTAACACAGCACAAGATGTTGATATTGTAGCAAGTTTAATTGATAAAACTAAATTAATTGTATCTGATGATGGTACAGTAACAGGCTTAGATGAACAGATTAATCCATTGAAACAATCTAAGCCTTTTTTATTTAAAAATGATAAACAAAGTTATGAGCCTAAAGTAGGTGGTAATCCTATAAATAATCCATTTAGTAAAGAACATTTTAATCTTACTGAACAAGGTAAATTATTTAGAGAAAATCCACAACAAGCTAGAGCATTGGCTCAAGCTGCTGGAGTAAATATTGGAGGTATTAACTAATGGCAACAACTTTACAAGATATTATTGTACCAGAGCTATTTAATCCATATGTGATTAATCGTTCTATGGAATTATCTGCACTTTACCAAAGTGGAATTGTTAGTAATAATGCAGAATTTGACCGTTTAGCAAGTGAACCAGCACCAATTCATCATATGCCATTTTTTGAAGATTTGACAGGAGATGCTGAAATTGTAATTGAAGGAGCTAAATTAACACCTGCTAAAATTACATCTAATCAAGATATATCTACTACTATTCGTCTTGCTAAAGCTTGGGCTGCTACAGATTTATCTGCACAGCTTGCAGGAAAAGACCCTATGGAAGCTATTGCAACACTTGTTGCTAAATACTGGGAACGTCAACGACAAAAAGTATTACTTCGTATTCTTAAAGGCGTTTTTTCGTCTGAACAAATGAAAGCAGAACATGTATATGATGTATCTACGTCAAGTGGAAAAGCTGCTAATATTTCTGCTTCTGCTTTTATTGAAGCCCTTCAACTTTTAGGAGATGCACAAGACCAACTTACAGGCGTAATTATGCATTCTAAAACAAAATCTTATTTAAAACAGCAAAATCTTATTTCTACAGAAAGAGATAGCAATTCTGTAGAATTTGAAACATATCAAGACCGTAGAGTAATTGTTGATGATGGTTGCCCAGTAGATGAAGGAGTATATACAACTTATCTTTTTGGACAAGGTGCTATTGCATTAGGTAATGGTAGTCCAGAAGGTTTTGTTGCTACTGAAACTGACCGAGAAAAATTAATGGGTTCAGGTATTGATTATCTTATTAATCGTCAATGTTTTATTATGCATCCACGTGGAATTAAATGGACTAATAAAGTAAGAACTAATGTAGAAAGCCCTACTTTTGTAGAGCTTGAAAATTCTACAAATTGGGAACGAGTGTATGATAAAAAACAAATTCGTATGGTAGCATTTAAGCATAAAGTAGGATGATATTATGCTAGAAGTAACTAAACTTAAAAATTTATTAGGGACTGTATCTGATGAAAAGGATACAGTCCTTCAATTTATTTTAGATGATGTTGAAGAAACAATACTAAATTACTGTAATATTTGTGAATTACCTGAAGGATTAGTAAATACTGCTTATAGAATGGCTATGGATATTTACAGAAATGAGAATATTGGTAATGAAGAAGGTTCTAGTGGTGATATAACAAGTATAAAAGAGGGAGATATAACTGTTAATTTCAGCAACAGTTCTAATAATATTGTGTTTGCTAACTCCGTATTAAAAAATTATATATTTCAATTAAGAAAATATAGGAGATTATCAAAATGAGTATATTAGATAAATCTAGGCTAAAAGCTAAAATAGCTATAGAGAAATTATATGAAGATACTTGTAATATTTATACTTATGAAAAAATAAATGATATTAATACAGGTATTACTAGACAAGTAAAAAAAATTTATCTTGAAAATGTTTCTTGTAGAATGTCTTTTTCTAATTTTCCTAGTACAACAGATGATGAGCAAGCTAAACTTACACAAAGTATTAAATTATTTTTACCTTCCGATATACTGATAAAAGCTGGTTCTTATGTATCCATATGTAGACAAGGGTTAACTACAGATTATGTTTGTAGTGGTAAACCTGCTATTTATAAAACACACCAAGAAATAAATCTTGAGTTATATAATAATTTTGCATGATAAAAAAGAATTTTAAAAAGTTAAAACAATTTGAAGCTAATTTAGAAGCATTAAATGAACATAAAGATTTATTTATAAGACAAATGGCTAATGAATTAGCAACGATATTTTTTACAGAAGTAAAAAAAGAACTCCAGTAGGTAAAGGTACATTTGAAGTAGTAGGCAAAATTAAACGAGGTAAAAATAAAGGAAAAGTTAAGTTAAAAAAAATATCTCAAGGTGGGTCATTACGCAGGTCTTGGTATATAACAAAAGCTATTAAACATAGGAACTATTATATAGCTTCTATATTTAATCCTATGGAATATGCAAGTTATGTTGAAAATGGGCATAGACAAAAAGTAGGTAGATATGTACCTGTTTTAGGAAAACGATTAAAAACAAATTTTGTGGAAGGTCATCATATGATGAAATTATCTGCTAAATTAGTTGAGCAAGAAGGATATGCTTATGTACAGCAAAGATTTTACGATTTTTTAAGGAGACACTTACATGGTTGATGTAAATGGGCAAGATATTGTAAAAGGTATAATAAAGGCTTTAAATAATGAATTTGGTGATAACTACACTTATTATATAAATGATATTCCACAAGGATTTGAAGAACCTTCTTTTTATGTAAGATTATTAGATAGTAGTTTTAATCTTATATATGGCAATCGTTATCTTAGAAAAAATATATTTATGATAAGGTACTTTCCTAAAAGTGAGTTAGAACCACAACAAGAAATAAATGCTATTTTAGATAAACTTTATCCTATATTAGAGTATATTTATATGGAAAATGATTTAATTCGTGGTACAAATATGGAAGCTAATATAGTAGATAATATTTTACATTTACAAATAAATTATGATTTCTTTATAGTAAGACCAATACAACGAGGTCCATTAATGCAAAAATTAATTCAAAAACAAAAGGTGAAATAAATGTATACTAAAACGCAGATTTTGCAATCTAAAAAATATCGTCAGTATAAAGATATACTAGCGGTTATTTTATCTAATAATAAAAATTATACACATGAAGAAATAAAACAAGAATTAGATAAATTTTTATCTACTCCAATAAAGGAAGAAAAAAATTAGGAGGAATAAACTATGGCTTTAGGTGGCGGCACTTGGCTTACACAAAATAAAAAATTACCAGGTACTTATATTAATTTTGTTAGTAAAGTACGTGCTAGTGTAAATATGGCAGACCGTGGATATGCTGCAATGCCTTTAGATTTAGATTGGGGTATTGAAGGTGAAGTATTTACAGTAGAAAATGCTGATTTTCAAAAAAATTCTATGCTTTATTTTGGTTATGATTACAGTCATGAAAAAATGAAGCCTTTGAGAGATTTATTTAAAAATCTTAAAACAGGTTATTTTTATAGAATTAATAATGGAGCAATTAAAGCTAGTAATAATTTAGCAACTGCTAAATATGGTGGCGTTAGAGGCAATAACTTTACTATTGCAATTCAGCCTAATATTGATGATGAAACAAAATATGATGTAATCACTTATTTGAACGAATATAAAGATATTAATAATTCTATGATAGGAATGGCACAAATTGGCAGTGCAGCTATAGCACAAAAAGATACTACATTTACTATGATAGATAAACAAACAATTTCTACATGGGCAGAAATTACAGATAATGATTATGTAGTATTTAAGCGTACAGGCTTATTATCTGAATCTATTACATCTGGTACACCGCTTGAAGGTGGTAGTAATGGTGGTGAAATATCTGGTTTGCAATACCAAGATTTCTTAGAAAAAATTGAACCATATTATTTTAATATTTTAGGTTGTGCTTCTACAGATGAAACTATTCAAGATTTAATGATACAGTTTACTAAGCGTTTGCGTGATGAAGTAGGAGCAAAATTTCAATGTGTAGTTTATGGATATGAAAATGCTGATTATGAAGGTGTTATTAGTATTCAAAATTCTGTCATAGATAAAGGTGAAAGTCCTGCAAATTTAGTTTACTGGGTAACAGGTGCAGAAGCTTCTTGTGCTGTAAATGCAAGTTGTACAAATAAAACATATGATGGTGAATATATTATAAATACAAATTATAAACAAACAGAATTAGAAAAAGCTATCACAAATGGTATGCTTATATTTCACCGTGTAGCAGATAATGTTGATGGTGATATAGTTGGAGATATAAACATTCTTAGAGATATAAATACATTTACTTCTTTTAGTAAAGAAAAAAATGAAGATTTTTCTAGTAATCAGGTTATTCGTGTATTAGACCAACATGCCATTGATATAGCTAGATTATTTAATAAAACATATTTAGGAAAAGAGCCAAATGACGATGAAGGTCGTATGGCTCTTTGGGGCGATATTGTAGCATATGAAAAGGAAATGCAACGAATAAGAGCAATTACTAATTTTAAGGCAGAAGATGTGCCAATCCCTACAATGGGACAATCAAAAGAAACTGTTTTAAGTGAATATGCTATACAACCTGTAATGTGTATGGAAAAACTTTATATGAATATTATTGTAGCTTAGAAAGTTGGTGATTATTAATGGATACGAATAGAACAATGCATGCTAAGGATGTTGTATCTGCAAAATTAGCGTCTTGTGTTATAAATAATTTAAATGGAGAAAGATTTTTGCTTATGCAAGCTAAAAATTTAGAAGCAAAAGCTGAAAAAAATAAGGTAGAAGTACCTATTCTTGGACGAACAGCAGTAGGACATAGAACAACAAATGTTAATTATACAGGTTCTATGACTATTTATAATAATACTTCTCGTTTTAATGAGCTTGTTAAACAATATCAAGATACAGGGCAAGATTTTTATTTTGATATTATTATTCAAAATTATGACCCAACAAGTTCAGTAGGTAGTCAAACTGTTATTTTAAAAGATTGTAACTTAGATGGTGCAACAATAGCTGGTTTTGATGCTGATGGTGATTGGCTTGAGCAAGATGTAGATTTTACTTTTGAAGGATTTGAAATGCCTGAAAAATTTAAAGACATTGATGGAATGAAATAAATGCTGAAAAATAATTTTTTTATATATATAATTAAAATAATTAGTTATATATAAAGGAGATTATTTTTATGAAAAAATTTTTATTAATTTTATGTACATTAATTTTTTTAGGATTTAATCAAGTAGGTTTTGCCCAACAGTATACTAATTATGATTATAATTTTACTATTAATTTTCCTGATGGTTGGAAAATTAATGAGGTAAATAATCCTAATGATAAAAATGGTTTTAATATTAAAGCTAGTATAAAAACAAACGATTTATTTGGAATAATACTGGTTTATCCAAAAGTTGAAAATATTGGAACAGAAGGAGCTACTCCAGATAATAGTTTAACAGCATGGGATAGAAAAAAAGTTTTAGATGAAATGATACAAGGGGTAAAAGATAGAAATAGTAATACAGTTATAACTTATTCGGGATATGAAAAATTTCGTAATAATGGATTTTTGATATTAAAAACTCAAGAACCACCATATCAAAATAAAACTTTTAGAGTAACTTATGCAAATACTTTTATAGGAGGTACAAGTTTCTTTATAGTTTTTATGACTCTTGGTGATAACACATACTGGAATGAATTTTCTAATACTTTAAATAGTTTATCAACTTTATAAAAATAAAAGCCATTTACTTTTTAGTAAGTGGCTTTTATAGTTTAAAATTAAGGAGAGATATAAATGAGTGATAATTTAAAAGCTTTTATGGCTGAAAGTGCTATTAAATATAAAGAAGTTGATTATATAGCGTCTGAACGTTTTATTGATGAAAAAGGTAATCCTATACCATGGAAAATTAAAATTTTAACTGCAACAGAGTTAAGTAAATTGAAAGCACAATGTAAAAAACGTGTAACTAATCCTAAAACACAACAATCATATATTGAAACAGATTCAGCTAAACTAGCAGATTTAATGATAGAAAATACTGTTATTTATCCAAATTTAAATAATGCAGAATTACAAAATAGCTATGGTGCTATAGGTGCAATAGATTTAGCAAAAAAAATGCTCATTCCTGGAGAGTATAACGACTTAATACTTGCAGTTAATGAAGCAAATGGTTTTGAGTCTGGAATGGAAGCGAAAATTAAAAGAGCAAAAAACTTATAAACGGCAATGATATTTATTCTAATATAATGTATTATTGCCTACACAAATTGCATAAATTACCAAGTGAAATATTAAGCCTGTCTGAAGAAGAACAGGCTTTTATTTTTGCAGCAATCGCTATAAAAATGAAAAGAGATAAAGAAGCAGCTAATAAGACTAAAATTAAAAGGAGATGATATTTTGTCTACTTTAGAACAGTTTATAAAAATGAGAGATGGGATATCTAATCCTATTAATAAAGCTACACAAGCAGTGAATAAACTTTATCTAGCAGAAGAACAAATGGCAAATAGCACTTTAAAAGCTGAACAAAGTATGGAAAATATGGCTAATGGTGTAAAAAATAATATAGCAGGAATAAATAAAACTATTCCTTATACTATAGGACAATTAGAAGCATTAGGAGCATATCAAGATAAGTTGGGACGTTGGCATGGTGCTGATGGTAAATATTTAAAAGTTAATATAGATACTATACAAGCTGAAAGAAATGTTTCTTCATTAAAAGAAAGTATTGAAAGTTTAAAAGATAGCTTAACAGGTTCTTTTATAATTGGAAGTATTTTTGGTGATATGATATTTAATGCGATAGAAGAAATAGCTTCAATCCCTAGCAAATTAATCAAAGCTTCTGACGCATATTCAGGTATTATGGCGAGATTAAACTTAGTTGCTGGTGGACAAGAGCAAGCAATAGCTTTGAATGAACAAATTTATAAATCGGCACTTAGAGCAAGAGGTCCTTATGATGTAATGGCAGATAGTGTATCTAAAATTGCAATGACTGCAAAAGAAGCATTTCCTGACCCAAGAACTGTAGTACCTTTTATGGAAAATATTCAGAAGTTATTTAATATAGGTGGTACAGATATTGAAAGACAAAAAGACGCTTTATTACAATTAACACAAGCTCTTGGGTCTGGTAAATTGCAAGGTGATGAATTACGTTCTATAGCTGAAGCTGCACCATTAATAGAAAAATATATTGCTGATTATATGGGTGTATCTATGGGAGAAATAAAACAATTAGGTGCAGATGGTGAAATAACAGCAGAAATAATTAAAAATGCTATTTTAGGAGCAACGGATGAAATAAATAAACAATTTGAAACTATTCCTATGAAATGGGAAGATATTTGGACTAATATTCAAAGTAGAATAAGTCATGCGTTTCAACCTGTATATGTAGAAATTAATAAATTAGCTAATAGTTCATTAGTAAAAAGTTTTGCAAATAATTTAGTTGCTGCTGCTACTATTGGAGCTAATGCTATTAATGGACTTATAAACAATATAAAATGGCTAAATAGTGAATTTGATAATTTTTATAATAAAAATAAATTTGCTATTGATACTATAATGGTTGGTTTTGGTGGTGCTATTAGTGTATTAGGCTTATATGGTATAGCTCTTGCTAGTGTAACTACTAAAACGGCTATTTTGGGTGTGATAAGTAAAGTAGGATATGTATTGCAATTTATAGCATATGTTCCTACAGCAATAAAACTTATTCGTACTCTTGGAATAGTGCAAACTTTAACTGCTATGAGTGCTGCTGAAATGTGGGGCGCAATATTTTTGCCTATAGGTGCAGTAGTAGCAGGAGTATATATACTTACTGATGGATTTAATAATTTAGGAGTTGTAATTGAATATACATTTTCTATTTTGTTAGGTATGTTGACATCTGCTGGTATTGCTTTGAGTGGATATATCGCTTATTTAGCTATATATAATGGATTGCAGTTATTGGCTACAGCATATACTTTTGCTTATAATACAGCACTTGGTTTATCTAGTGCTAGTAAATTATTAGCTATAACATATACATTAATGTATAATACAGCGCTTGTGTTAACTAATTCTAGTTTAGCTATTTCTTATACTAGAACTATAGCTGTAAGTATCGCACAAAGATTAATGGCTGTTGCAACTTTATTATCTAGTGGAGCAATGGCTGTGTTAAATGCAACCATTTTGCGTAATCCTATATTATGGCTAATAGGTTTGATTGTAGCTGTAGTTGGTGCTTTTATTGGATGGCAAATAGCAAGTAATGGTCTTAGAAATACTTTAGCTTCTGTGTTTACTTCTATAGCAAGTACAGTAGCTGAAACTATTAATTTTATGATTGAAAAAATTAATGGTTTGATATCTGCTTTTAATGTTGTTAAATCTACAGTAAATGAAATATTTGGAACAAGTTTTAGTGCTACTGGTGAAATTACTTACAGAGCAGATTCTAAAGCTTGGGGACAGACTGCCGGTGATTTTGTTCGTAATTTTGATATACACAATTATTTACCAAGTATTGATACTGATAATTTAGGTAATATAAATTCTGTACCAGAAGGAATAGGAAGCATTCCTTCTTATGAAGATTTAGCAGGAAAAGATGATACTGCTAAAAATACTAAAGATACGGCAGATAATACTAAAAAAATAGCTGAAGCTATGGATATAATGGACGAAGATTTAAAATTTATGAGAGATATTGCTGAACAAGAAGTAATAAATAAATATACTACTGCTAAAATTGAAATTAATATGGAAAATATAAATAATATTTCCAAAGATGTTGATTTTGATGGAATTATAACACATATAGGTGAACAAATAGCAGAAGCTACAGCAAATGGAGCTGAGGCGGTGCATATATAATGGCATATTATTTTTATTTAGATGATATGATGTTACCTATTCCACCAGCTAAAATGGATATACGTATAAAAAATAAAAATAAAACTGTAAATCTTATAAATGAAGGAGAAATAAATATTATTAAAACAGAAGGTCTGAAAGAAATATCTTTTGAGCTTCTTTTGCCTAATAGTAATTATCCATTTGCAGACTATTCCCAAAGCGATACAGAAATAGGAGTATCTGCATTTAATAATTTGTTTGGTGGTTCAATAGGAATTTTAGGTAATTTATTAAATGAATATTCATTTAAAGGAGCTGAACATTATTTAGAAAAAATAAAAATAGCAAAAGAAAGTAAACAGCCTTTACGATTAATAATAATGAGAATGACACCTAGTTTTGAAGTTTTGTTTGATACTAATTTATTGGTTACCATTGAGAATTATAGTATACGTGAAGATGCTAAAAATGGATTTGATGTTGTAGTGCCTTTACAACTAAAAGAGTATAAGTATTATGCTACAAAAGAAGTTGAGGTAAAAAATGATGAAAATGGCAAAGAAACATATACTATAAAAGAGAATAGACCTACAGATAAAATTACTCCTAGTGTTTGGAAAGTAACAAAAGAAAAATCTGTATATGAAGCTGTAAAATTAGCGAGTGGAGGTAGTTTGAATTGGCGTAGCGTTATGAATTTGAATAAAATGTATAATCCATCAACACCTACATTAAAAGAGGTGTTAAAACTTGAATAATAGCAATGAATTATTAATAACCATTCATACTGTTGATAATAAGTGCTATATACCAGTTGTTGAAGATAATGTAAATATTGAATATTATCGTAAAGGGCAACCAAGCAAAATTACTTTTAAAGTAGTACAAGATGAATTGTTGGATATACAAGAAGGATATAGAGTAAAAGTACAGCGTGGTGATGTAGGTATATTTTTTGGTTTTGTATTTAAACGTAATTTAGATAAAGATAATATTTTATCTATTATTGCTTATGACCAGCTTAGATATCTAAAAAATGAACAGATTTATAATACAGTAAATAAAAAAGCAAGTGAAATAATAAAACAGTTAGCTGAAGATTTTCAACTAACTGTTGGTGATATTGCAGATACTGAATATGTAATTCCACGATTTAGAGCAGGTAAACAAACTTTATTCGATTTAATGCAGACAGCTATAGATATAACTACAGAAGCTACAAAAAATTTATATGTGCTTTATGATGATTATGGAAAGTTGACTCTTAAAAATATAAATGATATGAGAGTTGATATTTTAATTGATAGTGAAACTGCTGAAAATTTTAGTTTTACTTCTGATATAGATAAGGACACATATAATGATATTGTGCTTTATTTTGATAATAAAGATACTAATGCACATGAAATTAGTAATATTGCTATGGATACAAAAACTATAGCAAAATGGGGACTTCTTAGAAAAATAAAATCTGTAAATCCTGAAAAACCAATAAATCTTGATGAATTGGCAAAAGCAATGCTTAAACGTTATAACAGAGTAAGGCGTACATTATCTATAAAAAATGCTTTTGGAGATGATAGAGTTCGTGGTGGTTCTAGTATATTTGTTAAATTATATATAGATAAACAAGAAATAAATATGAAAATGTTAGTTGAATCAGTTAAGCATACCTATACTAATAATTCACATTTTATGGATTTAACACTTAAAGGAGGGATTTTTGAGTGAGTATTGTTGCTTTAAAAGAAGCTATACAACAATTAGTAAAACAACAATTAAATAGTGCTAATCTATGTGATTACAGTCTTGGTGTTGTAGAAACTATTAATCCCTTGACGATTAGAATTGACCAAAAAGAATTACTTACAGAAGAATTTTTAATTTTAACTGATTTAGTTAGAGATTTTGATGTTGATATAACTGTTAATCATACAACAGAAAATAAATCAGGTGGTAGTGGATACGCTTTATTTGAAAGTCATAATCATGCGTATAGTGGGCGAAAAAAAATTACAGTTCATAATGGATTGTCTGTTGGTGAAAGTGTTATTTTAGTACAACAAGCAGGCGGACAAGAATTTATAGTTTTATCTAGGTCTACTAATCATACAAATTTGACTGGTCAGTGGGGTGGATAATATGGGATTTTTACCACAAGGAACAGATACAGATTTAAATATAAATATAACTAAAATAAATACTATTTCTAGTAAATCTTATCGAATGAAAATTGCTGATGAAAAAATAGTTGGTAGTATTGATGAACTTGAGGCAATTGCACAAGCTTGTTATAAAATATTAAATACAGAAAGATATCAATATGCTATTTATAGTTGGAATTATGGCATTGAATTACAAGATTTATTCGGAAAATCTGTTCCATATGTATATTCTGAACTTCCTCGTCGTATTAGCGAAGCACTTTTACAAGATGACCGTATACAATCTGTTGATGATTTTGAACTATCTTATAATAAAGGTAATGTATTAGCTAAATTTACAGTAAAAACTAATCTAGGCAATATTGAAATGGATAAGGAAGTGAATATTATTTAAATGTATGAAAATCAAACAGAAAATATTATTTTAAATAGAATGCTTGAAAAAGTACCAAATGATATAGATAAAAGAGAAGGTTCTATTATTTATGACGCAAGTATGCCCGCAGCAATAGAATTTATGCTTTTATATGCGACTGTAGATTATTTTATAAAAAATACTTTTGGCGATACTGCTGAAAGATATTTTTTAATATTATTAGCTAAAGACCGTGGATTATCTCCTTATCCAGCAACATATGCAATAGTAAAAGGCGAGTGTACTCCTACTAATATAAATATTAGTATAGGCACTCGCTTTTCTTATGATGATGTAAATTATTCTATTATTGAAAATCTAGGTAATGGACAATATTTATTAAAATGCGAAACTATAGGAACTATTGGAAATAAACCAAGTGGAAATTTAATTCCTATTGATTATGTACAAGGTCTTGAAGTTGCTAAACTTTTGGAAGTTACTATTCCAGGAGAAGAAGAAGAAGCAACAGAAGATTTTAGAAAAAGGTATTTAAATAGTTTTGATAATCAAGCATATGGTGGAAATATTTATGATTATAGAGAAAAGGTAAATGCTATTGAAGGTGTGGGTGGAGTAAAAGTTTATCCTGTTTGGAATGGTGGAGGAACTGTAAAAATTGTATTTATGACTAGTGAATATAAGCCACCTACTACAGAATTTATACAACAGGTACAAACTAAATTAGACCCAGAACAAAATAAAGGAAAAGGAATAGGAATAGCACCTATTGGTCATGTTGTAACTGTTAATGGAGCTAGTAATTCTTATATTAAAATTGATTTTAATATTACATTTAATAGTGGAAATTTTGAAGATTATAAAACTAAAATAGAAAAAGTTATAGATGATTATTTTTTTGAATTAAATTCTAAATGGCAAGATACACAAAAAGTAACAATAGATGCATATGAGAATAAAGGTATTGTAGTACGTATAAGTCAAATTGAAAGTCGCATTTTAGATATTGAAGGTGTAGATGATATTGAACATACTAAATTAAATGAGTTGGAAGAAAATTTAATTTTAGATGTTAATGCTCTTGCTATTAGAGGTGAATTAAGTGGATAATTTAGAACGTGAAGTAAGAGTACAAAGATATTATCCTAATGTTATTGCTAATGCTGATGAATTTAAACAGTTTGCTACACTAGAAAACGAAGAATTTAAATCTATATGGGAAGTTTTATTTAAATGGTTTAAAAATAAATTTGTTTATGAAGCTGATTTACAAGGTATACAACGTTGGGAAGAAATGTTAAAAATAATTCCTAAAAGTAAAGAAACGTTAGAAGATAGACGCAGTAATATTTTAGTAAAAATAAATAGTATATTACCATATACAATACGTAGATTAAAACAAATTTTAGATTTAAAATTTGGAAAAGATAATGCTATTCCTATTACAACAAAAAACTATGAATTAATAATAAATTTTAATAATGAAATTGAATTAAATGCTAAAACAATGCGAGCTTTATTACGTGCTATAATTCCTGCTAATTTAATTTTTAAAATAATAATCAGTTGGAATTTTGAACAAAATATTTACAATAAAGCAAGCATTATTCAGTATATTAACACCAACCATAATTTTTGGAATTTGGGTACAGCAGAGAAAGTTTATTGGGATGGTATTTGGAATTTTAATAATATAATAGATTTTAGTGGTATAAAACCAGATGCATTATATCGAGAGAGACAAACACATTTATTAAGTATAAAAAATCTATTAATGCCTGTTTTATATATAAATATTAATTATAAAATTGAAAATAAAGAGCAGATAAATTCTAAATGTAAACAAGTTATTAGTTATAGTAATAAAACAGAAAATAAAATAAATAATAAACAAAAAATTTATAAAAAATATCAAGTTTCTAACATAAATAAAAATAATGTTATACAGAACCGTACAGCAAATACAAAAAACTGCTGGGACGGTTCTTTTTGTTTAGATGGTAGCCATATTTTAAGTGGTGCTTATGAAATAGATAAACAAATGGAAAATATATGTGTTTTTTATAGTACAAAACATGGAATTATAGATGAAGGGAGCAAAGAAATATTATGAGTAATGTAAATACAACACATACTTTAACTGTTAATGGAGTAGGTGTACAAAGTGAATTTGACCAAGATACATTTTTAAAAAGCAATAAAAAAACGACTACAGATTATAGAACTGCATTTGCACAAGCTATAGGAACAACAGGGAGAATAAGTAAAATTGTAAAAATGGCTTTTGGTATAGCAGGGGAAACAGACGAGCAAGGAAATCCTGCACCACCAACAGACAATGGTTCACTTAATAATGTTGTTTTAACTAAAAATATTAAAGAAGTTACTTATCCTGTTGAAACTTCTGTTTGTTTTGAAGCAGAAATTGAAGCTGGTGAGTATACTGGTGCAATAAATGAAGTAGCTTTGATAGATGAAGAAGAACAAACTGCTGCTAAAATGCGACTCTTAACAAGTAAAGGTGTAGATGCAGAAAGTGGAGCAATATTTAAATGGACTGTAGAGTTTTGAGGTGATTAGATGAATAGTGAAGAATTAAAAAAAGAATTTGGGTTATTAATGCCAAGTGAGATAAATGGGTTTAAAAGACCAGATGAATCAATATCTAGTAGTAATGATTTCTTTTTAGAAATTCCGCAACTTATTTCAAAGGACCCAGTGCTTTATTCTACAATGAATTTGATTTTTAGTGTAATTTTATCTAATGATAAACTATTGAAGCAATGGCACGATACACTGCAAAACGTAGTAAATGCTCAAGATTGGCGAGTAGTTACAGACAGCCTGAAAGGATATATGACACCGGAGTTGAAGAAAAAGCTGGACGGCATAGCAACAGGAGCAAACAACTATGTACACCCTAGTTCGCATCCTGCCACCATGATTACTCAGGACGCGACGCATAGATTTGTAACGGATACTGAAAAGAGTACATGGAATGCAAAGGCAAGCACAGCTGTTGTATCCACCACGGCAAACGGATTAATGCCGAAAAGAAACGGCAATGCAAGTTATATCTTTACAGGAGACGGCGTTTGGAAAAGCCTTGCATGGAATTTAATCACAGGAAAACCATCAACATTTGCACCGTCTGCTCATAATCATGATAGCAGTTATTTAAAATTAAGTGGAGGCTCATTAACAGGCGCTCTAAATTTGGCAAACGGTATATGGAACAAAATCGGTGATGATGTTTATATTGGCGACAGTAATCAAGGTGGCTGTTTATGTATTAAAGGGGTGAATGCTGCTAGTGGCATAGCTTTTGTTAATAAAGATAATACAGGACAAATTGCTAAATTAACTTATGCAGGCGGCAATTTAATAAGTAGTGCTAAAATACAGGCTAATTTAGCAGGCACTGCCGATAAAGCAACCAATGACAGCAGTAACAGAAATATAGTAAATACGTATGCTACAAAAGCAAGCCCGGCATTTAGTGGCACTCCGACATCACCTACACCTGCAACAAGCGATAATAGTACAAAAATAGCTACAACTGAATTTGTTAGAAACCTCATCAATCAATTTAAAAATGATGGTACACTTGGTGGTATTGTTGGTGGTAGCTTAACACAAAATGGTTGGGTTAAATTTAGTAATGGTCTAATTCTACAATGGGGAAAATTAACAAAAACTAGCTGGGATACATTTAGTGGTAACTTTCCGATTGCTTTCAATATTTGTTATGCTGCCATAGGTGTAGCAAATGATATTGGATATACTGGCTGTAGTTTTAATAATAAAAGTATTAATGTTCATAGTAGATGGGAAAGTTCTAATGCGAGTAATATCGCCACGTATTTAGCAATAGGAAAATAAATTATTTACCTATAGAAAACCAAAACATACTACTATGTTCGCCAACAGAAATAGAGAATTGGGTTAAACTTTCTACATTTGCTGAATGAGCATTTTTTGTTGCCCCTGTACCTACATTTCCTTTAGGATTAGCCGACATCATATAAACAGCAGAAGAATATGCTACAGGGAATGAATATACTTTACGAGAATAACTCCCTTGTCCATTATTATTTCCCCATTGTACAATGGGGAGTTGATAATCGTTCTATTGGTAGACGAACAATTACATTGCCAATAAGTTTTAATAATTTTTCAATCATAGTAGCTTCTGGTATTAATACTGATGAAAGTGCTAATTGTGGTTACCATATGAATACTAAAGCTTTAAATAGTTTTTCATATCTATATGGAGTCCCTGTATGTTATATAGCATTGGGTATTTAATATCCTATAGCTATCCAATAACCACCACCACCATCACAAACAGTCCACATATTGGTAGTAGTTAAATTATCAACATAGTTATTTCCGTTAGCACTATCTACACCTCTTTTAGTAGTAACATGACCATTAAAACATTGTTTTGTAAATGCAATAGGAAAAGTAACAGCTCTACCACCATAACCTGTATCACTTCTAAATCCCCATTGTTTAAAAGCCTATAGAAAACATATAAATTGGTGAATTTCTATAAACGCCGTTATATCCTTTACAAACAGATTTAAACTGTTTATCTGATAATGATATAACAGCTAAACATATTTCATTTGCAGAATCTGTATATTGTAAAATTACATTAAAACATTTATTAGGAAAAGTAATTGGAAAATTATATGTGTTATTTGCTTGAGCATAATATCCCCATTGTACAATGGGGAGTTGGAAATGGCACAGAGGGCTCTAATCCTCCGTGGCATAACTTCCCTATTTCTTTTCCTGATATATGTTATCAAGTAGTTACAAACCGCAAAGATAATGGTTGGGGAGCGGTAGATGGAAACTCAGCTGGAGCTTGTAATTGGAATAAAACTCAAGTTAGAATATATTCCAATGATGGCACTGTTCCAGTAAATTATATTGCAATAGGTAAATAAAATAATATTTTATATTAAATACCTAACGCTAACCATAAACCATCATTATTAGTACCACAAAGAATTTGAAAACTTTTTACACTTAAACTATATACTCTATCTGAACCTTGTCCACCTCCAATAGGAGTTACTATACAACAAAAAGCTTGCTGGGTAAACGCTATAGGAAAAATTATAGTTTGAGTATCATGCCCTTTTCCCCATTGTTTAAAGGAGTTGAAAAAATGAATTTATTTATAAATACATCTGATGTAAAAAATTTTATAAAACATGGTTTTGAATATAAAAAATCTAATGATAATAAATATAACCGTTTAGAATATATGATATACTGTGATGGCTTTGATTATATGATTTTAATAGCAGAATGGACAAAAGGTGAAAAAACAGCATTACTAAAAATAGAAAAAGAGATTTGCGAAGGTATAAGTTATATGACATTAGAATTACCAAACGTGATTTACGATTTGATAAATAAAGGTTTATTAAAGAAAGGCTGATTTTATGTATTTAATAAAATTTGATGAAGAAGGTAAAAAAATATCTGCTGTTCCTTTGATTTTAGTTAATGATTGGGGAGGTGTAGAAAAATTGAAAAATGAAGGATATATTGAAGTATCTGATGAAGATTGGAATTACTATACTGGTAATTGTGGAGATGGTGATAATGATACAGGATATATAAGGGATAGTATTACTGGAAAACCTATTTCTGCACCTGCTAGAGTTATTACATTAGAGGAGCAAGCAAATGCTCTTAAAGCAGAATATGAAGCTAAGGTTAAAGCAATTGATGAGGCAATACAGATTGCCAAAAATAACAATGATGATGAATATGTTCGTGAATTGCAACAGGAAAGACAAAATATATTAGATGAATATGCAAAAAAATTGGAGGAATTGACAAATGCTTAAATTTTGTACATTTTGCGGAAGAAAACTTGATACAGAAGGCTTTTGCACTAATTCAAAGTGTCCAGATTACAAACGAAAAGAACTTATAGAAACAGAAAAGAAAGTGTTAGCAGAAAAAGCAAAAAGCACCCAAGAAGCTAATAATAATAAGGCTTAGAGGGTGCTTTTATTATGTCAAAAATTATATTACCTTATTTGTGCCATGTTCCACCTTAGAAAATAAAGGAATATAGCAATTTATATAGATTAACATTAACGCCGTATTAGTGCCAAAATTTAATATTTAAAAACTATTAAATCCATAGCTTTTTTTAACTGATGTAGGTCCTTATGTGTATAGTGTTTTTCGGTTATGTCATTGCTGGCATGACCTAAAATACGTTTGCTTGCTGTTATATTAGCACCGACATTATTCAATAAACTAGCTAAAGTATGTCGACACTCATGAGGTGTGTGATATTTAATATTTAATTCAATTAGTGTTTTATCAAATTTTGTTCTAAATCTGCTGTAATTCAAATGTATACCATGTTCATCACAAGCTATAAATTTATTATTTTCTGCTAAGAATTCTATCCAAAAAGGTAACGTTTGTTTATGCAATGGAATAATTCTATTTCTACCAGCCTCTGTTTTGCTTTCTCGAATTATTAAATAACGTTGTCTAAGTTTTACATCAGTTTTTTCTATGGCTAGAAATTCACTGGGGCGAGTTCCTAACATCATATGCATTAATATCATTTTGGCATATCTGTTATTAGATGCTCTAAAAAGTTTATAAATTTGTCTAGTATTAAAGATTGTTTTTTTATAAACTTTTTTATCTTTGTCTATATCAACATATCGACTAATATCTTTTTCTGGTGGAATTATTTCGTATTTTACGGCATAGCTATACATGTGATGAAGAACCTGTCTAGCTTTCTTTTGTGTGCTATATCCAACACCATTATCATGTATATCACGTATTGCAGATTGTAAATCACCAATACGAATTTTAGCAAACTGTTTATCGTATAAACGATTTAGATGTTTATAAGCACAATTATAGCTAGATTGTGTACGTTCTTTAATACGTGGATATAAATAAGCTTTTACCAAGCAGAATAGTTCATCAAAAATAATTTCAGATGGAGAATAAAGTAAGGGATTTTTATTATATTCACATAAAAAAGCTAACGCACTTTCATAGGTTGTTTCATAACCTATAACCTTTTGACGTCCATCAATGAATTTTCTTATTTCATAGGGACGTCTACGTCGACCACTTTTTTTGGTAATACTACCAAAACCATTAGGTAATTTTAATCTTTTATTATTCAAATAAATCACTCCTTAATAGGAGTTTAAAGGAGAAGTTTATGTATGAGCAAATCTTAAGTTTTGTTAGTTCGTTAATTCCTACTAAATTAGAAACGTATGTTGGAGGAGGTGTTGCCTTTGTGGGAGTTTTATTGCAGCATTTATTTGGACCCTGGTCTGATAGTTTTGAAACACTTTTAATTCTAATGGTTATAGATTATATAACTGGTATAAGTGCTGCATATATAAATCCAAATATGAAGCTAGATAGTGGTAAATGTGGTACTGGTGCATTAAAAAAAGTTGTTATTTTATTAGTTATAGCAACAACATACAGAATAGATTTGATAGGGCAAACAATGGCGAAAGACGTTGTATTGCTCTTTTTTATTGGTAGAGAAGCATTATCTATATTAGAGAATTCCGCCAACTGTGGATTACCTATTCCAGAAAAACTAAAAGTAACATTAGCACAATTTACAGAAATTAAAAAGGAGAAATTTTAATGAAAGTTTTTATTAATCCAGGACATGATAAAGTTTATGACTCTGGTGCAAAAAATGATGTTTTAGGAATTAGAGAATGTGATATTGCATATGTAATTGGAGCATTAGTTGAAAAGTATCTTAATAATGTAGGTATTGAAACAAAAAGCCTACAATCAGATAATCTTTGTAATGATACAGATTATTATAATGATAGACCTATAGCAGTATGCGACCTTGCTAATAATTGGGAAGCTGATTTATTTATCAGTATACATTGTAATTCTTTTAATAATTCGGAAGCTAAAGGGACAGAGGTTGAAGTATTTAGTTTCAATACAGAAGCCCACAAATTAGCTACTTGTATTCAAAATCAAATTGTTGGTTCTATTAATACGGTTAATAGAGGTATAAAAGAATATCCTTCTTTAAAAGTTTTAAAACATACTACTATGCCTGCTGTATTAGTAGAAACAGCCTTTATCAGTAATATGGAAGATGCTAAAAAATTAATTGAGCGTAAGGACGATATCGCACGTGCTATTGCTAGAGGTGTTACAGATTATATGTTGTTAAATAAATAGCTACAGCTTTTGTTGCAGAGCTTAAAAATAGTGCGGTTGATGAAAAAGGCTGGGTAAAATTTAGAGATACTATTTTCTTACCAGTAGCCATAAATGGTAGTCTTTGGATTGTAGAAAAAGTAGTTAATAAATTAGCACCAACAGAGGAATAAGCATGAACATATTAAAAGAATTTGCAAAGATTTTTATTAAATCTAAATTAGATGATGAAAAACGAAAGCTTAAAGATAAATTACAAAAACAAATAATTACAACTACTAGCACATCTGTAGTAGCTAGAAATGTGGCTTATCTTGGGATAATAGATAAGCTAGATGGTAAAGGTATCGCAGAAGTAAATAAAATTATAGATAAAATTTAATAAAAGAGTTATAATTAAATAACATTTTCTTTTATTGCTAAAAGCCCCTATTGCTTAGAAAAAATCTAGGTAATAGGGGCTTTTTTTATTTTTTTATTGATAAATTTGCTTTACAAAATAATCAAAATATAGTATAATAAAAATATAGAAAGGAGGTGTTTACATGATAGATAATGATGTAAAAGATTTTCTTGAAGTATCTACTTATCTTATAGTTATTGGTGAAACATTAATAAAGATAGGTAGGTGGTTAAAAAGAAAAGCAAATAAAAAAGCCCCGCAAAATCGTAGAAAGCCTCGCAAGCGTAAACGATAAAGCAGAGCCGTAGAAGGAGCGGTTATCCGCTCCACTACGATTATTCTATCATGTAATAAGTATGAAAACAATGATATTATTTACCATAATAGTTTTAATTAATTTTATTTTGAAGTTTAAAGACTTAGATTTTATTAATTGGCTTAATGGTGTAAGCATGGGAGTAATTATTTCATATTGGTTTATTAGATTTAGGAGGTAAATATGGGTAGAGGTGGAAAGCGTGAAGGTGCTGGAAGACCAGTGGGAACAACAAAAGAAATTAGTACAGCACGACCAGGAAGAAATATAAGAGCTTATGATGATGAATATATTCTTATAAAAGAGTTTATGAAAATAGTAAGGAAAAATAAAGTATTAGCTGAAGAATTTATAAAAAATAATAAAATGTAAATAAAAAAGACAGTCTGCACTACCGACCAAAGTGTTACAGACTGCCTTATAAAGAACCAGAGGTTACCCTCTGTGAAATATTGTACCATAGAGGATAGCCTCTTTCAATATTAGGAGGATATCCATGATAAGAAGAAAATTGAATAAGAAAAAAGGCTTTAAAGGATTTAAGGTTATAATAGATACATCTATATTAAAAGAATTAGAAGCATATAAAACTTTATCTATAAATCAGTTATTTGACGAACAAGATAAGAAAGAAATTGAAAAAGCGTATAATTTTTATAGTGATATAAAATAATTTTAAATGATGTCAAAATAAGATGTCAAAATTAATAAGACTTAATAATTTACTATGCTGTCAAGTGATAAAATCTTTATTTATTATAATGGGTTTTGGGATTTCTGAAAAATACTATATAGTGTATTACTTTTTGATTTTTTGTCTTATTTAATTTATGTTATAATTTATTTTATCTATTTGTATTATAAGGTGGTTAGGGTATGGCTAGTATTAGAGATGTGGCTAAATTAGCACAGGTAGCTCCAAGTACAGTATCGTTGGTATTGAACAATAAAGGGTATGTGTCAGATGCTTCGAGAAAAAAAGTATTAGATGCAATAAAAAAATTAAATTATGTACCTAATGAATTAGCAAGAAATTTATATCGTAATAGTACAAATATAATTGGTATTATTGTACCTGATATAGCACATCCTTTTTTTGGGGCTTTTATTGGTGCATTAGAGATAGCACTTTATAAATATAATTATAAAATAATGGTTTGTTCAACGATTGAAAGAGAGAATGCGGAACATGAAATTGTAGACATGTTAAGAAGACAAATGATAGATGGTATTATTATGGGTTGCCATTCTTTAGAAGTTGATTTATATGATAATGTCAATAAACCTATTGTGGCTTTTGATAGAATTATTAATAATAAAATACCGATTATTCGTTCAGATCATGAGAAAGGTGGAAGATTAGCAGCTCAAGCAATGTTAAAGGCTGGTTGTAAGTATCCTCTACAAATAACAGGTATAAAAAATACTTCAATGTCAGCATATTTACATCATAGTGCATTTAAAGATGAATTATCTAGAAATGGAATTGAAGTGATAAATTATGAAATGGAATGGAATAAATTTGACATGAACTATTTTAAGAGAGTTGCTGTCGATGTATTTGAAAAATATCCCCATATTGATGGTGTATATGGTGCTGATATGGTGGTTTGTGCATGCTTAGGTGAAGCACGTAAGCGAAAATTAGACATACCAAAAGATATAAAATTTATAGCATATGATGGAACTTTTATAACAGAAAGTAGTTTTTATAATATAACTGCTATTGTTCAACCTATAAATATATTAGCTCAAAAAACTGCACAAATGATAGTTTCTTTGATAAAAAACGAAAATATAGAAAAAGAGGTAATTATGCCAATATCTATACGATATGGTGATACTTGCTAAGATAAAAGGAATAAATCCTTTTATCAATATAAATATCAGAAAATAAATTCTTTTTTGTTGTTTTAAAAAAATGTTGATTTTTTAAAAAGATAGTGATATTATTATTTCAGGAAATATAAAACGCGTTTGATATAGAGTAGATTTTTATATTTCCAAATATTTTTAATCAAAAATCGAACCAGTTTTATAAGATTGTTATAATAGGAGTGAAAAAATTGAAACATACTGAAGCATTATTAAAAGCTGAGAAATTTCAACAAAAAATGGAGAAAATTGCACAAAATGATTATTGGAGACCACAATATCATATAGCTGCACCAGCAAATTGGATAAATGATCCTAATGGATTTTGTTTTTATAAAGGTGAATATCATTTATTTTATCAATATCATCCATATTCTAGTCAATGGGGTCCTATGCATTGGGGTCATGTAGCTAGTAAAGATTTGGCAGATTGGGAGCATAGACCAATTGCTCTTGCACCTACTGATGAATATGATAAAGGTGGTTGTTTTTCTGGTAGTGCAATTGAAAATGATGGTAAATTATATTTATTATATACAGGTCATGTAGACTTAGATAATAGTAATGGTGGCAATGATAGAATTGAAACACAGTGTTTAGCTGTTAGTGACGATGGAAAGCATTTTGAAAAAGTAGAAAATAATCCTGTAATTAAAGCTTTACCTGAAAATTTAAATATAAGAACAGAACATTTTCGTGATCCTAAAGTTTGGAAACATGGAGATTGGTATTACACTGTAGTAGGCGTGCAAACTAAAGAGGAAAGTGGGCAAGTAGTTGTATATAAATCTCAAGATTTAATTAATTGGGAATTTTTGAATATTATGGCTACATCTAGTGTAAAAGAAAATTTAGGATTTATGTGGGAATGTCCAAATTTTGCAGAAGTTAATGGTCATGAGGCGTTAATTTTGTCTCCACAAGGTGTGAAATCAGAAGGTAATAAATTTTTAAATGTACATCAATCTGGATATTTCTTAGGAAAGATGGATTATCAAACAGGTATATTCCATAGAGATAGTAAGTTTGATTTATTAGATTATGGTTTTGATTTTTATGCACCACAGATAATGCAAGATGAAAAAAATAATCGTTGTTTAATGATTGCTTGGCTCGATATGTGGGAAAGTAATATGCCAGAACAAGAAAATCATTGGGCTGGTATGATGAGTATACCACGTGTATTAAAAGTAGAAAATAATATGATTTATAGTAAACCTGCTGATGAATTAAGTAAATTGCATAAATCAAAAGTTCATCATGAGCAAATAATAAAAGAAGCTACTTCCTTTGATGATGTAAATGGCGATTGTTATCAATTAGATATAGATTTTGATTTAGAAAAGGCTCAAGGATTTATATTAAAATTACGAGTTTCAAATACAGAAGAGACGGTAATTTCATATGATAAAGATACTAAAATATTTAAATTAAATCGTGATAAATCTGGTTGTGGAGTTAAAGGTGAACGTGAAGTTTCCATCGAACCGGTTAGAGAAAAGATGAATTTACAAATTTTCAGTGATCGTTCATCATTGGAAATCTTTATTAATGGTGGTAAACGAGTTTTAAGTTCCAGAATTTATCCATCTAAGGAAGCAAAAGGAATCGTATTTATACCAAATGGAAACATAAAAACAAATGTAGATTTTTATGAAATTTAAGGAGCGTTTATAATGAAAAATTTAATTTATTGGAAATTAAGTGCATTCTTCTTCGTATATTTTTTCTCATGGTTAGTATTTTTTGCATTTTTACCAATATGGTTTGGTCAAAAAATTCAGTTAACTGGTATGCAAATAGGTACAATTTATGCAGGTAATGCTATCTTTAGTATGGTATTACAGCCTTTTTATGGATATCTTTCAGATAAAATAGGAATGAAAAGATATTTACTATTTTTCATTGTTATTTTAGTTGCTTTAACAGGTCCATTCTTTGTGTTTGTCTATGAACCATTGTTAAAAAATAACTTTTATGTTGGTGCAGTTATCGGTTCTTTTGTATTAAGTCTTGCTTATTATGCAGGTGTTGCAGTTATTGAATCTTTTATTGAAAAATGCGGTCGTATCTATAATTTTGAATTTGGTCGTGCTCGTGCGTGGGGTTCTCTTGGTGCTGCTGTTGGTGTATTTTGTGCAGGTCGTGCATTTAACTATGATCCTGATCTAATTTTCTGGATGGCTTCTTGTGGAGCAATTGTTTTACTTTTAATATTGTTAACGGTACGTATTGATGAAAGTAAGGCTGATTTCATAAAATCTGAACCAATTAATTTAGCAAATGTAAAACACTTATTCAGTATCAAAGATGTATGGCTCTTTATGATTTTCATTTTAGGTTCTGCTTGTGTATATGGCGTATTTGACCAACAATTTGCTATTTATTATGCTTCTTTATTCCCAACTGTTGAACAAGGTAATGAAACTTTTGGCTATTTAAATTCCTTACAGATATTCCTTGAAGCTGGCGGTATGTGTATAGCACCTTTTATTGTTAATAAAATTGGTCCAAAACATGGTTTGATTTTAGCAGGTTCTATCATGACTTTTAGAATGATAGGCTCTGGACTTGCAAATGACCCAATTAGTATTTCGATAATTAAATTATTACACGCTATTGAATTATCTATCTTATTAGTATCTGTATTTAAATATTTGGCTAAGAACTTTGATACAAGATTGTCTTCTGTATTGTATTTAGTAGGTTATCAATTATCAAACCAATTAGGTTCAGCTATTTTATCTCCAATTGTAGGAAATCTTTATGATACTGTTGGTTTCAAAGTGGCATATCTATTCTTAGGTGCTGTTGTAGGTGTATTTACTGTATTCGGTGCATTTGTATTGATTTCAGATAAAAGAATACCAAAAGAAAAACAAAGTGAATTAAAAGAATATATTCAAAATGAAGGATAGGTGAATTGGATTGGATAAGAATATTGTTATCAGCATTAGTCGTAAATACGGCTGTGGTGGTCGTGAATTAGCACAGATATTAGCTGAAAAATTGAATATTAAATTGTATGATAGAAAAATCGTGCATATTGCAGCAGCTAAATTGGAAACTGATGATTTAAATGAAAATGATTTATTAGAATTAGAAAATACTGTTAATCCATTAACTATGGCATTTTTCCCATTTCGTTCATTTGGAATCAATTTAGGCGAAGCAAGTAGAGGTATATTTTTGTCTGAAGCAAAAGCTATTAGAAGATTAGTAAATAGTGGAAGTTGTGTCATCTTAGGAAGATGTGCTGATTTTGTACTTGATGATTTGCCAAATCATTTTTCTATATTTGTTACTGCTGATGACGAGTTTAGAATTGAAAGAGGTAAAAATGTCTATGGCGGTAAAACTCTAAAAGAATTAAATATTGAAGATAAAAAAAGAGGAAGATATTACAATTATTACACGGGTAAAGAATGGGGAGATCCTACAAATTATAATTTAGTTGTAAATGTAAGTAAATTTTCATTAGATGAAGTGGCTGAAGCGATTATAAAATATATTGAAAAAGTTCAAGTAAATAGAACAAAATGATTTTTAGTGATTTTATTTTGAGCAAAAACTTTATTTTAAATAAAAATTTTATATTTTAGGAGAGAATATATTATGTTTAACAAATCTACATTAACTATTACAACATCTGCTTTGGTTTTAATGAGTACGGGAGTAGCAGGAGCTG